>Ga0307435_1000848_pt1 | contig 13441 bp, 9 predicted proteins | sample SalMarWE160470MG_FD_202164 | JGI IMG/M metagenome (GOLD analysis project Ga0307435, IMG submission 202164) | Salt marsh sediment microbial communities from the Plum Island Ecosystem LTER, Massachusetts, United States - WE1604-70 | ecosystem: Environmental > Aquatic > Marine > Intertidal zone >... | reverse complement strand
CAAACGAATTTATCTTTACCGGTATCATATATTTTTCTTCCCAGTACACCTTAGGGACGGTTATCGTTTTGCCCTCTCGCCAGCCTTGCTCTATAGCTTCGGTCGTATCTATCTCTTCCGGCAGCGATAAGAACATCATAATCACCGAGGCGTCCTGAAATTGCGGTGTAGAAATCAGATTCTGACAGGCCTTTCTGCTTTTCTCAGTTCTCTGTTTTTCATCGATTTTCTTAAGGCGACTTCTCAATTTCTGACGCAATAAATCCTTGGCCATCTTTAACACCTATAGCACGGCCATCTTGGCCGTGTTACATTTTTTTCTTTTCCTTGCTATTTTGTATCAATCTTTGCAGCTTTTGTAAATAACGCTTAATATTTTTTTCATAGCCTGCATCTTTAGGAGCATAGTAATTTTTCCTGGATTTGGCCGGCAGGTATTCCTGCAGAACAAAACCTTCTTCAAAATTATGCGGGTATTTATAATCGGCTCCTATACCTGCTTTTTTAGCGGCGGGGTAATGACTGTCTCTCAAATGCTTCGGCACCGGTATGGTAGGTTTGGTCTTAACATCAGATACAGCCTGCCAAATAGCGTTGGCAGATGCATTCGATTTTGGTGCACAGGCCACGTAAATCGCAGCCTGTGCCAGCGCCAATTGGGCTTCCGGCAGGCCCACAAACTCCGATAACTGGACAGCCGCCGCCGCGAGAACCGTCGCCATCGGGTCGGCGTTTCCAACGTCCTCTGCCGCACATACCGCTATCCGCCTCGCAATAAATCGTATGTCCTCGCCTCCGGTGAGCATCCTTGCCAGCCAGTAAACCGTCGCATCAGGGTCACTGCCGCGCATACTTTTCTGCAAAGCACTGGCCAGGTCGTAGTGCGTATCACCCGTACCGTCATAGACTATGGTCTTCTGCTGGATTGAGTCTTTGGCAATTGCCACATCAAATTTGATTTTTTTATCTTTCGATGCCTGTGATAAAACACCGATTTCAAGAGCGGTAAGCGCTTTTCTCGCATCACCATCACCTGAAACCGCAAGAAATTTTAGTGCTTTTTCTTCTGCCTGAATATTGAATTTGCCGAGTCCTCGCTGCGAATCACTTATAGCCGTCTTCAATAGTTTCATTATATCGGCCTCGCCTAACGGCTCGAACCGGAACACGGTACTGCGGGAAATCAGAGGTGAATTGATCGCGAAAAACGGATTTTCAGTAGTCGCACCGATAAAAATTAAAACACCTGATTCCACGTCATCGAGAAGGACGTCCTGTTGAGCGCGATTGAAACGGTGTATCTCATCAATAAAAAGCACGGTTCGGCCTTTACTGACGGCGAGTCGGTCTTTTGCGGAGGCTATAATCCGGCGTATATCGTTAACGCTGGCTGCCGGTGCACTTAGGTAATGAAATTCGGCATTTGTATAATTGGAAATCACGACCGCAAGCGACGTTTTCCCGACCCCGGGAGGGCCGTAAAATATCAGGCTGCTGAGCCTGTCAGCCTCGAGCATCCTTCTTAGAAGCTTTCCCTGCCCGAGGAAATGTTCCTGGCCGACGAATTCTTCAAGGGTTCTCGGCCTCATTCGCACCGCCAGCGGCGCCGCAGAGGCGATATTGGCATCTTCAGACCGGCTGAACAGTGTTTTACTTGCCGCTGCGTCTTGCGACGCAGGTCGCGGCAGCAGGTTATTTTTACCCTCAACCATTATAAGGCTATTATAACTGACAGCCTCAGCAAGTTCACGATTGTTTTTGACCTGCCCAATAAGTAACACGGCCATCCTGGCCGTGTTATCACGGGCTGGAAGCCTGTGATACGTCTATTGAGCAGGCAGTCTCAATCAGGGCCTTTTTGGGCTCACCATCTGAGAAATCTGTTATTGACTTGACAGCATTATCGACAAATGTCTGAATTTTTTCACGGATGTATTCCATACCGCCGCAGGACACAAACACATCCTTAATTTTCCTGGAATCGCTTCTTTCAGCATTTAATTGCTTTATCAACTCAGTTTTTTCCTTCTCATCCAGCCGGCCTAACATATAAATAAGCGGCAGCGTTGGTTTGTTTCTATCGACATCACTACCCAGGGTTTTGCCGCTTTTGCTTTCATCACCTGCGATGTCAACCAAATCATCCGCAATTTGAAAGGCTATGCCGAAATTTAAGCCGTAATCGGACAGAGACTGAATTTGTCTTTCCTTTGCACCGGCTAAATAACCCCCAAGGCGGCAGCAAGTACTAAAAAGGGCTGCGGTTTTTTCAGTGATGATTTCAATATATTCGGCCTGGCTTAAATTCCAGTCGCGTTTATGAACCGTCTGCCTCAGCTCACCCTCACAGATTCGAGCGGCAGTTGCGGATATTACTTTTATAATTTCAGATTCAAGAAAGCTGCACATCTTAAAAACACGGCTGAGCAAAAAGTCACCCAAGAGAACAGCGGCCTCATTACCATAAACGCTGTTTACCGTTGCCTCGCCCCTGCGTATTCGGCCTTCGTCTATAACATCGTCATGTAGTAAAGTCGCGTTATGGAGCAATTCCATAATAGCTGCTGTTCGAATGTGCTTATCGGTAATTCGGCCGCAGCAGGCCCCGCAGAGCAGCAGAAGTGCCGGCCGAACCATCTTGCCGCTGCGGACATTAAAGCTCCTAACCAGCTTTACTAAAGATTCATCACGACAGAACGTATCGGTTTGCTTAAAGATTAAATTCCTGACCTGCTCTAACTCGTTGGCAACGAGCTTGAAGTTATCGGGTATATCGATATGAGCTGGTATCTGCATTACACCTAATGTCTCTTTGGTTCCGAGTATCAGGGCCTGTCAGTTTCCGGGATTAAAAAAACTTCTCCGCTGACAACTGCTCGACTATTTATTGTGGGCATACTTGTAGAATTTTTCTCTCAGCAGCTTAGTTACAGGCCCGACTTTGCCGTCACCGATTACTCTGCCGTCAACGTCAACAACGCCGATAACCTCAGCCGCCGTTCCGGTAAGAAACAGTTCGTCACAAACGTACAGGTCAAATCTCGTCAGGTTCCATTCAACCACAGTCAGACCTTCTTTTTTTGCCAGCCTGATAACGACACCACGTGTAATACCTGTCAGAGAGCCGGCCTGAACCGGCGGAGTATAAATTACGCCGTCTCTTACGATGAAAACATTATCGCCTGTCGCTTCCGCAACGTACCCTTGATGGTTATACATAATGGCTTCGGGGACATTTCTGTCCAGAGCCTCTATCTTCGCCAGAATGTTATTCAGGTAATTTAGACTTTTGACCTGCGGGGGCACGGAAAGCGGATGATTGCGGATTGTTGCTGCGCTAACGACCTTCAGGCCTTTCTCATAAAGCTCTTCCGGATAAAGCTGAATACTGTCGACTATAATAATAACCTGAGCCTCTTTGCAGACAAAAGGATTAAGTCCCAGCGTTCCAACGCCTCGAGTGACAACAAGACGAATATAACCGTCAACAACATTATCGGCTTTGACACACTCCTGCATAGCTTCAACAAGTTTTTGCCGACTGAGCGGGATTTGCAGCCTAATTACTTTAGCAGATTCGTAAAGCCTTCTGATATGCGCATCGGCCTCGAATATTCTCCCGCTGTAAATCCTGATGCCCTCGAATACGCCGTCACCATAAAGAAGGCCGTGGTCAAAAACGGAAATTTTTGCATCCTTCTCATCAACAAATTTGTCATTAAGCCAAATCTTCATTAGCAATAATTCCTCGAATCATTAAACAAAAAAATATAGTAACATGGGCCCGCCTATGTGTCTCTCGACACGTGTCAAGGCAACAAGCTTTAAGCCTGTTCTATCACTCGCCTCGATTCATCGAAGCGGGCGGTCGAGACGGCGTGTTGCCTTCCTCTTAGCCTTTTACGTTCGTTATTTTGCCATTAGCGAGCCTGACAATCCTGTTAGCTCTTTCGGCAATTTTCTGGTCGTGGGTTACCATAATAATCGTCTGGCCGGCCTTATTTATCTCATCAAAGACCCGTAGTATATCATTTCCTGTGCTCTGGTCAAGATTTCCCGTTGGCTCATCAGCTAAAAGAACCTGGGGCTCATTCATCAATGCCCTTGCGATTGCGACCCTCTGCCTTTCCCCACCGGAAAGCTGATACGGCTTGTGCCTGAGCCTTTCGGTCAAACCAAGCCGCCCAAGTAAATTCCTCGCTCTTTTTTTGGCTCTGCCACTCTCGGTGAGCCAGCCGAGGACGCTCAAACCTGCCATCGCAGGCAGATAAACGTTTTCAATAACATTCAGTTCGTCAAGCAAATGATAAAACTGAAATACAAATCCGACATCTCTGTTTCGAAATCTGTTAAGCTCCCTTGAGCTGAATCGGCTTATCCTTCGGCCGTTGAAGCTGACAGTGCCACTGTTCGGTTTATCGAGCGCTCCTAATATATGTAAAAGGGTGCTTTTACCGCTGCCCGAAGCACCAACCACTGCCAGAAACTCACCTTTGCTCACTGCCAACTCAACACCTCTGAGAACGCTAACCTCAGCGGTTCCCATTCGATAAGACTTGCGAACACCTTCCGTTTTTAATATATAGCCGTTACTCATAATTTACTCACTCTTAAGGTATCAACCGGCTGAAGCCTTCCCGCCTGCCTGCTCGGCAGAAAGGCACCGAGCAAACAGGCTGAGACAGCTGAAAGTATGATAGTGATAAGAACATGCAAATCAATACTATTCGGGATATCACCAATAGCATATAACTCTCTGTCCCACAGCTGAAATTTAAACTGCTCAAAAAGCCAGTCCTCTATCTGATTTATATGCACCAGAAACTGCCAGCCGCCGACGGCACCAATAGTTGAGCCCAAAGCTCCTATCAAAAAAGCAAAGAGCAAAAACAGGAACATAATATTGCCGTTCGAGATACCTACGCTTTTCAATATTCCGATGTCTTTGCTTTTATGGCTGACTATCATATAGAACACAACAAAAACGATAAAGACAGTTATTACCGCCATCATTGCAAAAACGATTATCATCAGGCCCTGCTGGGTGTCAGCAACTGCAACCATATCGCGGTTATAAACCTTCCAATTCTGCACTTTTACGTTTTTCAGCAGCTCTGACTGGCTTAAACCTTTTTTATCTTCTACAAACTCTTTCCACAGAGACTGAACCTTCGAGCAGCCGTCATTGAGAGCTACTCCATCGGAGAATTTCACATAAAGAGCATTTGCCCTTTTAAGCTCACCTGCCATTCCACAAAGCAGCTGGGCCTGTTCAAACGGAATATAAATATTTTTCCAGTCCGAGCTGATACCGGTATGTGCTACATTGCTTAATGCGAAAATCTTTGAACTCACGACATCCGTTCCTGCCCTGGCCAAAGCGCCTTTTGCCGTCAAAGGAAAACAGCTTACGTCCACCTTCATCTGAGGTACCCGGTCCGGCAATATGTAATTGCCGTTCGTGTCTCTCGCGAATAAAAAGCCTATCCCCATAATACAGCCGGGCAGGTTAACGTCATAAAATTGTTTAAAAGAATTTTGGAGCTCGCCGGTTTTATATCTGAGCCACTCGGAAAAACCGGTTACTTTGCTGTATGACACCGGCTCAATACCCATAACTTCCAGCGTTCGGTCGACATAAACTCCCGTATCGTTATCTGAAGTCGTTTTCACAATCGCATAGCCTCTTATCACAGGTGAAACAGCCTTTATCTCTTTTTGTTCCTGCAGTATCTGCATAAACTCTTCATAGTAGCTGAAACCGACCAGTGATTTTGTGCTCACGATGCAATCGCCGCTCCAGGAATGTGTCTTTTCCTTGAAGTCGGCTGTAAGCCCGCTCAGCACCGTCATAACAACAAAGACAACGAACACACAAAGCGCAACCGCAAAAACGGAAAAATAGCTTATCCGTCTTTTCAGAAGGAATCTAAATGCCAGCACAAACTTATACATAGAATATTATTCTTACTCTACTTTAATTTTGCCACCTTAACGATTTACTCATACCTGAGGATATCAACGGGTTTTGTTTTAGCTGCGACAATTGCCGGTATTAATGCGCCTACGCAACAGCCCGCAACTGCGGCTAAAGCTATCGGAAAAACGTCAGGCCAGTTGAGCTGATTCGGTATATAGTTCAGTATATACGAGCTTCTTCTCCATAGCTTTACGCCTGTGATTATATGCACCCATCTCTCAAGAATGTTTACATTTCTAACTATAACATATCCGATAACGACACCCAGTACGGAGCCTGTCAGGCCTATACATCCACCGAAACCGGTAAAAATTAAAGCTGCCGTTGTGGACGAAGCTCCGCAGCTCTTGATTATGGCGATATCTTTTAACTTCGTCTCGACTATCATATAAAATATACAGAACACCAGCAGAACCACAACCGAGCATATAACAGCGAATATCAAAAGCAAAATCGCCATTTGTTTTCGAAGCTCCACAAAATAGCTGTGCTCCTGCTCGTAGTCTATATTCAACCTAAAAATATCATCATCTTTCCAGCCTAAGTCTTGCCTGGCATAGCTTTGCCAAAAGTCGGATACAACCGACCGCACTGCTTCGCTGCTATAGCCTTTGTCCAGCTTCAGCTTGAAAATGTTCGCATACTCAGCTTCTGCTATATCGGTTTGAATCTCGAAAAGATACTCGAAGGGGACATACAGCGTCTGGTCGCCCCAGATTGTGTCGGTAAAAGCAATATCAGAAATTCTCAAAGGTATGACTTTGCGCTTTCCGCCATAACCTTCCGTCGTAAATACAACCTTTTTACCTATCAGCTTTCTGATTTCCCCGGTGTCATATTTATCGGTTCTTTCGTTTGGTTCGGCTATAAGTTTGACACCGACCCAGACTCCATTGGCATCGGGATAACCGGCAACATCAAAATTCAATGGGCCGCTTTGTTCTTTTTGCCTTAACAGGCAATTCCTCCAGTTGATAAATTTGCTATCCTTTTCAACATCGATACCCTTGATAGCCGCCTCTCGCACATCGCCGCTTTGAAGCCAGAGCAGCCCTCCCCCCATGCAAACAGGTGCCGCAGCATCAACCTCTTTCAAAGCTGAAAGCCTGTTAAGAAAAGCGTTGTATCGAGGAATGGGTCGGCCGTAGATATATGCAAAAGCGTCACCTGACTGGGCCGCAAGACTATTCTTCAATCCCTCAATTAAACCTGTAAAAAAACTGTCCACGACCAAAAGCAGCGATACCGACAGCGCAACTGCGACGATACACAGAATAACAATCTTTTTCTTGCGTAAATACCGAAGCCATAGAAATAATTTAAGCACTTCTTAACTTCCTTTGCACTACGGTCTTGAAGCCCGTGCCAACACGGCCATGACGGCTGTGTTACTTCTTCGGCCTGAGCAATGGAAACAACACAACATCACGAATACTTGCAGCTCCCGTCAAAAACATAATCAGCCTGTCAATCCCGATGCCAAGTCCGCCTGCAGGCGGCATTGCGTATTTGAGCGCTGTAAGAAAATCTTCGTCCATTTTTGCCATAGTATCTTCCTGGCCTCGAAGCTGAATCCTGAAATTTTTTTCCTGAACAGCGGGATCGTTCAATTCCGTATATGCGTTGGCTACTTCCATCTTCCCGATGTAAAGCTCAAAACGCTCGGCGTAATCGGGATTCTCTTTACTGCGCCTTGTAAGAGGACAAAGCTGGGCCGGGTAATCCATCACAAATGTAGGGTCAATGAGTTTGTCCTCAACACAGGCCTCGAACACCTCGCTGATAACCACAACATCATCCATTTTTGCCTGGTCAATCTCAAGCTCTGCCGCCTTTTTCCTTAAAGCAGAAATGTCATCAATTTTGCAGCCGCTGTATTGCTCAAGAAGCTCGGCATATTTAGCTCGCCGCCATGGTTTGGCAAAGTTTATTGTCATATCACAAAATTGAACCTGTTTACCATCGCAGCACTTCTCCACCAAAAGATACACAAGCTCTTCGGTCAAATCCATCATCACATTGTAGTCGGCATACGCCTGATACAGCTCGAGCATCGTGAATTCCGGATTGTGCCACCTGCTCAGTCCCTCATTACGGAAATTGCGGTTTATCTCGAAGACTTTCTCCATGCCGCCGACCAGGAGGCGCTTCAAAAAAAGCTCCGGTGCGATTCGCAAAAACAAGTCCATATCGAGACTATTATGATGTGTTACAAATGGTTTTGCAGCGGCCCCTCCCGCGATTGTCTGCATCATAGGCGTCTCAACTTCCAGAAAATCCTTATCCTGCAGAAACTGTCTGATAGCAGCGATGATGTCACTTCGCTTTTTAAACAGCTCTAAACACTCTGGATTTACCCAGAGGTCAACATAGCGCATCCGGAAACGGATGTCAACGTCCGCCAGGCCGTGAAACTTTTCAGGCGGCTGCATCAGTGATTTGCTTAGTATGGTCAATTTTTCCGTCCATATGGTAATCTCGCCGGTTTTTGTTTTGCCCAGCCGGCCCTCGACGCCGATTATGTCGCCAACCTCGAGCAGCTTTGCCAGCTCCCACTGGTCAGCCAGAACTTTTTTGCTTAAGCCGAGCTGGATGCTGCCGCTGCTATCGCGAAGTGTGATGAAAATCAGCTTTCCGATGTCTCTTAAAAGCACGATTCTGCCCGCACACTTGGCACGGCTGTCGGTGATTTCCTCCTTGAAGGCGGCTTTTATGTCCGCAGCTTTCTGCGTCCCATCGAATCTGCCTCCGTATGGGCAGATTCCCAACTGTCTGATACGGTCGAGTTTGGCCTGCCTGGCCTGCTCAAACCTGCTCACATTTTCAGATACTTCGCCTTCCTGTACCATAATTACGTAGTCCTTTTGCATTACGAGCAAGACAGCTATATTACCAAGAGTTACGATGGGGATATATTATCTTCGGGTGAGTTAAGGTTGCAATGATAAAATTACAAGTACCTTAGCCAGGATGGCCGCGGTATCCTAATTGCTATTTTGTAGCCGATTGTAATGCCTCATGTTCCAATGCTGCATTCTGTGCCGTAAGGTGTCCTTCGGACCGCTCTATCAATTTGGCCTTAACAGCCAGAACAGCAACGGCCAGTTGAGGGTCGGATTCAAGTGTTTCCTTCATAGTATGCTTTTTTTCCAAGTCGCTCTTCTTGTGGTCGCTCTTGACAAGCACATCATTTTCACGACGAGTTTCGAGCATTTTTTTGAGCTCGTCACTTACTGCGAGAACTCCATTTCCCATTTTCACCTCTATATTGGGCCCTATGCCCCAATCGTCTTTGCCCTGTTTTTCCATTGCCTCACGGCTTTCAACCCTCTGGCCCGAAGGCAAATGGTAATAGGCCATTGTATATTTCAACTGTGCTCCACCACCCGGACGGGCCGTAATCGTCTGAACACTGCCTTTACCGTGAGTCCTTTCGCCGACGAGAATCGCTCTGTTATGCACCTTATCAGCCAATGAGCCTGCAACGATTTCAGAAGCACTTGCGGAGCCGGAATTGATTAAAACCACAAGAGGATAATCCGGATGCGTTCCTTTTCTGTTCGCTGCAGTGAAAGGCCCCAAACCATAACGGTAACGTGTGCTCACGATAATGCCCTTCGAAACAAATTTATCCACGATCTCGGTAGCACTGCTCAAAAGCCCTCCGCTGTTGAATCGTAAATCGAGTATCAACGCCCTTAAACCGATAGAGTCCAGCTTATCCATTACCTTCTCAAGGTCGTCGGAAGTCTTTTCTAAAAAGCTTGTTATTCGGACGTAGCCGATTCTATTCTTATCATCAATCATATAATCCCATCTACCATCATCCCTTCTTTGCCAGCCCCGAATTGACCCGACAACTATTGTTGCCCTTGTTATAGTAATTTCTCGGGTTTGTTTTTCGCCCGGGCTTCTCACCGTCAGTTTCACATCCGTCCCCGCAGGGCCTGTAATGTATTTGACAGCACAAGTAAGTGACATATCTTTTGTTGAAATTCCGTCAACTGCCTCTATGACATCGCCGGCGTCAAGGCCGGAGTTGTATGCAGGCGTATCCGGAAGAAGACTTGCCACGGTTAAAAGACCAACGGGTTTCGAAATCTCAATACCGATACCGGTAAATTCATTTGTCATCATCTTGTCGAATTCTTCGGTCTGCTGCGGCCAGACTATTACAGTATAGGGGTCAAGTGCGGATAATGCCGCCTCTGCAAAATGGGCTATGAGAACCGCTTCCGGAAGCTGTACAGTTTTCTCGTTAAGCTCAAGAACATCGCGGAAAACCTCTATGAATTTATCCTCACCCACACCAAAAGGCCACTGTTTTGCATCTTTTAATATTTCATCCAAGCCGCGAATCCAGGCTTCAAGCTCCGCGCTGGCCGGCGGCGTAATGGTTTCTTCAGAGCCTCCTTCAGCCGATTTACATACCTGGTCTTGCACTATCTCGGAATATGATAACGTCAACACTTCTGCAAGCTGTTTGCACCCGTTGACGGCTTTTTCTATCATTTCCTTATAGTCGATAATTTCCTTGACGTAACTATATTTAAGAACATCGAGAGAATTTATAAAACCTTCTCTTGTCACACCTTTGTAGCGCTCCCTGCGGGTCTCACAGGGACTGTCCTGAAAAGAAGCAACGATATTGGCTTTGGCTTCGAGCTGCTCGGCATAGTCGGAATACTCTTCTGTTTGGCCATCAATTGCAGCAAGCCAGCTATAGCAAATCAGATAGGCGTCAAGCCATTTACCTTTTGCCTCAAATTCTGAAGCTTTATCCCTGGCTCGTTGAAACGTCTGCTGCACAAGCGGACTGGCTAATAATTCTGCTTTTTGCTCAGGGCCAGCCAGTTCGGCAGCACGAGCAATAACAGAAAGCAATTTTGTTATATCGTTTATATCACTTACATCATTGGCATCTATATTATTTACATCGCTTATCTCATTGGCCAGCGGCCTCGCCGCGAGGCGAGCCTGACTTTCGATCTTCAACTTCTCAAGTTCACCCAGTTCTTTTTTATACGCATCTTCCCGCTCAGCTTCTCGACGTTGCATTATCTTTTGATAGTCCTCAACTATTCCAAGCAGCTCTCGAAGGTCAGAATTGTGCTCGTATCCGGAATCTCTTATCACTGAGCCGGCTTCATCGAAATTACCCTCATATATCATCTTACAGGCAGCAGCGATTGTCTCAGAATATTCCGTTATTATAGAATTCGGTTCTGCATACCCGGGCTGAGCTTTGACAAACTCAACTGTTTCTTCCGAGACAGGCTTCGATGAAAATCCGAAAGCACTTGAAGTGATAACAACTATAATAAGAAAACTGAAAAACAGAAAGCCTTCTTTTATAAACCCCAAAGCCGGTCTTTGCTTTTTACCTGAAAACAAGAAAATTTCCTTTCATTGCTGCGACAAATTCGGATTATTTACCTTTGTTCCGATTAGAAAAGATACGTATCAGAAAGCTCCTTTGTTCTAATTCGGAAATTTTGACATATCACTTTAATACCTTGCTCTCAGGTGCCCTTTGTCAGATACATTCTGCAGCTTTTCCGTTACAGCCCAATACGTGCAATTTGTGCTTGACCATGCTCTTAATGGCTGCTCTTCCCGGACCAAGATATTTGCGAGGATCAAATTCAGCGGGATTCTCAGCAAAAACCTGCCTGATTTTAGCAGTGAGCGCCATCCTCAAATCCGTATCAATATTGACCTTGCAAATGGCCATTTTAGCGGCTTTACTGATGGCCTCTTCCGGAACACCCATCGCATCAGGCATATTGCCCCCGTATTTATTAATCAAATCCTTGAATTCTTTTAGGACGCTGCTCGAGCCGTGCATAACTAATGGAAAGCCCGGCAACCTTTTGCTGATTTCTTCAATGACATCGAAAGCAAGTTTCGGTTCGGTTTTGAACTTATAGGCCCCATGACTCGTTCCGACCGCCACGGCCAGCGAATCGCAGCCTGTGCCATTAACAAACTCAACCGCCTGTTCGGGGTTGGTCAGATGTTTACTGACTTCGTCGGCGTGCACACCAACTACATCTTCTTCAATTCCGCCCAACTGCCCAAGCTCGGCTTCGACAACAACACCATTCGAGTGGGCGTATTCAACAACTTTTGACGTCGTATCGACATTTTGTTTGAACGGCAGAGTCGATGCATCAATCATTACTGAAGTGAAACCTTCGTCAACGCATTGCTTGCATACCTCAAATGTATCACCATGGTCCAGGTGCACCACAATCGGGATATCCGGATTTTCCTTAACTGCTACATCAATGATGGCCATAAGGTAACTCATACTTGCATATTTGCGAGCACCTCTTGATATCTGCAGAATAAGAGGAGCTTTCTCTTCGGCTATTGCTTCCACTATACCCTGCGTGATTTCCATATTGTTCACATTGAAAGCACCAACTGCATAACCGTTTTTATAAGCCATCTCGAACATCTTTTTAGTATCGACCAGCGGCATACCTAAGCCTCCTTATCGAATTATACTAAACTCTTTATCAAACAATTAATAACTTACAGACAAAAAAAGTGCCGGGCTTAAAATAAGAAACAGTTTTAATAACCGGATGCGCCTCCCAGTTCCATATATCTTTTCTCTCCGATTCCTAATTCCTTTATACCCTCAGGCCATATACTGAACATAACGGCTTGCCTGTCCAGTGACTCGTCAACACTTATCGTAAATGCACAGCTAACCCTGTGATATTTTCGTAATAACGTTAAATCGCTTCGAATATTCTCACCGTAGTCAAGATCAAATTGCTGGGAGAAAACCACAGTATAACGCGGGTCAAGAATATACGTAGCCGCAAAGGTAAAGGCGTTCGAGCCTTTCTCTCCAAGCACCTGGACCCGCCTTATATACCTGCTGCCTATATAATAGCTCAGGTTCGGCCAGCATAGCCGTGAGATTCCGACGTTAAACTGCTGGACGACACCACTTTGCATATCGAAATTCAGGTCACTCAAAACAGCCGTCGTATCGCTAACTCGCCAGACATAATCGGCGCTGAAGTAGTCACGCCTCGGCCCATATAATTCGAAGCGGTGAAGACTGCTTATCAAGTCTCCGTGAAAGATTTGTGGCGCGGACATCACACGAAGCGGCACTATGGGTTTGGCCCAGATGTACCTGTCAGGCCCGGGACCCATATCGGATACGCCCCCTGAATCTTCGACCCAGACAATGTCAGTATCCAGACGCATCCAATCCACTGTTCGCTGGTCCCCAACAGGACCTCTTTTGGTTTGTAAACGCTGCGACAGACCAACGCTTAACATATCCGGCTGGTCAACAACAGAATCGCTTTCCTGTATAACCGTAGCTACCACGCTCGGCTGGATGATATGACGAAGCTGATTTAAATCCCACAGGCGGGAACGAACATTCGGATAAAGCTTCCACCAGGGTCTGGGGAAAATCCGAACGCCGGC
>Ga0307435_1000846_pt1 | contig 13460 bp, 10 predicted proteins | sample SalMarWE160470MG_FD_202164 | JGI IMG/M metagenome (GOLD analysis project Ga0307435, IMG submission 202164) | Salt marsh sediment microbial communities from the Plum Island Ecosystem LTER, Massachusetts, United States - WE1604-70 | ecosystem: Environmental > Aquatic > Marine > Intertidal zone >... | reverse complement strand
GCTACGTGTTCATGAAAACCCTTGGCGCAGGCCACGGTATCAAGCTAACCGGACTACTCGGCGGCACGGTCAGCAGCACAGCCACCACCATAAGCTTCTCTTCACGCAGCAAGGAGACACCTGCCCTGTCTCCGCATTATGCCCAGGCCATCCTGCTGGCCTCCAGCGTTATGATCCCGCGTATTCTCATCCTGGTGCTGGTTACATTCGCTCCCCTGGTCAATCTGGTGGTTCTCCCGTTGCTCACCATGCTGGTCGCCACCCTGCTGAGCGTCTACCTGCTCCAGCGGCGCTTGAAAGCAATTGATCAAACAGAGGAAGGCGTCGTAGAGCTGGCCAATCCCCTCAAACTTTCGTCTGCCATCCTGTTTGGGCTGGTCTTCGCTTTTCTCTTGATCGTAATCGAGCTGATGCAACTGAATTTCGGTTCCACCGGTGTTTACCTGACCTCTCTGGTAACTGGCTTGACCGATGTGGACGCCATCACCCTCAGCCTGTCCCGCCTGGCTGGCGAAACTCAAATTAGTTTGCAGGTCGCGGGTACTGCTGTGATCCTGGCTGCGCTTACTAACAGCCTAGTCAAAGCCTCAATCGCCTCCACTCTTGGTTCACCCGAGCTGCGTCGCATGCTCGTATGGTCCTTTAGTTTCGTAGTTCTGGCGGGCGGGATCGCCCTGGCGGGGGTGCTGTTGTACATCCGGTAATTCCCCCTCTGCATGAAAAGGGGTGTTCGCAGTTACTCAACAGATAGTCCCATCCGGTTCCCCACCAGCGCAAAAATTCGATTAAAATATTAGGACTTACACAGTTGGTGGGAGGATGGAAAATTCTGAGCGGGTAGTCATCGCTATGAGCGGTGGCGTGGATAGTTCAGTGGCGGCAGCCTTGCTGAAACAACAGGGCTATCAGGTCATTGGCATGATGTTGCGATTGTGGAGCGAACCCGGCAGAGAATCCGCAAATCGCTGCTGCACTCCAGAATCCATGGCATTGGCCCGGCGGGTTGCTGCCAGGATAGAGATACCTTTTTATGCTGTCGATGCCAAAGAGGCATTTCACGAGAGCGTCGTCCGCTTTTTTGAAGACGGCTATTTGAGGGGAGTGACACCCAATCCCTGCCTGGTCTGTAACCGCCAGATCCGTTGGGGATTTTTGCTCGAACAAGCCCTTTCATTAGGAGCTAATTATTTAGCCACCGGCCATTATGCCCGCCTGCGCCAGAATGGCGATGGCGGGTTGCAACTGCTTCGGGCTTTCGACCAAGAAAAGGATCAATCCTATGTACTGCATGTTCTCGGCCAAAAGCAGCTCTGCCATGCCCTGTTCCCACTGGGTGAATATTCTAAACCCCAGGTACGCCAGCTGGCACGCGACTTTTCGCTACCAGTGTCAGAGCGCGCTGAAAGCCAGGATCTGTGCTTTTTGGGGGATGGCAATTACCGCGAATATCTCCAGCGCAATGCGCCGCAAACTGCTAACCCCGGTCCAATCCTCAACCCAAATGGGCAGACAGTCGGGCAGCACCAGGGGCTGGCTTTTTACACCATTGGGCAGCGGAAAGGGTTAGGTCTATCCGCCCCTCAGCCATTATATGTCCTTGATAAAGACCTCCAGCGAAATACGCTTATTGTTGGAGGTGTTGATCAATTAGGCAAATCTGAACTGGTTGCCAGCCGGGTAAATTGGGTTTCAGGGACACCTCCCTCACAGCCGTTTCGAGCGGAAGTGAAAATCCGCTACAGAGCCAAAGGAGCCTGGGGGGTAGTAACGCCATTGGAAGATCAAGGTGTTCAAGTGCGTTTTGACGAGCCGCTGCGAGACATCACCCCCGGCCAGGCCGCGGTTTTTTTCGACGGGTTAATTTGCCTGGGTGGAGGTATCATCCAATAAACCCCCCAAATATCAGGTCGGACCCAGGAAAAACGGGGAAAGAAAACAGTACCGTCTCAGTTAAAGCCGCGTTACCCTTAGGAAATGGCACTATGGCGCAGCGCCTGGTTGGACCTGATTAATAATTTGTCAACCATGTCTATGGTAGAATCTAAACGTATCGCCCAGGGGGTTAAATCGAAGATGTTTACTAAAATCGCCCTCTCATATTCTTGGCTTTCGAGGAGGTGTCAATGCTTAAAATCGCATCACGCTCTAAACCAGATACATTCCATATACAGATCTGAACAACCACATATTTAGAGGAGAAGTTAAAATGAAACACAAGAAAATTGGTTTGATCCACCTGTTCAGTCTTTTGCTGGTAGCCGGGATGATCCTTTCGGCTTGTGTCGGGGCAACTCCGACATCTGCCCCCGAGCAAACCCAGCCACCTACGCAGGCAGCTGAAACGCCTATGCCGAGTGGTAAGGTTCAGGTGGAAGTCTTTTCTTGGTGGACGACCGGAGGCGAAGCAGCTGGTCTGCAAAAGCTGATGGACCAGTTTAACAGCGAACACCCTGATGCTGAAATAATCAACGCCGCCGTAGCCGGCGGCGCTGGCTCCAACGCTAAGGCAGTCCTCAAAACCCGCATGCTAGGCGGCGACCCACCCGATAGCTTCCAGGTCCACATGGGCCACGAGCTGATCGATACCTGGGTGACTACTGGTTTCATGGAACCGTTGGATGATGTCTACGCCCAATATGGCTTCAATGATGCCTTCCCCCAGGGCGTATTGGATATCGTCTCCTACGACGGGCACCCCTGGTCAGTGCCAGTCAATATCCACAGAGCCAACGTGCTGTGGTACAACAAAACTGTTTTCGCCAACGCCGGCATCGAGAAACCTCCAGCAACCTGGGATGAGTTCATCGCCACAGCTGAAACGCTCAAAGCCGCAGGCATCACCCCCTTGGCTCTGGGCGACAACGGCCCCTGGGCTGCTGCCCACTTGTTCGAGGAAATGCTTGCTGGAATTCTGGGCCCGGATACTTACAAAGGTTTGTGGACCGGGCAGACCTCCTGGGCTGACCCTCAAGTCACTAGCGCATTGAACACCTTCCGCACCGTATTAAACTACATCAATGAAGATCATACCGCCCTCTCCTGGGATCAAGCCAACCAGCTGGTGATTGATGGGACAGCCGCCATGACCATCATGGGTGACTGGGTGGATGGCGATTATGTCGCTAAGGGCTTTACCGACTACGGTTGGGCACCAGTACCGGGAACCCAGGGGGTTTACGTGGCGCTTTCCGATACCTTCGGACTGCCAAAGGGTGCCCCGCATCCTGACTTGGTGAAAGAATTCCTGGGTGTACTCGGCTCTAAGCAAGGTCAAGAAGCCTTCAACATCCTTAAAGGCTCTATCTGCGCCCGAACCGACTGCGACTACAGCAACTTTGACGCTTATCTGCAGTCATCTGCAGCCGACTGGCAAACCGACACCATCGTGCCATCTGTTGTGCACGGTGCAGCTGCTTCTGAAGGCTGGGCGACCGCTTATGTGGATGCCATCGGCGCTTTCGTCACTACCAAAGACGTCGCCGCTGCCCAAGATGCTCTCATTCAGGCAGCCGTGGACGCTGAAAGCGGTCAGCAGTCCTCCACAGTGCGTGTGCCGGTCGAGGTTTTCTCCTGGTGGACGACCGGAGGCGAAGCTGCCGGTCTGCAGAAACTAATGGACCAGTTCAACGCTGCTAACCCCGAATATGATGTCTATAACTCCGCAGTAGCCGGTGGAGCTGGCTCCAACGCCAAGGCAGTCCTCAAAACCCGCATGCTGGGCGGCGACCCACCCGACAGCTTCCAGGTCCACATGGGCCACGAGCTGATTGACACCTGGGTGACCACTGGTTTCATGGAACCGTTGGATGATGTCTACACCCAATATGGCTTCAATGATGCCTTCCCCCAGGGCGTATTGGATATCGTCTCCTACGACGGGCACCCCTGGTCGGTGCCGGTCAACATCCATCGAGGCAACGTGCTGTGGTACAACCAAGCCATCTTTGAAGCCAACAGCATCGATCCTGCCAGCCTATCCACTTTTGAAGGTTGGCAAGCAGCCGCCGATAAACTCATGGCTGCAGGCATCACCCCCTTAGCCCTGGGCGACAACGGCCCCTGGGCTGCCGCCCACCTGTTTGAAGATGTATTGACCGGTGTGCTAGGCGCCGACAAGTATAAAGGGTTGTGGGACGGTACCACCGATTGGAACGGACCGGAAGTGACCCAGGCATTGGAGAACTTCAAGATGATGATCTCTTACGTCAATACTGACCACACCGCCCTCTCCTGGGATCAAGCCAACCAGCTGGTCATCGATGGGACAGCTGCCATGACCATCATGGGCGACTGGGTGGATGGCGATTATGTCGCTAAGAGCTTCACGGGTTATGGCTGGACATCGCCTCCTGGTACTCAGGGCATATATGTAGCCCTCTCTGACACCTTCGGCCTGCCCAAAGGTGCCAAGCACGCCGATGCTACCAAGAAATTCCTGGGTGTGCTGGGATCTAAGGAAGGCCAGGAGACCTTTAACATCCTGAAAGGTTCGATTTGCGCCCGTACAGATTGCGATTACAGCAACTTTGACGCTTATCTGCAATCCTCTGCAGCCGACTGGCAAACCGACACTATCGTGCCATCCGTGGTGCATGGTGCAGCCGCTTCTGAAGGCTGGGCTACCGCTTATGTAGACGCCATCGGTGCCTTTGTCACTACTGGCGATGTCGCGGGCACACAGGCGGCTTTGGTCTTGGCCTGCCAGGACGCAGATGTTTGCCAATAATCGCGAATGAACTGGGTTGGAGGTTCTCACTGTAGGACATTCAACCCTGATCTTTTTACTAATGTTTCCCCTCCCGCAGGTCACCGAGCACTCATGGCCATACTCCCGGTCCTCCTGCGGGAGGATTGCACCTCCAACCAACTGCCTTAATATTTAGCCTCTCTTGGAGGTTCGTATGCGCCGAATTAACACCGATAGGCTGATCGCGTTCTTATTCCTTTCACCCTCCATCTTAGCTATCCTCATCTTCGTATATGGCTTCATCGGTTGGACAGCATGGGCTTCTATGCTCAAATGGAATGACCTCATCATGATACCCAAAGGGTCATTGTTTCCAAAAGTGCCCTTTGCACAGTTGGAAAATTACATTCGCCTTCTTACTGCTGACCAGCGATTCCAAACAGACCTGCGTAACACAGTGGTCTTCACCATCGCCTTCATCATCGGCTGTCTGATGTTGGGCTTGTTGCTCGCCATCCTGTTAGATCAGGGTATCAAAGGGGAAGGATTTTTCAGAGGCGTCTACCTGTTTCCTATGGCGGTCTCCTTCATTGTTACCGGCGTGGTGTGGCGGTGGCTGCTGAACCCAGGGAACGTGTCATCCGGTGCCGTGGGTATCAACCTGCTCTTTGAGAAATTAGGGGTGCCTTTCTTGAAATCCGCCTGGTACACCAATCCCGAGGTAGTCTTTATCCAACCTACTTCGGCAGCCGGAAAATTTCTCGGCGAAATCGGGCTAAATTTTCTGACCACGGCCAAATTCGGGGTGCCTCTAGCCATCCTTTCAGTGGTGCTGGCAGCAACCTGGCAGATGTCTGGCTATACCATGGCGATGTATTTAGCTGGCTTGCGCTCCATTCCAGAAGAATTACGGGAAGCCGCCCGGGTCGATGGGGCAACCGAGGTTCAAGTCTATCGTCACGTGGTCTTGCCCCTGCTGAGCCCCATTACCCTTAGCGCTGTCATCATCTTGGGGCACATTTCATTGAAGATATTTGATCTGGTATCGGCGATGACCGGACCTGGCCCAGCTTTTGCGACCGATGTCCCTGCCTATTACATGTTCGATACCGTCTTCCGTGGCAACCACTTCGCCCGTGGAGCCGCTATTGCCATCATCATGTTGCTCAGTGTGGCTGTTCTGGTAATACCCTACCTGATCAACAACATCCGTACAGAGGTGACGCAATGACTATCGTCATCTCTCCCCGCCTGCGCCGCAGGTTGAAACCCAGCCGTATTTTGATTTATATCATCCTGATCGCGGTAGCAATTTTTTATCTGCTGCCCGTATACATTTTAGTGGTGACCAGCTTGAAGAGCTACGCCGAAGTCAAACTAGCCACTATGTGGTCGCCGGCCTCCGGTTTTCACCTGGACAGCTTTCGCCAGGCCTGGTTTGGTGATCCCGCCAAGGGCACTTTAGGTCTGGGCCACAATTTCATGAACAGCGTCAAGCTGGCCATCCCCGCTACCATCCTATCAGCCATGCTCGGTTCGCTCAACGGCTATGTGTTATCCAAGTGGAAGTTCCGGGGAGCCAACGTGGTCTTTCCCGCCATCCTATTTGGCATGTTTATCCCTTATCAGAGCATCTTGATTCCTCTAGTGCAAACGCTTCAGACCGCCAGCCGCACCACCCGACCTTGGTTGAACAGCGTGGCGACCTGGCATCTACCGGCACTTTTGCAGTGGGTACCAAACCTGATCACTACCTATATGCCGGCCTACGGAACTATAGGCGGGCTGGTGCTGGTGCATATTGTGTACGGCATCCCTATCACCACGCTGATATTTCGTAACTACTACACCGGCATTCCCGACGAATTGGTCGAAGCAGGCAAGATCGATGGGGCCGGTTTTGGCGGCATCTACCGGCATATCCTCTTCCCTATCTCCATGCCGGCCTTTGTGGTAGTCTTGATCTGGCAATTCCAGTCCATCTGGAACGAATTCCTGTTCGCGGTGGTCCTCACCAACCGCGCAGAAGTACAACCCATTACTGTGGCGCTCAACAACCTGGCAGGCAGCTTCATCGTAGAGTGGAACGTCCAAATGGCTGGGGCCCTGTTGGCCGCTTTGCCTACTTTATTGCTTTTTATCTTACTCGGCCGCTATTTTATGCGGGGTTTGCTGGCTGGCTCTTTGAAAGGGTAGGTAAAATCTAAACGCGAAGGTTTTTTGGAGGCTTTATGTGCGGACGATTTACATTAACCGTTGACACTGGGCAGCTGCAAGAAACATTTTCTTGGTTGAATATTTCGGGTGATATCAAACCGCGCTACAATATCGCCCCCAGCCAGCCTATCGCGGTAGTACCTAACGATGGGAAAAAACGGCTCGACTTTTTCGTTTGGGGATTGATCCCTTCTTGGGCGAAAGACCCTCAAATCGGCACCCGTTTAATCAACGCACGCTCCGAGACCTTGGCACAGAAGCCTTCTTTCCGCGCCGCTTACCGGCGACGCCGCTGTCTGGTGTTAGCTGATGGTTTTTATGAGTGGCGTAAAGAACCGGGTAGTAAATCCAAGACGCCTATGTATATCCAGATGGAGTCACGAGACCCGTTTGCTTTTGCTGGATTGTGGGAAAGTTGGCATTCTAGCGATGGATCAGAAGTTCTCTCGTGCACCATCATCACCACCGAACCGAATAGCCTTCTAAAGCGCATCCACAACCGTATGCCGGTCATTCTTCCCCGAGATGGCTACAACCGCTGGTTAGATCCAGAAGAACGAGAGCCAGCTCAACTGGTCGATTTGCTGCAACCATATCCAGCCGAGGAAATGATCGCCTACCCAGTTTCGCGCCTAGTAAACAGCCCTAACAACGAAAACCCAGCCTGCATTCAGCCTTTGGCTTAATAAGCCCATTAAGTCTTGAGGAGTGGCGTAATACCCAGCCGGAGGTCCACTCAGCACCACTGCTCGCCCACCGATCAGAATCGTCGCCAGTTCGCCAAACTGCACATGCTAAAGGGCGATTGCATCTGCCCTGTTTTTGTAGCGCTACTCCCAAAAAAGAAGTTTTAAGGTTGTGTTTGCCCTGGCTCATGCCATCATCGTTCAAGCGGGTCCAGCTTAACCGGGGCTGCTGCAATTCAATCCAGTGCGTGTACAACATAATCATAGATGCGGCGCTTGATGCGCAGGCGGTTGAGCTCCTTTCCCACAACGGCGATCTCTGGGTCCACCCGGTAGAGTACTTCCGGCGGGGTACTGCCGCCAAATTGCAATTTGCTCTGGTTGAGCAGCAGGGATAGCTGGTACTCCAGGCGCTCTCGCTGCAAAGCATACTGGCGGTGTTCCAGGCGCAGGCGTGAGCGCCAATCTGCCTGGTCTGCGCCTTGCACTTCGGCGAGGAAAACACCCACCTGCTCAATCTGTTCATCAAGCGCCGAGATTTCCTCCTCCAGCTGAGCCAGTATAGCCGGATCGGGTGCGCCGTGGTTTGGGCCCACGCGCCATTGCGGCGGGTTGAGCAGGGATATTTGTGAAGCGGCAGGATCGCTTGCCTCCGGCGCCGCTTGCGAAGGGGCATCCAGCCGCAGAACAGCGATCTTTTTCGGCGCCACAGAGATAAACTCGCCTTGCACCTGCCCCCAAACATCCGTGTCCAGATAGGCGTGAGATAGGCTTGCAGTGTGCCCGGTCGGGTTATAGAAACGCGCCAGCAAGGCTTCTTCATGAACTTGCAGGCTGCTGAGCGGCAGGTCTTCCTGCAAAAACGCCCAATGACGACGGTCACCGCTCCCACCAGACCGCACGACCAGCGGCGGGTTTTGGAAGGCAGCATTCAGGGCTTGCAACGCCATCGAATCGGCAGGATAGGGCAGCACGGCGAAAGCCAGCTCGTGGCGTACTTTGCGCTCACAGCGCGCATCCGGCACATAAAAAAAGGGTCCGGCATCGCCAACTCGGAACTCCAGATCGGCGCGGGTTAGCCACTCGATCGAACGCCGCAAAGTCAGGGAAAGAGTCCCTGCCTCAGCCCGGTAGGCATGCAGGTCGCGGGCGAAAACCACTGACGTGCTCTGCTGGTCTGAAATTGCCACCAGTTCGTGGAAGGGAAAGGTGCGCACCTCGCCAAGCTCCCGTTGGCCGAGCAGGATGCTGGACAGCTCCGGTGAAGGTTTGCGAGGCAGCAGATCGGCATCGACTTCGGGGCGCTGCACCAGGTCGAAGGGCATTCCGACCCAGACCTCACCCTGGCGGGCTGTTTCAAAGCGCATTTCGACGCCCAGATCAGCGCCGCTCGAATCCAGGTCAATTTGCCAGCGCAGCAGTGGAGAAGGGTCAAGAATCAAGCGGATACGGGCAGAAACCCAGGCATCCTGCCCACGCCAGGCACATTCAAATTCCAGGATGGCATGGCGGGCGCTACTTTCTATGATCCGCGGCGGGTTTACCGGGAGCATGACACCCAGAAGGTCGCCGCGCTCATCAGAATAGGTATCACCATTTTCTGCATAAACCCGCAGCTCGCCCAGAACCGCATCGCCTATGCGCAGCATGCCATCTGTCTGCAGGAGAGCTTCATAATATTCGTTGTTCCAGGCAAAGTCAGCAGAAATTTCTGGCTCACGAGGCAGCGCATCGATGGGAATCTTTTCCGCCACTGGCCAGATGCCCATTCCGCTGGTTTGCAATCGAAACAAGCTGCCATCCACAGCCAACCAGCTCTCGCCCGCAAACGGACTGGTGCTGATCGCATACTCGCCTGGTGAAAAGTCCTGCAAGAGGCGCGCCAGGGAAGGTGGCACCGTACTTTCCGGAGTTCAATTCTCCGCGCAGCTCAGGCAGAGGCAGATTTTTACGGGCTATCAAGCTGGCAAAGGAGGATGGGGTGGCTTCGTGCAGCTCAAATTCAGGGCCAAGGCCCTGCGCCCCAGCATAAAAGGCCAGCGGGTCTTCGGGATCATCTTCTAGGTCGTAGCCGTCAAACAAGGGAATATCGGGCGTAGGGTAAAAAGGCGCAAGGCGCTCCACCTCAGCCGTCAAGCGTCGAACCGCCACATCCGGGGCATGGGTGACCCCAAACAAATTGCGGTAGCCGCCGAACAAATTGATAGTCAGGATCTGGCTGCCATCGGCACCCTGCTAATCAAAATAAGGCAGCAGTTCAGGTACACCCCGCCAGACATACAGCGCCTGCAGGCCAAACAGGCGGTGGATCTGCGGCGCCTGACTGATATGACCAAAGGTAATCCTATTAGAGGTGAACTCATATTGCCGATCCTCCAAATAAGCTAATTCCTGGCATCAAAGTGTAAAGTGAGTCGCATTTTCCTAAAAAAAAGCAGCCCGGATTTGTTAGAATTCGGGCATTCTTATAAACTATATTTTTCGCTAACGGATCGAGCAGATTAAAAGGGCAATGGGCCCCAAACATGGTATGCTTGTTTTTAGCCAAAATTTGTAACCATGAGGTGAGCCCATTACAGCCATCGATCATACCATGAATATCCTGGTCGCATTGAACAAAGGTCTCCCCGTCGGGACCAATCTGGCACTTTTACATTTCCTATGGATGCTGGTCAGCGTCGCTTTGCTGCCCCAACAGGGTGCGCTCTTCCCTGCTCTGCAAGCGACCGGTTTATCCGAACAAGCAACCCATCAGGCCTGAGCAGCATTTCGGCGTGGCGGCTGGCAGGCTGCCCCCGCCCAACACCCCCACATATCTAACCCACCACGGCAAATCTCAGAGACCAAAGTTCTTTGGTCGTTCGGCTTTCAATGTAGGCATCCTATTGATTTACATGTTTCCTGCCATGATTTTAGCTGTTCCCCTGTTTGTGGTATTCACAAGACTCGGACTGCGTAATTCACTTACCGGGCTTGTGATCGTATATTTGGCTCAAACACTACCAGGCGCACAGTATATGCTTCGCAGATAATCACCATCCCCACCGTGGTATTATTCTTCTTTTTCGAACGATTCCTGACCCAGGGATTAAAAGCCGGGGCGGTTAAAGGATAAGAACTGGGCAAACCTTAAAAATCTGTATTGTCAAAAACGCGTAACAACCAACCTTGGTTTACGTTATTAATTTTAGATGACCTTTGGTTATTGAGGTATATAATTGTTGACTACGGCTGGTATCTATACAAAATCAGGAGCTTCGAGTTCAGCCGTCCACTATTTCTGGCCCTGATTATTCGATCAATATTAGCGTGCCCGGGTGTTCACATTCGACATACATAGCGACCAAGGCCGCCAATTTTTTTTACAGGTATGTGATCTTCGAAAGAAAACCTTATAAAGGATTTTTCAAAGCCTAAAAGCCTTATCATCGAATTGATTTCTTGGATTAATACATGCGCATCGGCTTCATCGCAGCAAGGTTAAAAGGCACCGATGGTGTATCTTTAGAAGTAGAAAATTGGTCTCGAGTGCTCGAGCGCATGGATCATGAAGTTTTCTATTGCGCTGGCGAGCTGGGGGGGTATGCCAGTGGGGGCAAACTTATTCCCAAGTTACACTTTGCGGAGCAATCGATTCAAAAGTTGTGTCATCAGGTATTTGATGAAAGTGACGAATCCGATGGCGACCGTTTAAGCGACCAAATCTATGCCATGGCGGATGAATTGCGCGCCCCACTACGAGAATTCATCCGCTCTAATAAGCTCGATTTAATCATAGTTCAAAATGCCCTGACCATTCCATTGAACTTGCCTTTGGGCGTCTGCCTCACCGGCCTGATCGCTGAATTAGGACTGAAAACCATTGCGCACCACCATGATTTCTTTTGGGAGCGGCAACGCTATCAAACCAATGCCATTGCGGATTTGCTTGATACGACCTTTCCAGCAAAGTTACCTTCTATCCAGCATGTCACCATCAACTCAATCGCCCAGTCTCGCCTCAAAGCTCGGCGCGGGATCGATTCAACCCTGATCCCAAATGTACACGACTTTGCTACGCCAGTCCCAGGTATCGACGACTACAACCAAGACTTCAGACAAGCTCTTGGGCTAACCGGCCAGGACCTCCTGATCCTGCAACCCACCCGAGTGATCCAACGTAAAGGGATCGAAATGGCGATCGAATTAGTCAGTCGCCTGGGGTCTCCAAACCCACAACTCTTCATCACCCATCGATCTGATGATGAAGGTCTCGCTCATTGGCATTGGCTCAAACGAGAAGCCAGGGTAATGGGCGTCACGGTGAACCTTATCGACCATATGATCAGCACAGAACGCTCCAGCATCAATAATCATAAAATCTATTCTCTTTGGGATGCCTATCAACATGCTGATCTGATCACCTATCCAAGCCTCTACGAAGGATTTGGCAACGCATTACTTGAGGCGATTTATTTTAAACGTCTGATCGTTATCAACCGCTATCCAGTTTATAATGCGGATATCCGCCCACTTGGTTTCGAATTCATCGAGTTAGATGGCTTTGTCGATGAAAAGGCTGTAGATCAAACCTTAGAAATACTCAAGGATCCAGAGCGAATCATGAGCATGGCAGAAAGAAATATCCGGATCGCTCAAGAGCATTTCTCTCTCGAGGTGCTTGAAGTACTTTTGGGAGATTTACTCGCCAAGTTCTAAGGCTCCCATAAGAGACGCAAGGGGGTTATGCTTTCAGCTTCAACCAGGCTCAATTAAGGATCGTTGGGAATCCCCGTGGTAAAGGTTAGATATGGGGGTGTTGGACGGGCTGCTCCCGACCGACACCCCCATATAGCTACCCCATCACGGCAAATCCCAGCGAGCCACAATTAAGGTAAAATTATTTGAGATACAGATTTATGAAGATAAATGGTTTTCTCCCGCCTGGTTTGGGTTAGAGATGCTTTCCGATTATACTGACAGCTGGCGAGTCAATAGTCGTCTCTAAAAAGACCGCTACATTCTGGTCTACTCATCTGGTCTCAACCGCAATACTGCAACACAGTCCCCAGAATAACTAGGAACCCACAGGCTTCTCATTCAGAAGGGAGGCGTAAATCTGGAAAAGGAGATTGGTAGATGCGCATTGGTTTCATAGCGACCCGTTTAGGTGGCACAGACGGGGTTACTTTAGAAGTGGAAAAGTGGGCGCGGGTGCTTCAACACATGGGTCATGAGGTATATTTCTGTGCGGGGGAACTGGGCGAGTACACTACAAATGGCACGCTCATCCCCAAGCTGCACTTTGCAGAACATTCTATCCGGGCTCTGAGTAAGCGTGCCTTCGTTGAAAATGGGGACACTGATACTGATCATCTGGTCGATCAGATTTATACAACCGCAGATGAGATCCGAACACCCTTACGTAAATTCATCCGCTCCAACCACCTCGATATAATCATCGTCCAAAACGCGCTTACCCTTCCTATGAATCTCCCCTTAGGTGTTTGCCTGACAGGTTTGATCGCCGAGATCGGTATCAACACCATCGCTCATCACCACGACTTCTTTTGGGAAAGACAACGCTACCAGAACAACAACATCCTGGACTTACTGGATACGACCTTCCCCGCCAAGCTGCCGAGTATTCAGCACATAACCATAAACTCCATCGCCCAGAAACGTCTTAAAGCTCGCCGGGACATTGACTCGCTTATTATTCCCAATGTTCACGATTTCGCAACCCCACCACCAGGGATTGATAATTACAACCGGGATTTTCGGGCAGCCCTTGGTCTGGCAACAGGTGATCCCTTTATTTTGCAACCCACCAGAGTAGTCCAGCGAAAGGGCATTGAAATGGCTATCGAGCTGGTGCACCGTTTGGATAT
>Ga0307435_1000845_pt1 | contig 13475 bp, 10 predicted proteins | sample SalMarWE160470MG_FD_202164 | JGI IMG/M metagenome (GOLD analysis project Ga0307435, IMG submission 202164) | Salt marsh sediment microbial communities from the Plum Island Ecosystem LTER, Massachusetts, United States - WE1604-70 | ecosystem: Environmental > Aquatic > Marine > Intertidal zone >... | reverse complement strand
CTCGCCACATGTCACGGTTGTCAAAAGGACTGAACGGGCGGCCGTGCATGGCGATAGTCCTTACAGGGGCAATGGCCCGCAATTTCGCAAGATTTCCTTTGAAATCTTTGAGAGCCCGCCTCATGTCTCCTTTGGAATCTGAAAGCGACTCGTAATGGTATCCAATCTCATGTCCTTTTTCATATATCTCTCTGATGATTTCTGCCCTAAAAGTGTGCGGTTTGGTCCGAAAATAATAAGTGGATCTTACAGACAGGCTATTCTCGAGAAGTGCCATCTTTAGGGCACTTTTCGGTTTCCGATCCACGTCGTGGCGGATCAGACAAAAGGTTTCCGGCTTTGGGTCAGCTTTGAGATAGTCGTCAAACCTAAAAAAGTTCGGGTATGAAGATTTGATAGCCTGGAGATAGAGTCTATAAGCATTCAGCGTAAAATCTTTCATTATACAAGCGAAGAGGTATCCTCGTTTACTATTTTTTAATGTGCGCTTTTTTTGGCGGCACGTCTTAGGACAAAATAGCAAAGCCTCCATGCAGAGGCAATATAATTCACTGCTTTCCTTTACCACAGATCTTTTTGGTGAAATAGATAAAACAGCAATTACCATGCCAAAAATGATATCTCACGATGCGTTATCGTGAAGGAATATGGTTTATTATTAGGAGGCTTTTCTGTAGATCATAGGACCAGTAAGGATGGATGCCATGTTCCTTCGCGTATTCTTCCATGGTAAGCGTGACATCATGGACGATGATTACCTGGCAGACGTCATAGAAAGAGGTATTTTCTAATTGTTCTGCTTTTTTGCCGAGCTTTTGAAAACGGCTGATCTCACGGCGTGAAATGCTGGTTTGAACTTCTCCTAAGATCAATGTTCTCTTGCCGTTTTTTGCCCCAGCCGTAGATAGTTACCTGGAGATAGTGCCGATAATGCCCTTTTCCCTCTGCAAGCAGGTACCGTCTGATGAACCGGTTTTCAGTCTCAATCCCTCAATCTCTTTTAAGCAGTGGTGGTAGGTCTTTGTAACTCTGATTGTTCAGCGTATATACAAAAACATCGGATAGAATTTCCATCCTTTGCCCCTTTTTGAGATGATCCTCAACCAGTTTATTAAGGAAGCTTTCAGTACAGTGCCGGGCAAATTCAAAATTTTCCTAAAGCCTATTCTCTTTCGAGAATGTGGACCCGGATCTTTTGATTTATTCTCACTAAGAGAGTAATATTAAGTTTAATCGGCAATTTCATGCACTGTTTGCTTAGATTATGAAACCTACCGACCTAACCTATCAGATTATTGACCATACTGCGGACCTGGGTATCATCGTTAAAGGTACTGAGATAAGGGATCTTTTTATCCGTGCTGCTTATGCGATGACGGATCTGATGGTAGACGGAGACATCGAGGAGAAGGGCGTGGACAGAGAGCTTACCGTTGAGGGTGAGGACCTTCCAGATATTATGGTGAGATGGCTCGGGGAGGTTCTCTATATCTTTGAAGCCGAAAAGCTTGTGGTGCGTGACATTGAAATCACCTCCATTAGTGAGCCTCGATTGGAGTCCGTACTCACCCTCGTCCATTTCAGGAAAGGCCATCATCAAATTGCTAGGGAGATAAAGGCCGTTACCTACCATCAGATTTCAGTTGAGAGAAAGGATAGTGAGTGGGAGGCACGAATCATATTCGATATTTAGTAGGGGCTATGATTTAGGGATTGCTAACTATTAAGCCACAAAGACACGAAGACGCCAAGTTCAATTTTTAATTATTTGTGCCTTGGTGCCTTAGTGGCAGAAATATTTCATTGAGGAATTAGGGAAGTAGCATACCATGAGGTAGTTACTATGAACGCTATGGATATCAAGATAAAAAAGATAGACGAATGGAGGTATCTCATACCTCAAACCGGCGCAATGAGGGTGCCGGGGCTTATTTTCTCAAGCCCTGAGCTCATGCCGGACATAAAAGGTGATCAGAGCCTTCTTCAAGTAGCGAACGTTGCAACCCTGCCGGGTATTGTCAGGCATTCCTTGGCCATGCCGGATATACATTGGGGCTATGGATTTCCCATAGGAGGCGTGGCGGCCTTTAGTATGGAAAATGGGATCGTATCGCCTGGGGGAGTCGGCTATGATATCAACTGCGGCGTAAGGCTTGTAACCACCGCCCTTATGGCACGTGAAATCAGGCCTCGAATAAAGGAGCTCATCTCGGAGCTTTTCAAGGCCATCCCCACGGGTGTCGGCTCCCGGGGGAGGATACGCCTCTCGAGGAAAGAGGCATCAGAGGTCGCCTTAAAGGGGGCCTCATGGGCCGTAAGCAAGGGCCTGGGCACACGGGAGGATCTGGAGAGGACCGAGGATCGGGGCGCTATGAGCGGGGCTGACCCCGAGGCGGTGAGCGAGAGGGCCTACAAGAGGGGACACGATGAACTGGGAACCCTGGGTTCCGGCAACCATTTCCTGGAGGTGCAGGAAGTCCAGGAGATCTACGACCGGCGTGTGGCACAGGTATTTAACCTCTTTGAAGGTCAGCTCACTGTGCTCATCCACACCGGCTCAAGGGGCTTCGGCCATCAGATCTGCGATGATTTTCTCAAGGCGATGGGGCCTCAGGTGAGCAAATGGGGGATCGAGCTCCCTGACCGGCAGTTGGCGTGTGCCCCTCTCAAGTCCGAGCTCGCCAAAAGGTATCTCTCGGCCATGGCCTGCGCGGCGAACTATGCCTGGGCGAACCGGCAGATAATCATGCACTGGACCAAGGAGGTATTTGAGCGTGCCTTGGGAATAAGCCCCGCTGATCATCGGATGGGACTCCTCTACGATGTGTGTCACAATATTGCGAAAGTGGAGATGCATCTGGTGGAAGGCAGGGAGATGACGCTCTGTGTTCACCGGAAAGGGGCGACCCGCTCGCTTCCACCCGGGCATCCGAATGTTCCGGAGAGATATAGAACGGTGGGCCAACCGGTGCTCATACCCGGCGATATGGGCACGTGCTCCTATGTGCTGGCAGGAGCCCACGGGGCTATGGAGGAGACCTTTGGGTCCACCTGTCATGGGGCCGGCAGGCTGCTGAGCAGGAAGAAGGCCATTGAGGCCACGAAAGGCCGGGCCATATACCGGGAGCTTGAGGATAGAGGAATCTTCGTTCAATCAAGGGGAAGGACCACGCTCAGGGAGGAGGTTTCCGAGGCGTACAAGGACGTTTCCTTGGTGGTTGAAGCGGTTCATATGGCGGGATTGGCGACAAAGGTGGCCAAGATGAGACCCCTCGGCGTCATCAAGGGCTAGGCCTTGTCCCGGGCCGCCATGTTCATGACGAGAATAAGGAGAACCCCTAAGGACATGCACAGCAGCGCACCGATCACCTCACCGTTGAAAGAACCGGGAAGGGTGTTGACCTGAAGGCCGGCAACCTCTCTTCCGCAACTGTCGGAAAAACTCGACAGGGTTTCCTTCCAGGGCCAAATCCTCCGTAAGGAACCGAGCATCAAGCCAATGAGAACCGCCATGGTGACATCATGGTATTTATTCAGGAGCCATCCGATCACCCGTACAAAGCTGAGCAACCCCACCACAGCGCCGGCCGCCAGGATGAAAAGGGCTACCAGATCGCGCTGGTTTATTGCCTCGAGGGCATAGTGGTACTTTCCCAGCAGGACCAGGATGTAGGCGCCTGAGATACCAGGCAAGATCATGGCGCAGATGGCAAGCAAACCGCTCACAAAGAGGAACCACAGGGCATCAGGCGTAGCGGTAGGCACAAGCCCAAAGAGGAAAAAGGCCCCCACAGCCCCGAGGGCCGTTGCCGTGAAGGTGAGTATCCCCCACACCTGCACGACCTTGCTCACGGTAAGGACTGATGAGAGGATCAATCCGAAGAAAAAGGACCAAATCATCACCGGATAGGTTTCCAATAGCACGCTCAGGATCTGTGCAAGCGACACGGTTGCAAGCAGGATGCCCAAGCCCACGGGTAGGAGAAAAGGCCATGAAATAGCTTCGAGTGCCTCTCGCACCTTGAGCGCTACGGCAAGCCTCAGTACCCTGAGATTGAATGAACCGATGGCATCGATTAATTCCTTATAGATCCCGAGGATAAGGGCTATGGTGCCGCCTGATACGCCGGGGATAACATTTGCGGCGCCGATGCAGAATCCCTTAATGGTAAGTGCCACAAAACCGGCAAGCCGTGGTGATGTCATGGAAGGTCCTTGTTTCAGCGATTGATGGAAATTCCGTCAAAAAAGACTACTCATCTCTATACGGAAATGAGGGTAAAATCAAATAATAATAGAAAAAACAGGGCAATGGCATAGACAAATGAGCGGTATTTTTGTATCAAGAGATATAGGTAGGTAGATAGGCTGAAGACTGAAGGTACTTCAATAAGCTCAGGGCCGGGAGGGGAATAGAACAAAGGGTAAATCATGCGCGATCATACAAAACTGAGGGCATTTGATCTTTCTGACGAGCTGGTAGTACTGGTTTACCGTGTGACCGCAGGCTTTCCAAGAGAAGAGTTGTGTGGGCTCAATCAGGTACATAGACTAAAGGTAGAAGGCTCTTCGACAATCTCAGTGCCGTGAGTGAAATCGAACGGCTGTCAGTTCCTTTTCTGCTTCGGTCTTCAGTCTAAGGGCCTTTTTATTCAGCTTAGTTTGGCAAAGCGCCTCGGTTTTCTTTCCGATGAGGATTCATCTCTGATTGAACCGAAAATTGTCGAAACCGAAAAGGTGTTGAATGCTTTGATTCGATCGTTGCAAACTAAATAACCTTCAGCCTTCAGTCTCTCAACCTAAAGGATTACAATAATGAGAAGCAATATGGAGGAGATGAGAATCCATGATGCATAAAAGATGTAAATTTAAACCAAGGAGGCAGCTATGATTGATACAATCTATGAGCTTTTAGGCAAGGAGAAGGCCGATTATCTGCTGAATCATGAATGCACCACCATCAGCAGGGAGCGATTGATAACCCCTTCCCAGGATTTCGTTGATAAGGTGCTGATCCAATCGGACAGGCCGAATAGCGTGTTGCGGAATCTTCAAGGGGTCTTCAGCCATGGCCGTTTGGGAGGCACCGGGTATCTCTCCATACTCCCTGTGGATCAGGGGGTGGAACACTCAGGCGGCGCGTCCTTTGCCCCGAACCCGGATTACTTCGATCCCGAGAATATCGTGAAGCTGGCTATTGAGGGAGGGTGTAATGCGGTGACATCAACGCTCGGGGTACTCGGCTCTGTGAGCAGGAAATATGCCCATAAGATCCCCTTTATAGTGAAGTTCAACCACAACGAGATGCTCACCTACCCCAATAAGTATGACCAGATCTTCTTCGCCGGTATCGAGCAGGCCTTTGATATGGGCGCCGTTGGAGCGGGCGCCACCATCTACTTCGGATCCGAGGAGTCGACGAGACAGATCACCGAGGTAAGCGAGGCCTTTCAGTTTGCCCATGAGTTGGGGATGTTTACCGTACTCTGGTGTTATCTCAGGAATGATGCCTTTAAGAAGGATGGCGTGGACTACCACGTGAGCGCGGATCTCACCGGCCAGGCGAACCACCTGGGCGCCACCATTGAGGCGGACATCATCAAGCAGAAGCTCCCAGAGAACAATGGCGGCTTTACCGCGCTCAATTTCGGAAAGACCCATAAAAAGGTATATACCGAGTTGACCTCCGATCACCCCATAGATCTGGTCCGGTATCAGGTGGCGAACAACTATATGGGAAGGGTTGGCCTGATCAATTCCGGTGGGCCCTCAGGGGATAACGATCTAGCCGATGTTGTCTATACCGCGATCGTCAACAAGAGAGGCGGGGGCATGGGCCTCATCACGGGCAGGAAGACCTTCCAGAAACCGCTCGCTGATGGGGCAGCGATCTTTCATGCTATTCAGGATGTGTATCTGAGCAAGGACGTTACGATCGCCTAATCCGGGTTAGCGCCAGGAGCCCTTGAGTTCATCCGCCAGTTTGAGCACGGTATCGGCATAATAGAGGCTTGGGTTGTATTGCAGGATAACCTCTTGTTGCTTTTGGTAGGTCCCGGCCTTGCTCCAGCGGAAGGCCTTGAGGAATGAGGCGACGCTGGCGATGGCATCTTCGTGTTGAAAGAGATCGATCCTCCCATCGCCATCGCCATCGGAGCCGTATGCCGTGATATTCGAGGGAAGGAACTGCGGGATTCCGATCGCACCCTCGGCTGATCCCTGTACGGAAAAGGGGTCAATCCCATGATCCCTCGTGTAGTTCAGCAAGGCCTTGAGTTCTCGGTATGCCCTCGTGCTTTTTCCTTCCAGCCTTTTTTGTACCGTCTTTAGGGTCAATCCTTCCTTTTCTTCAGGCGGGATGAGGCGGCAGATCTCCTGGTAGATCTCAGGCTCGGCCGAGAGGACCTGGGTTGCGAGCAGATTGAACGTGGTGTATCCACCCAGGTAAGTCCCGCACGCGGTTTCAACACAGATAATGGCGACCACCACGGGGGCGGAGACGCCGAAACGCCCTTCCACCTCTCTCAGGATATCTTTATGGGCATGAAGGTAGGAGGTAGCCTTGGTAAGGGCGTAGTTCTCGAGAAACTGGGCATAGTTAAGGCTGGCTTCCCTTCGGATGAGGCCTTTCGCCACGATCTCCGGCATAAGCTTCAGTTCCGGCCGCGTAAAGAGATAGGTGAGATATCCATGATCCATGCCGTCTTTGTAGAGGCGTTGGAGCAATCCTTGAAATGCCGGAGGGATATCGGCTGCACGGAGGCCAGGTGCGAGCAAGAGCCATGTCATAAACAGGAGTATGAAGAAAAAGAGCCTTTTCATGGGTTGTCAGGTCTGCCGCCTTGTGCGGACTTTTCATTGACCAGCATCTTTTGAGCACTTCGCGAGATCGGTTCAGGATCGCAAATCCTGATCCGCTAATAAAGCTCTATCTCCGATAGGGAGCGCTCTTTTCTCTCAAGGGCCGAGCCATCCTTTCGAGCCTTCTGGACGATATCCTTTCCCAATAACGCTGCGCCGATGGCACCGGTCAGGAGAGGTTCAGGGGGAAGCAAGACCTCGCATCCCAGCTTTTCGGAGAGTGCCTTTACCAGCCCCGCATTTTTGGCCCCACCACCGGTGATGACCACCTCCCTGGTCACGCGCAATCGATTCACCATCCGCGAGATCCTGCCGGCCAGAGACTCCAAGATGCCGGCGAGCAGATCGTTCAGAGGAACGCCCTCAGCTAATCGAGACACCACCTCCTGGACGGCGAATACGGTACAGATGCTGCTTATTTGGGCGGGATGGGTTCCCTCCAAGGCACGGCTTCCCACTTCCTCGAGGGAAACTCCCAGGGCATCTGCGGTAACCTCGATAAATCTGCCCGTGCCCGCGGCACACTTGTCGTTCATAACAAAATCGACAGGCCTGCCGTTCTGTATCTTTATTGCCTTGCTATCCTGCCCCCCGATATCGATGATGGTCCTTGCCGTGGGGAAGAGGGAGGCCGCCCCTCGTGCATGACAGCTAATCTCGGTGATCTGTTTGTCTGCGAAGGGCACGTTGATCCTTCCGTACCCCGTGGCAACCACATAGGTGACGGAGCTGAAGGGGAGCCCGGCCTTCTCCAGCGCTCCCTCCATCACCTTGTTGGCCAATCTCCTCTGCTCAGGGCCGGTTGGCCCTATGACAGAGGAGATGACCTCCTCGTCCATGAGCACCACCTTGGTCATGGTGGAGCCTATGTCGATGCCCGCGAAATAATCAGACATGCCGTTCAGGGGCTTTTGGCGGTTGATAGGAAAAATCGGGTTTGCCTATTGTCTTGGCTTGACCGATATATGGGGTAAAGAAACCGTCATACAGGGGTTGCGGTTCACGGGAACACGCCTTAGTTCGTTGTATCAGCCTTGTTCTTCTTCATTGATTCCAGGGTCTCGATAAAGGCGTCAATCCTGTTTCTGGTATCTACCTCGGAGTAAGAGCTTATATCGACGATATCGCTTTCCAGGATCAGGGATGGGAGCTCCCGGTGCTCCATCTTCTTCTTGTCGCCCGCGCCGAGCACTAACACGGGGATCGGCCTATAGATCTTTTGTAATTGATTGAGCTGCCAGATCAATCCCAGGTGCCAGGTCCTGCACGAGAAGGCCTCGTGCATGACAACCCCGTCGATCTGGTAGTCCTCGATGTACTGGATAAGGCGCTCTACATCCGGTTCCGAGCCGGGCCGTTTCTTGGCCCTGTCATACCAGTAGGTCCAGTATCCAAGCCACCTCCAGGCCAGCCGCTCTAAGGGGTCATCTGTGTCGGGTATATCCAGCTTGTAGATTGGCTCGATCATACGGTAGGTCGTCTCAACGGGAAAGACCGCTCCTTTGCTGTTAAAATAGTTGAAATCGGTCAGGGCGAACCATGAGGGCAGACCCCCACCCCAGAGCAGCCGATATTTCTCATCGGGGACCACACCCTCTCCTTTTGCTATCTTCTCCCTGAGCTCCCTGTTCAGATCGACAAAGAAGTCGTATCCTTCCTGGGTGCCCAGCATAAAGACCATGGGCACCATGGTATTCATGGCATCGCCCGTGCCCATGGGTGTAGGCACGGCCCTTCTCAGCTCATAGGTCTCCCAGATCAGGTTCCAGGTCTTCTCTCCCAAATCGACCAGTTCACGGAGCCGATCATAGTCCATCTTCTTTCCTGTCTGCTCTTCCAGGAATTTCACCAGGCCCCGAAGCTCAGCCACCATGTAGGCGATATAGTAGTCCTGGACCTCGGAGAGTTCGATATCATCCTCATACAGGGGCCACGGCAGGCCTACATCGTAGATGGGGACATCGGGCATGAATTGCTGTGCCGCCTGGTACCACTTATTTCTCGGGTCACACAGGATCTGGCCGCTTGATAGCATCATATCAGGCCGCGCCTGCCCGCCCCATGGCGCTTCCGGGGGCATTTCACCCAGTTCTTCCCGCCATTGGTCAAAGCCGAGCCCGCAGAGCGCATAGGTACACAAGGAGCGGGAGAATCCCAGGGATTCCGCCCTCTCTAGGAACCGTTGAGCATCCCGCTTTGCCCCGCATATACCGGCATAGTTCTCGGTCCAGACCGGCACGATATCCATGGCCCGTATAATCTCATCATAGCTGCAGCAGATAAATGCGTAAGCGGTTTTCTTGCCTTCTTCCTTTGCCCGTACCGTACCCCCGATGGCCGCCTTTACCATGCCCCCGATTTTGCTGGCAGCCTCGGTCGCGGTCTTTCTCTTCTTCCTTTCCTCTTTCTTGACTTCCTCAGCCATCTCTCCAAACCTCCCTAACGCTGTTTGCCGTGTTCATTGGGCTCATAGAGTTCATAGTGTTTCAACCTTCACTCTGTGGAGCAAAAGATCTACTCACAGTGATGCAATGTAAGGATAATAGATTAAAAGCCCCATCTTGAGAAGTAAAAAGCTTAGCCCATAGGGCAGGCAAACCCAACAAACCCAATAAACTCAAGAAACTATGTTAATCTATCATCTCAAGGAAAGCCTGGATCCTCGTCCTCATTCGCCCTATGGTCCCGATCGAGTATTCGTCCTCCAGGTAAAGGGTTGGGACCCCGAGCTGATCCAGGTAAGCCTCCCGTGCGGGGACCTCAAATCCAAAGGGATCACAGTACTTGTAGACATAAAGGATGACCCCATCCACTGCGAATGCCTTGACCAGGGAGCCTATGTCGCCGAACCTCGCCTCCAGGTCATCTTCATAGGAGCCACCGACCTTTTCCCGGTATGTCCTGGGGCAGTTGACCTTGTCCAGATATCGATGGGCAAGGGATTTGATGGGATCCATGCCGGTTTCGGCATGGGGCCAGTAGTCCCTGGTACCGATGCAAAGACTGTCAGCCACCACATTGGCGCCACTGTCCTCTATGAGCTTGATAAAGTCTATGTTATCCACACAGGAGCCGTCCACAAGGATTCGAGGCGCCTTGCCCACAGGGGAGTCCGTTCGTTTCCCGAGCTCCTCTAGGACCTCATCGAAAAGCTCATTGGCTTCAAGGACAGGCAGGCTCATACCCACGGTCAGTATCTTCAGGATTTCAGTACCCGTGACAAGGGGCGGATTGCCTTTCCTTAGCTCATAGAATGCCTTTGCCTTATCCCTGTTTTGGTTATACGCATCAATAGCCTCAGCAAGGGAATCATCCGTGATCTCCTTTCCCGCAAACCTCCCAAGGCTTTTTCTAAATGTCTGGAGCTCGTTTTGAAAAAACTCCATTGAGGCGCCCCTCACGGTGTGGGGAAGGTTGATAAAGTGGGAATAGGGCAATCCCAGGGAATATTTCCATACGCTGTAAGTTCGGGTGATGCTGTCGCACGCATGGGGGATGATAATCCCATCGGCAAAATCGTAGGTCCCCTTGACCGAAAGGTCAAAGCAGCTTCGCATAAAGGGGCAGGCGATGGTTTCAAGCTGGGTATCGCCCTTGGTGATGGGTTCGTGAACACTGCCCCTGATCCTGAGGGGTATAAAGCCCGCTGCGGCGATCAGTTCCACCGGAACAAGAGAGCAGAGGTAGAGCATCACCCCTTGACCTTGCGCCTTGAGTTCCCGCGCCCTCGCACCGTAATCCTCATAGTACTGCTCAACCTTTGCCATACCGTGAGCTTTCTCTCCGCTCATATGCTCGATCTCCTTTTTCCGTTTGGCTGCTGGTAGGGTGTTTCCCTCTGTGTGGCTACTTTATAGCTACAGCGTAGATAAGTTTTCATGCCTTGTCAATACATTGTTGATCATAGCGAATGTCTATTGACAGGATGGATTGAAATGTTTTAAAAGTCAGCAGTCTTTTTGCATAATTTGTTTTGTTTGGAACTATTTTCTTTGAAGAACCATCACTATGAGGCCACCCCGGCAAGGGTTGGGGCGGCTTTTTTATTGTGGGGCTGAAAGATTTCTGGATTTTTTAAATACGTTTTCCTTCTTTCAGGGCGGCATCTGCCAGGAGGATGATCTCTAAGCGGTAGATTCCCAGCTCTTTCAGTGACACGACAGGGGTTGATGGTCTTGAAACATATAAAAAAAAGGGGGCAAGAAGGAACAACGATGAATATAGGACTTATCGGCCTGGCGAACTCAGGAAAAACAACTATCTTTAATGCCCTGTCCAGATCTCGGGCTCAGGTTACAGCGTATGCCAACTCCAGATCAGAACCCAACAGGTCGGTTGTGGAAGTGGCGGATAGTCGGGTTGCGGCACTTTCCGACATGTATAAGCCAAAAAAAACCACGTATGCGGCTATCGAGTTGATTGATTTTATGGGACTGACCGAAGGGTCTGCCAAGGAAGGGCTTTTTTCCGATTCATCTATGGGGCTAATCAAAAATACCCATGCTCTGGCTATCGTGGTGCGTCATTTCCGCGACGAGCAGATGGGAAGTCCAACATCTCTTAGCGATATCCAGAAGATAGACGAGGAGTTATTGATCTCTGATTTAATCATTGCCGAGAATAGACTGGAACGGATAGAAAAGGCCTACAGGCAGGGTAAAAGGACAAATCTTCTCGAAATCGAAGAAAAGGCGCTCCGCAGGATTGGAGAACATGTAAACAATAATAGGCCGATTCGAGAGCTGGAGATGGAGGAAGAGCATGAAAGAATACTGCGCGGGTTCCGGTTTCTTACGCAGAAACCGGCTATCATTGTGCTGAATTCCGAAGAAAGCAATTTCGGGAAGAATCAGGGCCTGTTAGAAGAGATCGGAAAAAGCCACAAGGCTATAGAATTTGCAGGAAAATTTGAGATGGAATTGTCCCAGTTAAACAATCAGAAGGACATAGATCTTTTCATGGCGGATATGGGCATCAAGGAATCTGCCAGGGATCGGTTATGTCGGGCCGCCTATGAGCTTTTGGGATATAGTAGCTTTTTTACTGTGGGCTCCGATGAGGTCCGCGCATGGAGTATACAGCGTGGCGAGACTGCGGCAGCGGCTGCTGGCAGCATTCATACGGATCTGGCCCGGGGTTTTATCAGGGCCGAATGCATCTCCTATTCTGATCTGATAGCGTGCGGATCTGAAAGGGCGGTAAGCGCAAAGGGATTGCTCAGGCTGGAAGGGAAGAATTATAGTGTGCAGGATGGAGACATCCTGAATATCAGATATAATGTCTGAAAATCCAGGATAGTGGCTGGTGATGGAATCACGAGGGAAGATCTGGCACATCCATGATGAGCCGCCCAAGGCTGCATGGCTTGCTCAAAAGCTGGGGGTATCGAGGCTTACGGCTACCCTGCTGTGCAACCGGGATATCGCGAGCCCGGATTCAGCGGAATCATTCCTCTCTCCCAGGCTTGCTAACCTGAGGGATCCATTCCTCCTCAAGGATATGGACAAGGCCGTGGAGCTGATAGCCGATGGTATTGCTGCGGGCAAGAGGATTACGATCTACGGTGATTACGATGCCGATGGAATCACAGCTACAGCACTGCTGGTGGATTTCTTCTCAAAACTAAAAGCCCCGGTTTCCTTCTACATTCCCCATAGGCTTGATGAGGGCTACGGTTTGAATGAAACGGCGGTCAAGGGTATAGCGGAAGGAGGCACGGAGATCCTGATTACCGTAGACTGCGGGATCAGTTCCTCTTTGGAGATAGCCATGGCTCAAGGCCTGGGGCTGGAGGTAGTGGTCACGGACCACCATCAGATCCCCGGTGATTTTCAACCTATCTGCCCCACGATCAATCCCCTGAGGCCTGATTCCGCATTCCCCTTCAGGGATCTAGCCGGTGTGGGGCTGGCCTTCTATCTGGCCATAGCCATACGGTCACACCTGCGGGATAGGGGGTTTTTTAACAACGGCCCTGAGCCGGATTTGAAGCCCTACCTTGATCTCGTTGCCCTTGGCACCGTGGCAGACATCGTGCCCCTGGTGGGAGAGAACAGGATCTTCGTGAAAAGCGGGCTCGCGGTCTTGATGGAGGGTGCCAGGCCGGGCATCAATGCCCTGCGTGAGGTATCGGGCATACGCGCGGGCCAGGTGATCACGACCGATGACATCGCCTTCAGGCTGGCACCCAGGCTCAATGCCCTGGGGAGATTAGGGCCGGCAAGCTCAGCAGTGAGGATGCTCACCACGGGGAGTGCAGCAGAGGCCGAATCCATCGCCAAACGGATGGACTATCTCAACGCCCAGCGCCAGGCAATAGAGAGCAGGATTACCCTGGAGAGCTTTGAGAAGATAGAGAGGATGGAGGATCTTGATACGCGTCGGACCTTTGTGCTTTATGACCGGAAATGGCACCGGGGTGTGGTGGGCATCGTGGCATCGAAGATTGTTGAGCAGTACTATCGCCCAACCCTGATCCTCGGCTTGGAGGGGGAGCTCCTCAAGGGATCAGGGCGGAGCATAGAGGGATTTAACCTCTATGAAGCCCTCTGCGATTTGAGCGATCTTCTGGATCACTTCGGCGGCCACTACTACGCAGCGGGCCTGAGCCTCCA
>Ga0307435_1000844_pt1 | contig 13477 bp, 7 predicted proteins | sample SalMarWE160470MG_FD_202164 | JGI IMG/M metagenome (GOLD analysis project Ga0307435, IMG submission 202164) | Salt marsh sediment microbial communities from the Plum Island Ecosystem LTER, Massachusetts, United States - WE1604-70 | ecosystem: Environmental > Aquatic > Marine > Intertidal zone >... | reverse complement strand
GGATATGGTCGGCTGGTGACATAATCGAGCTTGTCCTGTCGATGCCGGTACAATTAATTGAGGCACACCCTCTGGTCGAGGAGGTTCGTAATCAGGTGGCTATCAAACGTGGGCCGATTGTTTACTGTCTGGAGTCCGTTGACCTGCCGGATGGCGTGAAGATAACAAATGTAGCCATTCCGTCTGTGATAAAATTCAGAAGCCATTTTGATAAGGAACTGCTCGGAGGTGTCACCGTTCTTCAAGGTAAGGCCCATGTCCTTGCCGGAGTTGACTGGGGCAACGCCCTCTATCGTCAGATATCACATCTGAAACCGAAATCTGTGGATGTTCGCTTGATTCCTTACTATGCCTGGGGAAATCGGGGCAAATCTGAAATGACGGTTTGGATGCCGCTAAGATAAATACGTAAAAACACCGAAATTTCTGCTGCGAATTTTATCTGCCTTTAATCCCAATAATCAGTGCTTGTTGTCTAATCACAAGAACCACCGATTGTAGCACTAATCAAGGGGGTAAAAATCCATACTTCAAAGTGAAGCTTTTTTACTTCTTCTTAGAGAACTGATTATTAAGGTTTTTGGTTAATATTTCTATAAACTAAAAAATTTAGCAAAAAAATCTTGACAAAATTGAACAATTTCACCTAGTCTACAATGTAGAGCGAAGCAGGCTAAAAAATATCATAATTTTTTGCCATCATATCTTCTCAATATCATTTATAGCACGCCTGCCCTTTATAAATGAGATGTTTTCCTGGTTTCGCACCCAAATTGCAGTTTCTTTAGGTTTTTTATCAGGAAAACAATGGCTTCGAGAATACGGACTTTGGCGTATGCGTTCGCCGAACTGATCCCTTTGGTAGAAATGCGCTACGGTGTGTAGTCCGTAGTGCCATTATATATTGATCATTTTTTTGAAAGGGCAGGAAAATGAGAGGGAAAGCAAATCTTGTAAGATGTGCCGCAAGGCATCCCCTAGTGGAGTCTCTGTGCATACTAATTCTCTTAGTGGCCATGTCTACAGCCACCGCACAAACACCTATACCTGAGCCATCTGGTCCATCCAGAATAATTTATGTTGATGATGATGCAGTTGGTGCAAATAATGGCTCATCATGGACCGATGCCTATAACTACCTTCAGGATGCTTTGGCCGTTGCCTTAGAAGGTGATGAAATTAGAGTCGCTCAGGGTATTTACAGGCCCGACTTGGGAGGCGATAATACTGCCGGCGATCGTAGAGCGACATTTCAGCTAATTAACGGCGTAATTATCAAAGGTAGTTATGCTGGCCTGAGTGAAGATGACCCTAACGCAGTGAATGTGAACCTGTATAAAAGCTTCCTTAGTGGCGATCTAAATTGCGATGATGTTGGAAGATGGCTGCCGGGAAGAATAATATTTCATATTCAACCCAAAGGCGACAATAGTTGTCATATAGTTACCGGCAGCGGTGTTGACGAAACGGCTATTCTCAACGGTTTTACTATCATTGGGGGATATTGCATTTCTGATGACTGTAACGATGAGCCCAGAGGTGGAGCAGCCATCCGAGTTGAATCCGGCAGGGCCAAAATACTCAGTTGCCTAATCATTTTCAACGTTTCCTTCGGAGGCGATGTAGTCTTTAACACCAACAGTAACCCAACTTTTATAGACTGTGTATTCAGCGAAAACGGTGGTGGCTCGATGGAAAACATAGCAAGCAGCCCTGAAATAACCAACTGTACATTTGAGTTTAGCACTACAGGAATGAAGAACCGCAATGGCAGCAGCCCCGCATTGACTAATTGCGTATTTCGAGATAATAGCTGGTATGGCATGGAGAATCACACCGGAAGCAGTCCAACACTGACCAATTGTAAATTTGAACAAAATCAGAGGGGATTAAAGAACAACTCCGATTGTAATGCAGTTTTAGTTGATTGCAAATTCAAGAATAACGAAGATTATGGATTAAGTAGCGGAAGCAATACCAATTTGATAATTACTAATTGTACTTTTGAAAATAATGGGGATGGAGGGATAGGTAGTGGTCCGACATGCAATCTTATGCTGAATAACTGCCTGTTTAGCGGCAATGGCAATAGTAGAAGTTTTGGCGGTTATGGTTCTGGTCTAAGTAGCCTTCAAAGCGATTTAGTTCTATATAACTGTAAATTTATTGGAAACGTGGCAAAATATGATGGTGGCGGAATTAAAAGTATAGCCAGCAGCCTTAGATTATACAATTGTACATTTAGCGACAACTCAGCCGAGAGTGGTGGAGCAATGGATATCTCATCAGACAGCATTCTGACGCTTTACAACTGCATAATCAACAATAATTCGGCAGATGATGGGGGTAGTGGGATAGATATCTCTTCCGGTAAAGCGACGCTCTATAATTGCACTTTAAGCGGCAACACAACAAGGTGGTGGAGAGGCGGTGAAGGCGGTGGGATTTACAATTCTGGAAACAGAAGTGAAATCATATTGACCAATTGCATTTTATGGGGCAATACCTCTGTCCAGATTTACGGCGAAGCTAATGTCTCATACAGCGACATACAAGGTGGCCTTTCAGGGGAAGGGAATATTGACGTTGATCCATTATTTGCTGACGAGGCTTATGGTGATTATCATTTGAAGTCACAGGCCGGCAGATGGGATCCAGTAAGTCAAACCTGGGTTCAGGATGATATTACCAGTCCCTGTATCGATGCTGGCGATCCAAGTGCAGACTGGTCTGCGGAGCCAGAGCCGAACGGCGGTCGCATAAATATGGGAGCTTATGGCGGAACGCCAGAGGCAAGCTTGTCTCTCGCAGCTAACTAAATAAGAGGCCAGAAGACAGAGGACAGAAGTTGGAAATTGTCAATCTGATTTTGCTGTAAGGCATCCTTTTCGGGACTGTCTTCTTTATTTTTTCTTCTTATAGGCAAGCCAATCCTTTAGGTTTTTGGCTAATATTTCCACGTCTTTTTTCTGCATAATATGGTCGATGATTGCCGGCGGTACTCTAATTTTTACCATCGCCTTATGAGCCCTTTGCCAGAGTCGGTCTTTTTTAGTCTGCGTATCGGCAAGGTACAATTCCGTTACCAGCTCGCTTAGTTTCTGGAGCATTATCGTATCGAGGTTGTTGTAATACTCCGATATAACCGCCTTCTGATATTCAGAATATTCATTTTGGGCCATAACAATCCTTTTGTATATCTGGGTAATCCTCTTTTACAGAAAAGTTTTAGAGAAATCAAGTTATCACATTATATAGTAATGGTTTTTATTGGCTTTGGTCGAATAAGCGGCTATAATTCGTGGTGCGTTAATCGTCAGGACTCCCTTCGCGGAAATCCAGGCGTATATTTGCTCGTCTCGACGGAGCGTGCCGTAACCGGGAAGGCCGAGCCGGAGCGGGATAGGATATAGAATTAGTATGGGACAAAAAAGGCCGACCATTTTTATTGTTTATACGCTCTTGATTTTAATGCCAACGCAGTTTTTGTCCGCTGCTAATAACAAATCAAAGCTCATTTACGTCGGTCAGGATTTGCACTTAGCCGGACGGGAGGTTATCGGCTATCAATTAGGTACTGAAAAAGGCTCCAAGCACATTCTTGTTTTCCCGAGGGGATTTTCTTTTGTTTTCGGGGACAATCGATTTTTCAGCGATAGCGCAGTGGTCTGGCTGGCAAGTGTAGCGACTAAACCTAACAACGGCGATTCAGCAGGTTATGAAGTTCAAATGTATCTACAAGGCAATACTTTGACCGAAGATACAAAAAATGACAAGGCCATCGTTGTAAAAAAGGTGCTGGTAGAACAGGGTTCAGCGATAATAGTTAGTTTCGGTTTTACAGGCGAGGTCTTTGTTACAGCGGTAAAAAGAGAAACTGCCGATCCTCGCGGAATGGAGCTTTACATAAAGGCTTTTGCTGCAGTTGGTCCTACCGAACCGCAGCTTAAGCCGATTCTGGAGCAGCCAGCGGAGAAATTAGAGTTAGAAGAACCGGTTGTTGTTATGCCTGAAGAGAAGAAACCCCGCTTTATATATCCGATAAATCTGTCGTCTGCCGGTGAAGTCACGCCGCAAACCGAATGGGACACCAAGGCAAAAATTGGAACAGTCATCGGCAGATTCTATCTGTGGCAAAAACAGGATGAATCTGACCTATTGCTGGAATTGCAGGCTGATAATGCGGTGATATTTTATGCCGAGCAGGCCGATAAACAAACCGAGGAGTCCGGAAGTCTCGAGGATATTTTGGCGGGGGGAAAGGTGCAGGCGATTTATTTGTCCGGCGACGTAATTATGACGGAAGGGCAGCGGACGATTCGGGCGGATGAGATTTACTACGATTTCCGCCGGAAACAGGCGCTGGCGATAAATGCGGTAGCCAGAACCTTTGACGCATCCAGAGGGATCCCGATTTATGTCAGAGCAGCGAAGCTAAAGCAGTTGGCGGAAAACACATTTGCAGCTGAGGATATCACCCTGACAACCAGCGAGTTTTATCTGCCACAGCTTTCAATTAATGCTTCACAGGTAAGTATTACCGATACAACGCCTGTTGATGAGCGAAGCGGCAGACTTTCTGACGATAGTTTCGATGCCGAAATGTGGGATGTACGATTTAAGGTGTACGATAAAACGTTTTTTTTCTGGCCGCATGTGCGTAGTAATCTGCAAAGGCCGGATGTTCCGCTTAAGAGCGTAAGTATAGGTAATGACAGAACCTGGGGAACGTCGATAGAGACGCAATGGTACCTGGCCCGTCTTTTGGGACTACATGAGTCCAAGGGAACGGACAGCACTATCTCGCTGGACTATTATAGTAAGCGCGGCATAGGAAGTGGCGCAGAGATTAATTATACAAGAGAAGATTATTTCGGCAGGATGTTAGGCTATATAATCGATGACTCCGGCAAGGATAGGCTTGGAAGAACCAGTAGCCGCAGAGACATTGAGCCGCCGCGTGATCTTCGTGGCCGGTTCCGCTGGCAGCACAGGCACTTCCTGCCGTATAATTGGCAGCTAACCGCCGAGGCAAGCTATGCTTCTGATGAGAATCTTATCGAGCAGTACTATCGCAGAGAGTTCTATACCGATAAGGAGCAAGAGACAGTCCTTCATTTGAAGCGCATCGAAAATAACTGGGGTCTGGCCCTCTTGGGCAAGGCCCGGCTGAACGATTTCCAAAATGTCTTAGAGGAGCAGCCGAGCGCCGAATTTCACTGGACGGGTCAATCGTTTCATAATGACAAGTTGACATTCTATAGTGATACCCAATTCAGCCAATTCCGGCAGCGTTTGGCTTCCAGCAGCACATCGACTGCATTGAAAGATTTTTATACATTTACATCAACGAGAAATGAACTGGACATGCCGATGACTTTCGGCAGATCAAAAGTTGTGCCTTTTATAGCAGGGACATTTGGATATGATGACGGCAGCGGTTTTCGAACAAACATTGACGGCTCAACCGAACCTGCAGAGAACGCTGTTTGGCTCGGCGAAGCAGGTATGCGAGCATCAACCCAACCTTTCTGGAAGATTTATCCCAACGTTAAGTCGCGTCTCTGGGATTTACATGGCCTTCGCCATATTATAAGCCCACAATTAACAGCCGTCGCTTACGCTCAGGACGATTCAGTCATTGAGCAGCGCGACACGCTAAATATAGGTCTTTCTCAGCGGTTGCAGACAAAGCGCGGCATCAGCAACAAAGAAAGGACAGTTGACTGGATGAGACTGGATACGGATGTTACATGGGTAAATGATTCAGGCGACACATCGGCTGGGCCTGATCGATTCATCTGGAATAAGCCTTTTATCCCCCTTGCCAATAGTTTTAGCAGAAGGTTCGGCCAAGCTGTGATACCCCCACAGGACAGACGCAGCAGTGACATATTTGGCCCCAGACGCAATTACTTCTCAGCAGACTATATATGGAATTTAACCGATACTACGGCGCTGTTGAGTGATATGAATTTTGACATGCAAAGCGGAGTCGTGCAGCAATTCAATATCGGCGTATCGGCCCTGCGCTGGCCTAATATAAGTTACTATATTGGAAGCAGATATTTAAGACGTGTTGAAAACGGCCTCGGCGAGAAAGGCTCTAATGCGTTTACTTTCGCAGCTACGTATGTGCTCGACCCGCGATACACGGCTGTTTTTTCACAGCAGTACGATTTCGACTATGGAGTGAATGTACGCAGCGAAATAACACTCATAAGACGGTATCACAGGATTAATTTTGCTTTGACGTATGGTGTGGATGAGTCGATGGACCAGCATTCAGTGGTATTTAGTATATGGCCAGAAGGTCTGATAGAGCTGGCTTTGGGAACAAGAAGGTATATGGACATCGGTCGCTCGATGAACTATTAACAATTTGCTATTGATTATAATTGGTTCTTACATTAAACATTGCTTTTTGTCGATAATTTTAGTTTGAAAGCTCGTGCTTTGTAGCGAAGCACCGCTTTGCAAAGTAGCAACTAAAAAATTTAAGGAGAAAATTATGCCGTTGGTTAATACAAAAAAAATGTTCGAGATGGCTTATAAAAATGGTTATGCTGTCGGCGCATTTAACGTAAACAATATGGAAATCACACAGGGTATTATTGACGGCATCGCTGAGGAAAAAGCCCCGCTTATTCTTCAGATATCAAGAGGCGCCAGGGATTATGCAAAAATAAGTTATCTCAAGGCGATTATCAATGTGGTGGTTGAGGAGAATCCCGATATTCCAATTGCCATAAATCTCGACCATGGCAATACCTTCGAGACCTGCAAACAATTCGTAGATGACGGTTTTACCTCGGTAATGATTGATGCTTCAAGCCGACCGCTTAAAGAGAACATCGAGATAACCAAGAAAGTTGTCGAATATGCGCATCCAAGAGACGTCTGTGTAGAGGCTGAATTAGGACAGTTGGGCGGAATAGAAGAGGATGTCATCGGCGTGGATGACGTAAGTAAGCATGTGGCTGACCCGAACCAGACGGTGGAGTTTGTTGAGAAAAGCGGTTGTGATTCGCTGGCCGTGGCCTGCGGGACCAGTCATGGTGCTTATAAATTCAAGAGCGAACCCAAGCTTGCTTTTGACGTAATACAGAAGATAGGAGAGAAGTTGCCGGGATTTCCCCTGGTTATGCATGGCGCAAGCAGTGTCTTAAAGGAGTTCGTCGATCTTATTAACAAGTACGGCGGCAAAATGCCCAACGCGATGGGTGTCCCGGAAGAATCGATAAGCAAAGCTGCAAAGATGGCCATTTGTAAGGTTAATATTGATACTGACTTGAGATTAGCACTGACGGCTAAAATCAGACAGGTCTTTGCAGAAAAGCCGAGTGAATTTGACCCGCGTAAATACCTCGGCCCCGGCAGAGAAGCTATCAAAGAAATGGTCAGGCATAAGCTGCAAGTCCTTGGTTGCGCCGGCAAAGCAGAAGAGTGTTTGTAAACTGGTTAAATGGTTATTGGTTAAATGGTTATTGGTTAAATGGTTAATTTGTTATTAACCACTCACCAATTACCAGTTACCTTGATAAGGAGTAATTCGTTGAGGTTATTTAGATTTAAAAACTCGTTTTCGGGGGACAATAAAAATAAAAATGCAAGAGTTATTTTGGTCCTGGTGCTTTTATATTCTTGCGTTCTGGTATTTTTAGGTTGGTCTATTGGTAGCAGCGTGTCAGCTCTACCAGAAGATGAACCTGCGGTAAAACTGAAGGCTGAATATTTAGAACCAAATTCGACGCTAAGTTCTGAGCAGGCGGAACCAAATGTTACAGAAGCACTTGAATTGTCATCCAGTCTGCCGAGACTGATTCAGACAGCATGTGAACTAATTTATCAGGGTAAATTCGACGCTGCCAGCAAACTGCTAAAACAAAAAATTGAGAACAATCCAGATGGGCCCGAGACCACACCGCCACTTCCGGATGAGTTTAGTACGTCTATAAGTCAACTATTGGAGCTTATTGACAAATATCAAACTTTAGATAAACAACGTCAATCAAATAGACAAACCGCATATCAGCAACAGTTAGCCGAGCTTGAGGAATTTCATAATGCAACGGGCAAAAGCGACGTAAATGATTTAGCCCATATAACAGATGCAAACGATGCAAATGATATTACCAAAGTGCTTTCTGTCATCGCCAGTGCTAGTGAGTTAGCTACTGATGCTCAAAGAGAGGAACTTCTGTCAAGACCGTTTGTAAAGCAGGTTTTTCAAGATATCATAGACAAGGCCGCCGGTCTTGAGCTACAGGGCAAATGGCTTGATGCATATGCAACCTGTTATGCCTGGCTGCAGGCCATCGACCCTAACAATGAAGCGTATTCAGATTATACCGATCAGCTTTTGGATAAAGCCGGCATTGTCGTCTCACTTCAGGATAGTCCCTGCGAGACGCGTGAAGAGCGATTTCAGGGGATTAAAAAAGAGATGTTCGTCCGAGCTATCGACGCTCTTGATACGCATTACGTCAGCACTATTGATTACAGCCAGACGGCTGCTGCTGCTATCAAACGTTGTCAAATATTTGCGGATGTAATGGGGACATACATTAAATCCGGGCGGCAGTTACCAGCTGACCTGTCGGAAGGCGAAAACTCTGAGAATTCTTTTGTGCTTCCTGATGCTAACGAGCTTGCAATCTTCTCAGCCGCACTGGCACAAATGCTATCGGAAGTTGAATCTTCACAAAGTTCTGTCGCAGGATTCCTGCGTTTTGACGAAGACTCAAAGCAGGACCTCACTCTATCAACCGGCTTTACTAAGGATAAGTTTATAGAAGTTTTTGAGTGGATTCTGGCACTGAACGCAGTAACGGTCCAGTTCCCCCGGCAGGTGCTGATCGCCCAGTTTGCAGAGGCGGCATTATCTTCGCTTGATCCTTATACGGTTATGGTTTGGCCCAGACAGGTACAGGAATTTGAGAAGATGATGACGAAAGAGTTTACAGGCATTGGGATAGAAATCACAAAGCAAAAAGGATTATTGACGGTATCCAGCTTATTGTCGGATACACCTGCATACAGAGCCGGTCTTGATGCCGGTGACGTGATAACGGCGGTGGACGGCCTCGATACGAAAGATATGAGTCTTATGTGTGCCGTTCATAAGATCACCGGACCTAAAGGCACAAAGGTAACATTGACAACTAAGCGGGCAGGTGAAGAAAAAAGCCGGGATATTACTATAACCAGAGCCAAAATAAATGTTCAGTCTATTCGAGGCTGGCAAAGGACAAAAAACGGTGAATGGCTATACATGATTGATCAGCAGAATAAAATCGGCTATGTACGCGTTACAGACTGTATTGCTACCACTGCTTCTGAGCTTGAGAAAGTGTTGACCGACCTTGAGGCAGAAGGATTAAAGGCACTGATTCTGGATTTGAGATTCAATCCTGGTGGTTTCTTAGACAGTGCAGTTGACGTGGCTGACAAGTTTCTTAAGGAAGGATTGATAGTGAGCACACAACCTGGTTTCGGCAGAACACCGACCTATAAGCCGGCACACAAGAAAGGTACGCATCCGGATTATCCTCTGATAGTACTGATAAATTCCAACTCGGCCAGTGGCGCGGAGATAATAGCTGGAACATTAGCTGACCAGAAACACAACCGAGCAACCTTGGTGGGTGAGAGGACACATGGTAAGGGTCTTGTCCAAGGGATAATGCAATTTCGCAATGGAGGAGAACAGCTCAAGTATACGATGGCATATTACCATTTACCCTCCGGTCAGAGAGTTAAAAGCCGGGATGCCGCGGAAAAAGCCGGCACAAAGGATTGGGGTATTGGACCGAACATTGAGATTGAATTAACAAACGATGAACTTAGAAAAATGATCAACGTTCAGAGAGATAATGACGTATTGGTTCAGGCTGACCGCGATCAAGGGAGACAATCGCCCCAAAGACATACCCTTGAAGAGACTTTAGATGCGGACCCGCAATTGGCGGTTGCCGTCCTGGTTATCAAGACTAAACTGATTCAGTTAAATGGCATGAATCTAAAGGAACAAAATGCGTTCGCCAATAAAAACCCCTCATAAAATGTGGGGCTAAACATTTATCCGCCCACGGTGGATTTTGCCCCACGCTTGCCCGCTGTCATTTTAGCGGGTCCCACATGGGTTTTATTCTTTCACAGGAAGGACAATTTATTACGAAATGCAGGATATCAGACAAAATATATTTGAACGGCAAAGACAGGAAAAGCTCAGCCAAATTAAACAGTTGGGTATCGATCCTTACGGCGACAGATATGAAGGTGCAGAGCCGGCTGAAGAAGTTAAGGGCAGATTTAAAGATGGAGACGAAACTCAACAGGCCAAATGCGCAGGCAGAATTGCGCTGCTGAGGGACATCGGCAAGCTGATATTTATTACTCTGCGAGACAGTAGCGGGGCCATCCAAGTCGGACTGAGTAGGAGTCTGTTTAGTGCCGATGCGAACGAATGGCAGCTCGCCAAGCTGCTTGAGCTGGGCGATATAATCGGCGCAGCAGGTCGATTAGGTAAAACCAAAACCGGAGAGATAACTATATGGGCCGACCGCCTTACGCTTTTAAGCAAGTGTCTGTGTCCACCGCCGGAGAAATTCCACGGCCTGGCTGATATCGACCTGCGCTATAGGCAGAGATATGTTGACCTTTGGGCCAATCCTGAGGTGATGGAACGCTTTAAAAAACGCAGTGAAATCATTACTGCAACCCGACAATTCCTTACGTCGAAAGGTTTTTTAGAAGTCGAGACACCAATGATGCAGACTATAGCCGGTGGAGCCGCGGCAAAGCCTTTTGTGACACATCATAACAGCCTGGATTTGGATTTGTTTTTGCGGATTTCGCCGGAGCTGTTTCTAAAAAGACTATTAGTCGGCGGAATGGAAAAGGTCTTCGAAATAAATCGGAACTTCCGCAACGAAGGTCTAAGCAGACAACACAATCCGGAATTCACAATGCTCGAGGTATATCAGGCATATGCCGATTACAATGTGATGATGGATTTAACTGAGGAAACTATCTCTGTATGTGTGGAAAAACTTTGTACGGGCAAACAGATTCACCCCGTTAGAAATAACGAAAAGAAGGCGATTACCTCTCACGGAGGAATTTCTAACGGGGTGAAATTCGGCGAAATGACAATAGATTTCACCCGACCCTGGCGGCGCGCCAGATACGCGGAGCTTTTAAAGCAATACAGCGGCTGCAGTTTTGACTATATAAAAGCTATCAGGACAAAAGCAAAACAGCTCGGCATAGACGAGGAAGTTTTGGACGATGCGATAGTTACTAATGAGGTGTTTGAAGCCACCGTTGAGGAACATCTTATTTCTCCGACGTTTGTCGTTGATTATCCTGCGGTGTTGTGTCCTTTAGCCAGACGCAAAAAGGACGACAGCAGATTCGCCGAGCGATTTGAATTATTTGTCGCACAGATGGAGCTGGCGAACGCATATACCGAGCTGAACGACCCTGCGGAACAATACGAGAATTTTCTTACGCAGCTTCGTGGCCAGGAAGAATCGTTAACCAAAATGGACCTTGATTATATAGCGGCGTTGAAGTATGGCATGCCGCCGGCTGGCGGCTTAGGTATTGGAATTGACCGATTGGTCATGATCTTGACCGGCGCTTTAAGTATTCGTGATGTTATATTGTTCCCTCTTCTAAAACCCATAAAAGATTAATTGCAGAGAACGCGAGACAACTAATGTTAAAATTATTTTTATGGTTTCGATACCTGCGTAAGAAAAAAATTGTAATTTTAAGTATTGCGGCTGTTGCTCTGTCAACGGCGTTATTGATAGTGGTTGCCAATCTGTTTACCGGTTTCATCAACACGCTTGAGCAAACGGCGGTTCAGACAATAGGCGATATTGTTCTCTCCGCTCCAGTTACATTTGCACAATATCCTCTGTTTATTGAGCAGCTTGAGAATATTCCTGCTGTTCAGGCAGCCACGGCCACATTATCATCTCAGGGACTCCTGCATCTGGGCAAAGGTAATGTACGTGCAGTGTACATTTGGGGGATTGAGCCTGCCAGACGGGCAAAGGTAACGGGCTTTAAAAAGTTTCTGCGCAGACAAGGACAGTCAGATAAGGAACCCTCTTTTGAAGTGACGGATTCGCCAAACGATATCGGTGCCTTTGTAGGAATCGCTGTGATAGCCGAGCCTAATGAAACAACCGATGAATATGATTACAGCACAATCGATCGGATGATTGGTGAGCATGTTATTCTTACTACAGGAGCAAAAATAAAATCCGAAGATCCGTCATCAGATAATGAGGCCAGCATCAGGTTTAAAAGAAGAACATTAAAAGTAACCATCGCGGATATTGTCCAGACCGGCGTTTACGACCTTGATAAAGGATTTGTTTATCTTCCTATAGAACAATTACAGAAGATTTTGTATCCGACCGAAAAAGAACTACTTGCTAACCAAATTCAAATTAAGCTCACCGATGGTGTCCAGCCGGATGTTGCAATCGTGCAAATCCGTGGTGCGTGGCAGAATTTTGTTATACAGCACCTTAACGCAAATCCATTTCTCATACGCTATACTGCCATCGAAACAGCGAAACAGATGCAGAGTCAATATGCCGGCGAGCTACGAAAGCAAATGGGAGTTTTATTACTGATTTTTGGTGTTGTAAGTTTTAGCGTGGTGGTGCTTATATTCTGTATATTCTACATGATAGCCAGACTGAAGCAGCGGGACATCGCTATAGTAAAAAGCTGTGGGGCGGCAAGCGGTTCAGTGGCTCTTGTTTTTCTCGGTTTTGGAGGTTGTGTCGGAACAGCCGGCTCGGCTCTCGGAGCTGCCTTGGCATATATTATTACAAAAAATATTAATATGTTTGAAGAGTGGATTAGGATAATCTTCGGGCTGAAGCTGTGGAAAAGCAGTGTATATATGTTTAGTAAGATTCCGAACAATGTTGACTGGTGGGCGGTTTTGCCTATCGTATTGTTTGCAATTATAGCAGCAATCATCGGGACATTAATTCCTGCGATTGTCGCAGCAGGAACAAAGCCGGTGGAGATCCTGCGGTATGAATAAAGTGTAAAATTTAAAGTATAAAGTGTAAAATCAAAGTGAAAAATTTATTTTATAGTTTTTCGCTTTTAGTTTTAAGTTTTTATTTTCTATGTACAAGATTATTCTCGCAACCAGATATCTGATAAAGCGCCACATAACGTATTTTGCGGTGCTGGCCGTAGCGCTTTGCGTTTTTATCGTTGTAGTGGTAATGACTGTGCTGACGGGTCTGGTGCGTGACTTCAAGCTAAAAAATCACCAGTTTACAGGAGATTGCGTGGTTGGCACCGAAACATTGGTTGGTTTTACTTACTATGAAGACTTTATGAAGATATTGGAACAAACTGATTTTATTGAGAGTGTTTCTGCTGTGATAAAAAGTTATGCGCTGGTCAGTCCGAGCTGGGCAGAGCATGG
>Ga0307435_1000843_pt1 | contig 13478 bp, 15 predicted proteins | sample SalMarWE160470MG_FD_202164 | JGI IMG/M metagenome (GOLD analysis project Ga0307435, IMG submission 202164) | Salt marsh sediment microbial communities from the Plum Island Ecosystem LTER, Massachusetts, United States - WE1604-70 | ecosystem: Environmental > Aquatic > Marine > Intertidal zone >... | reverse complement strand
CGCGGCCGCCGATGCCCGTGTAGCCGTCGCCGGCGACCACCACGTCCGCCGTCAGCCCGCCCGCCAGCCGGTCGCCGTCGTGGCCGGCCGTGAGCAGGCCCGTCTCCAGCTCGGCCCGGAACATCGCTGCCACCAGCACGCCCCTGCTTCGCAACGGCTTGTCCTTGAAGGCCACCGACTCGAGCTGCAGCAGCACGTGGTAGGTCTTGTCGAAGCGGCGGTAGTGGGCGGCGTAGGCGGCCAGTTCGGGGCGGGCCAGGAGATCGGGCCGGGTGGCGCCGACGTGGCGAGCACGGAGCGAAGCGGCCGTCTCGTCCAGCAGCCGATCCAGGGCGGGGTCGCTCTCGGGGTTGCGAACGCCGGTCATGCGCAGGACGCCCACTCGGGCTTCGGGGTAGGCCAGGCTCCAGGCAGGCGACACGGCCGGGTTCGAGCCCTCTGCGACGGACATGGCGTCCCTCCTTGCTGCTCGAGGCGTTGTGGTCGAGTGTAGCGGCCCGGGGCAGCCCGGGCTTCAGGCGCCGCCTTGTGTACCCTTGCGGCATGAGCCCGAACCCTCTCCGCCGGCTGCCTGCGCCCTCCGCCATCCTGTTCGACCTCGACGGCACGCTCGTCGACACCGTCCACCTGCGCATCGCCGGCTGGGAAGAGGCGCTGGGGAGCCACGGGATCGATGTCGATCCGGCGCTGATCGCGGACCACATCGGCGCCGACGGGCGGTGGCTGGCCCGTGAGATGGGGCGGGCCGCGGGCCGCGAGATGGACTGGGCGGAGAGCGACGAGATCGACCGCCTCAGCGGCTCGCTGTTCGACGAGCTGAACATCTCCCCGGAGCCACTCCCCGGGGCACGGGAGGTGCTGACTGCACTGGAGGGGAGCAGCCTGCCCTTCGCCATCGCCACAGCCAGCCAGCCCGGCCAGGTCGCCGTCTCGGTGGCCGCGCTACAGCTGCCCGGCCCGCCGCAGATCTCCGACGCCAGCCACGTGGAGCACGCCAAACCAGAGCCGGACTTGCTGCTGGCAGCCGCCGCTCAACTCGGAGTGGCGCCTCAGAGCTGCTGGTACGTGGGCGATTCGACCTGGGACATGATGTCTGCCGTGCGGGCGGGCGTGACGGGCGTCGGGGTCACCACCGGAGTAGCGAACGCCGGCGACCTTTCGGCCGCCGGCGCTTCGGTCGTCATCGATGGCCTGCCGGCTTTGCAGGCGGACCTGCGGGACCGCGGCCTCCTCGGCTGAGGGCTAGCTCTTTGTCGATGCGTCGGTGACGCGGCCCATGAAGAGGATCGCGCCGCTCTGGCGATCGCGGATGAAGTACAGGAACGGATGGTCGATGCGGAAGTCCACGTGGGGCGGAGGCTCGGCGGCGCCGCCCAGCCCCAGTGCCACCGTCACCGCGGCAGCGGTCACGCCCTCCTCGTCCACGTCCATGTTGGCCTGGTGGATCACCTGCTGGATGAAGAGCTTGTCCGCGGTGGTGATGCCGGACAGGTCGGCGGCATTGGGGTCGAAGAGGTCCTTCATGCCCATCGCCTGCAGGACGCTGGCCAGCTCGAAGCGCGATTCGACCGAGAACCTGGGCAGCCACAGGCTGACGTCGTAGGTCTTCATCGCGCTCAGGATCGAGTCGAAGCTGTTGGCCGTCAGGGTCGACTGGAAGGCGGCCATGTCGTCGGGGACGATGAAGGTCATCGACAGCGTCGACAGCATGTCGAGCGGCACGTCCACCGCCCGATAGCCCTGGCCCGCGGCGTAGTCGAGCCACAGCTCGTTGGACATCGTCGGGACGCTGACCTTGGTGCCGGCGGCGGTTGTGAAGTCGCCCGGGGCGGTGTTCTTGGGATCGAACTTGTCACGCCAGTTGGCCTTGAGGTAGATCGCGTTGGCCAGGGCGATGCGAGTGTCCGGCGTGACGTCGCCGGGCTGGAGAACGTTGGGGATGCGCCCCTTGGTGTTGTCGCTGGCCCACTTGTTGATCGTCAGCCGGGCCGACTCCGGGTCGTTCATGAAGTCGAGCTGGCCCACGCCGGCGTCATAGGTGGAGCTCAGGGCATCGAGGTAGGTTTGCTCCACGGGCATGTTCTTCTGGCTGAAGAGCTGGTTGGCGATGGTCAACAGCAGGGCCGGATCGGGTTCGGCCGGGTCCGGCGTGGCGCCCGGCTGGAGCGGCATTCCCTGGCTGTCGATGTAGTACGTCTGGCCCCGGAGCTGGCTCATCAGGGCGACGATCTGCGACTCCTGGCCGCTGGCGCCGAACTGGCGCAGGACGGCGTCCATCTCCGCTGCCGTGTTGCCCTGCGCCCCGGGCCGGACCATGGCCAGGGCCAGGGCGATGCTGGTGGGCGAGACGCACAGGTTGCCGTCCGAGTCGAGGCGGGCCAGCAGGTCGAAGGCGAAGCCGTCGATCCGGGCCCCCGCGGTCGCGCCCTTGTCGGCGGCCGGATTGGCCAGCTTGTCCTGGCCCATGATGACGTCGTATTCGACGACCTGGCCCGACGGCCAGGGGGCGGCTGACGGCTCAGCTGTTGGCGTAGTAGTAGCGGGCGGCGGGGTGACGTAGATGGTCTGCGGGGTTGCGGCCGAGCCCGTGCAACCGGCGACGATGAGCGCAGTGGCGGCGACGGCCAGCATCGACCTCAGCCCGCCGCCGCGAGTGGACGTTGCGAATCCCCTGCCCGGCATGTCTCTCCTTCACGTTCGCATTGAGGTGGACCACCCTTGGGCGTCCTCGAAGGACCCCAGGTTACCTTCGAGCGTTGGCCAGCGCCATAGGCGTGACGGGGCGGTGAGCCAACGGGGCGGTGAATCGTTGCATGACGGCGAGCCGGCAGGGCTACTATTGGCGAGCCGTCACTCGAACGTGAGGAAGAACCGTGTTCGGCTACCGTCCGCGGGATCTGAGCGCGACCCGCGTTGTCGCCTCGACGCTGGGCGTCTTCGCCGGCATCTCCGGCCTGGATCACGGCTACTTCGAGCTGCTGCAGGGCGACAAGACCACGGAGGGGCTGATCGTCCAGGCTATCGGGCCGGATCACCGCTTCTGGGTCCACGGCACCGAGGAAGCTCTGACGATCGTGCCCAACTTCCTGGCCAGCGGCATCCTGGCCATGGCGACCGGCGCGGCCCTGATCGTGCTGGCGCTGTTGTTCATCGACCGACCCTTCGGCAGCCGGGCTTTCGGCCTGCTCGGCGCGCTGCTCTTCCTGGCCGGCGGAGGGGTCGCCCAGGCCTTGCTCGTGGTCATGGGCTGGGTTCTCTCGCTGCGTATCGGCCGGCAGTCGAGTCGGCTGGGCCACTGGCACCTGAGCCGCGCCCTGGCCCGACACTGGCCGGTGCTGCTGGCCGTCAGCGCCGTCCTGTACGTCATCGCCCTGGAGATCGCGATCTTCGGGTTCGTGCCCGGCGTGAGCGCCGCGGATCACGCCCTGGCGATCTGCTGGTCCAGCCTGGGCGTGATGATGATCCTGCTGCTGCTGGCGGCAATGGGCGGCCGTGCCGCCGACCTTGCCCGCATACCGCAGGCCGAGTAGTCCGTCACGAGATTGGGAGGGAGCTCGAGATGTCCATCAGGTCCATCAGCCCGGTCGTATGGTTCGCCGTCGTCCTGGCCGTCATCGCCGTCGCCATCTGGCTTCTGATCGGCGCCGGCTGGCCGCTGGGATGGTGGGCCCTGGCTGGCTTCCTGCTGTGCCACGGCTGGGTCCACATCTTCGTGGCCATGCCGCCGCCCGACAAGGCCGCCGCGACCGGCAGGCGGATCGGCCTGACCGCGGCCGAGACGCGGGCCCTGACCCTGCCGCTGGTGGCCATCGCGACGGTCGGCTTCATGCTGGCCGGCTTCGCCACGCTCATGGCCTCCGGCATGTGGGGCTTCCTGATCTTGCTCTCCGGCCTGTCCTCGCTGGCTCTGCTGACCTTCTTCTTCAATCGCCAGCTGATCCTGGGCATCGTGATCGACGTCGTCATGCTGGCGATCGTCGTGACCGGGATCTGGACGCCCTAGCCGCGAGTCGCGCGCGAGGCCCGCACAGCCGCCGGGCCTACTCCTCGTACTCGGTCAGGAAGGCGTAGAGGGCGGCGACCGTCAGCTCGAGGCGGCCGTCGACCCGCCCGGGGAAGGTGGCGTCCAGCCAGGCGAGCGTGTCGTAGCCGGTGTGCCGGATCACGCCCCTGTCGGCCAGCGCCGTGTCGACCTGCGTCCAGCCGTCGCCATCGCCGAGTGTCCAGTCGGTGGCTTCGAAGTACACGAAAGGGATGCCCGCGGCCAGGAACGGCGCGTAGTCGGAGAAGCCATTGCCCTGGGGGTCGTTGAACGCGATGTCGTGGACGGTGCGCAGGTCCCGGCCGTGCGCCGACGCCCAGGCCAGAACCCAGTCGCGCGCGGCCGAGGAGCTCTCCTCGCCGTAGACGTACTGGAAGTTGCCGGCCACCAGCGAGTCCAGGTTGACCATGAGCAGCGTGTCGGCGCGCTCCTCCTCGCTCATCTCGGCTACGAAGGCGGCTGAGCCCAGGAAACCCACTTCCTCGGCGCCGAAGGCGACGAAGCAGATGGTGTAGGGCGTGAGCTCGTACGCCAGCAGCTCGGCCACCTCCAGCATGACCGCCACGCCCGAGGCGTTGTCGTCTGCGCCCAGGCCCTTCGAGACCGAGTCGTAGTGAGCGCCGACGACGATCTGGCGGGGCGAGGCACCGGGCTTGACCGCTACCACGTTGGCCGAGGTGATCTGGCGGTGGGACCAGCTCGTGGCGACGAAGGGGCGTATCTGGGGCTGGTAGCCCAGCGCGCCCAGGGCGACCGAGACGTAGGCGGCGGCCTGGCTCTCCGCCTGGCTGCCGGCGACCCTGGGGCCGATGGAGGTCAACGACTCGATGTGGGCTCGGGCGCGCCGGCCTACCTCGGCCGACCGATCGACCGACCGATCGGCGGTTGGCGCCAGGCTGACGGTGGAGGCAACAGTCTGGGTCGGGCCGGCCGAAGACGGGGCGGGCGATGGCCCGGCAGGAGACGACGTTGCGGCCTGCGAGCCGCAAGCGGTGACTGAAAGCGCCACCAGACAGACGAACAGCGGTGCTCGCTTCACAGATTCCCTCCAGATCCCCTGCTTCACGGATTATCGTGTGCGCATGGCACGAGGGAAGCCCGACGACGGCCTTGACTCGAGGCTGGTCGAGTTCATCGGCACCATGACGCCGGCGACGCCCGGAGATCTAGACGCGCTGGGCACGGCCGGTAGGGCGCTGGGCGTCGTCTGGCCTGCGGACTACGAGGCGATCATGACCGTCCGCGACGGCGGCACGGGCGAGATCGACGGCTGGCCGGTCCAGCTGTACCCCGCCGGGAAGCTGGTCGAGGTCAACGCCGGACCGAGGGGCGGCACCGGCACGGGAGTGGTCTGGTTCGGCTGGGACGGCTTCGGAGAGAGTTACGGCTTCGACCGGGCCAGCGGCAAGGTTGTGCTGCGCACCAACGGCGACGACGTGGAAGTCAAGCGGGATTCGATCCTGGATTGGATACGCCACCCGCCCGACTTCAGCGATTCGCGCTACGAGGCGGTCCGGAGCCTGGCCCTGGCCGAGGCCCGGCGCAACCGGAGAGGGTAGGAGCCGCGCGCTACTCGCCCGTGGACGACTCGTCGGTGCCGGCCTCCGTCGTCGGCAGGCGCTGCAGATCCACGGCCCGGACGCGCCTTGTCTTGTCTGCCTCCGTGCGGACCATGGCTGCCGGGATCAGGCCGCCCACCAGCGACTCCACCACTGCCGTCTCGCCCGAGTAGAGCCCATCGCCGCCGATCCGCACGCGCTGGCCGACGGCGATGTCGTCACGACCGGCCAGGGCGGTCACGTCTATCGCCGCTACCGTGGGTCGGGCGTAGCCCGGGTCGCCGGGCAGGCCCGCGGTGCGCGGCTTACGGGTGGCCGTCTTGGGCGGCGGGTACGTGAACTTGCGTTTGCGCATGCGGGGCCTCCTCTAGCGAACGGCGGCCGCCACGGCGGGTCGGCCTCGGCCGAGGGATCGTCCCGACGACCGGCGGGCGGGGCCGCCGGCGAAACGCCGACCCGGCCGTTGGCCCCGGCCGTTTGCCGGGGTGGCCACTGGTTCGCGATCGGGATCGGGCAGGAACTCCTCCACTACCGCGCACGGGATCGCCTTGCGCAGCAGTCGCTGGACGTCTCGCAGCTCACCGACCTCGTCCGGCGAGACCAGTGAGATGGCCGTGCCGCTGGCTCCGGCTCGACCGGTTCGGCCGATGCGATGGACGTAGTCCTGCGGCTCATATGGCAGCTCGTAGTTGACGACGTACGGCAGATCCTCGATGTCCAGGCCGCGCGAGGCCACGTCTGTGGCCACCAGGACCTTGACGAAGCGGCCTTTGAAGGCGGCCAGGGCGCGCGTCCGCTCGCTCTGGCTTCGATCGCCGTGGATTGCCGTGGCGCTCACGCCGCGCCGCTCCAGCTGAGTTGCCAGCCGTCCAGCGCCGCGCTTGCTGCCGGTGAAGACCAGGACCTGGTCCATCCGGTCGCGGGCGATGAGGTGGATCAGAAGATCGGTCTTGTTCTCCCGATCGACCGGGTAGAGGACCTGGGTCAGGTTGTCGGCGATGCTGTTGCGGGCCGCCACTTCGACCGTCTCGGCGTCGGTGAGGAACTCGCCGGCCAGACGGCGGACCTGCTCGGAGAACGTGGCCGAGAAGAGCAACGTCTGGCGTCGGGCGGGGATGCTACTCACGATCCGCCGCACGTCGGGGATGAAGCCCATGTCGAGCATTCTGTCGGCTTCGTCAAGGACCAGGATCTCGACCTGCGACAGGTTGACGCTGCGCTGGCCGATGTGATCGAGCAGGCGGCCGGGTGTGGCCACCAGAATCTCCACGCCCTGCCAGAGGGTCTTGATCTCCGGGTCTATGCGCGTACCGCCGTAGACCACGGCCGATCGAAGCGGGACGCCCCGGCCGTAGGTCTTGACCGCCTCGGCGACCTGGACTGCCAGTTCGCGGGTGGGGGTCAGGATGAGAGCCCGCACCGGGTGGCGCGCCGGCGAGTGGCCGGCGTTGGCCTGGTGGCGGAGCCTCTCGAGGATCGGCAGGACGAATGCGGCCGTCTTGCCGGTCCCGGTCTGGGCCGCGGCGAGGACGTCGCGGCCGTTGATGATGAGCGGAATGGCCGCGCCCTGGACGGGCGTCGGCTCGGTGTATCCCTCGCGCGCCACGTTGGCGAGGAGGTCGGCCGAAAGGCCGAGATTGTCGAAAGTCAAACGGTTTCTCCTGAGGGCGTCATCCGGCACCTGGCCGGGTGGCACTCAAAGTCATGTGTGGTTGGTCCTCGGCGCCCGCGTGGGATCGCAGGCGGCCGGCAGCGCCGCGCGGCCTCAGGCACCGGCTGGTGTCAGCGCGGTCGGGCGACGCGAGTGTGAGGGGGCAACAGGGCTGCCCGCCGTCACGGTGTACGCCAAGACGCTCGACACTGTGCCCCAGGTCGAGCCGGCGGCAATTGGAGGCAACATGGCCCGGGCTCGACGCCCGGGCCACGAATGGATCTGGGTCAGGCCGCAGTCACCTGGACGGCGCGCGGGCCCTTGGGGCTCTGCTCGATCTCGAACGAGACGCGCTCGCCGCCCTTGAGGCTATCGAAATCGAGGGGGGCCTGGAGGCCGCCGCGATGGAAGAAGTATTCCTTCCCGTCCTCGGCGACGATGAAGCCAAAGCCGCGATCGGCAATGACCTTCTTGATGGTACCGGTGGTCACTTTGACCTTCTCCTCTTCCCGAACTGGGTTGCAGACGCACGGTCCGTTCGAGAAGGATCGACCACACGACGTCGCCGCAAGTTACAGCAACGTGCTTAGGATACCCTGCTTGCGCCGTTCTCACAACCTGTCGGAGTGGCGGTCGAACCGAGGATCTGCCGGCATGACCTCCGTGAGAGGCCGCGGTGGGCCGCCGGGCTATTTGGCCGGAGCAGCCTCCGGCTGGTCGTCTTCGGCCAGGAGCCGGTAGAGCGACCGGCGGGCGTTGGTGAGGATCGCCCGCGCGCTTTCGACCGACTGGGCGGTCCCGGCGTGGGAGACCTGCGAGGCCGCCAGCCCGACCTGGAAGATCAGGTCGCGCAGATCGGCTGCCTCCGGGGCGCCGGGGATGTCCCATGGCGCCGGGTTCTTGGCCGCTTCGGCCGCGGCGGTCTTGCCTGTGTCGGTCAGGGCGTAGACCCTGCGCCCCTCGCTCTCCTGACCCTTGACCAGTCCCTCGTCCTCGAGCTGCTGGAGGGTGGGGTAGACCGATCCGGCGCTGGGTCGCCATATGCCGCCGCTGCGCTCGCCGAGCTGGCCGATGACCTCGTAGCCGTGCATCGGCTGCTCCGCCAGCAGGACCAGGATGGCCGCCCGGACATCGCCGCGGCGAACGACGGGGCCGCGGCCCATGTAGCGATCGAAACGGCGCCAGTCCCGGCCGCTTCGAGGCAGGCACGGGCCCTCGATCCAGGGGCTGGGACCGGGGCCGTGGCGCTGGCTGCGACCCTCGCCGCGCCCGCGATAGTGCCGGACGCCGCGATGGGCGCGCTCGGCGAATGCTTCGGGCCGGCCGTGGTGTCTGCCGCGCCCGCCCCTCTCGTTTTCGTAGAACACCTTGTTCTTCCTTCTGCTATGTCGCGCCAGTTTGGCGCAGCGTCACGATATATCGCGATGCACGCTGTGTCAAGGGGATCTCAGGCGGGTGCGCAGTCAGTCTGCGCGGGATTCGTCCAGGCGGAGGTGCGTCCAGGCGGCGCCGAGGAGCAGGATCTGGAAGGCCAGCGACAGCCAGGCCAGCGCGGCGAACACGGCTGCGAAACCGCCGAAGACGGCCAGCGCGCCCACCAATCGAGGCGCCAGAAAGACGAAGAAGCGGGTCAGGACGACGATCGTCAGGCCAGCAGCCAGGGCGGGCGGAGCAAGGACCCTGAAGGGGACGCGGGTGTTCGGGACGAAACGGTAGACCGCTCCCACGGCCGCGACCACGATGACCGCGGTCAGCAGAGGGAAGGCGACGTTGGCGAGCGGCCGGCTGTAGCCACCATCGTGGATCGGCTCGGTGACGACGTTCTCGACGGCTACCAGGACGATCGTCGACAGCAGGCCGCCCACCAGCAGCAGCATCGAAACGAGACCGCGACCGAGCCGGTGGAACCAGCCCCGCGCCGGCACCTGGGCGAAGATGCGGCCGATGGCGGCGTCCAGCGTGACGTAGAACTGGCTGGCGCCCCAGGCCATGGCCAGCAAGCCCAGGACGCTGACGGTACCGGCGTGGGCCGCCACGTTGGCCAGGCCGTCCTTCGCGATCGGGGCGATGGGCGCGAGCTGCCCGGTCAGCCCGTCCACCACTCTCTGGCGGTCGGCCTCTGAAGGCACGAGATAGCCCAGCACGCCGACCCCGAACAAGAGGCCGGTCAGCCCCGCGAACAGCGCCCCGTAGGCAAGCCCTCCGGCGAGCAGCCCGCCGCCAGCCTGGTTGTAGGCATTCGAGACGGCTCGAAGGCGAGCGATGGGCGGCCAGCCGAGAACGGCCGTGACGGCGCGACGAAAGGCTCGCTCAGCGGGCCGGATGGGCGCGGGCAGGTTGGGCACGACGTGGAGCGTGGCAGGGGGCGGACGGGGGAGTCAAGCGCCAGTCTGAGCCGCCGGGCCTTGGGACCTCGGGTCAGGGCGTCTGCGCCAGGACGTCCAGGGTGTGCTGCACAAGGCCGGGGTCCAGGCGGTCGCCGTGGCCCGGGACGACCACGTCGGCCGGCAGCGGCAGGAGCTGGCGGATCGCGTCCGGCCAGGCCGCCATGTCGGCGTCGGCGGTGTTGCCCAGATCCCCGCCCAGGATCATGCAGCTGCCGAAGAGCAGCCGCCGCTCCGGGAAGTAGACGGCTAGCTTGTCGGGGGCCTGCGAAGGGCCGGGATAGATCGCCCTGACCGGTTCGCCGCCGAAGGTCAGGCTGAGCCCCTCGTCGATCGGGAACACGTGGTCCGGCGGCACGAGCCCGGGGTCGCCTCGCTCCTCGAGGAGACTGACCGTGAGGTCCGAGCCGTAGACCGGGATGCCGGCTTGCAGCAGCGCGGCATTCCCGCCCAGGTTGTCGACGTGGTAGCCGGTGTCGATGGCGACCATGGCCGGCAGCGATCCTCCGGACTGATCGCGCAGCCAGTCGAGCAGGAGGCCAGTGGCCTCGGGCGTCCAGGGAGTGCCCGCCAGGACGTGCGTCCCGTCCGCCATCTCGACGAGCACCGAGTTGGCGTCCAGTGGGGTTCCCTCCCACCTGAACGTGCTCGTCACGACGTACGCGCCCTCGCCGATCTGGCGCAGGCGAAGGTCCGGCGCTACCTGGATCTCACGCAAGACGGTCGTCGAGACGGGCCGCGAAGTCCGGGTTGCCGTCTCGGAAGAGGAGGCCGTCGCGGTTGCGGTGGCCGAGCTACTGCAGGCACCAACGAGGGCCGCGGTGGCGAGAAGCAGCGTCAGGCCTCGTTGCGGGCGCATCCAGTCCCTCGGTCGCTACGGGTTTCGGGGAGTCTAGCAGGGCGCCTCGATCCGGCTGCCGGGGCGCCTCCAGGCCGTCAGCCGCTGGCGCTCCTGATGCTGGCGGCGGCCGAGTTGTTGTCCTCATTTGACTCGAGGACGGCGTTGGCGGGGTCGATCGACCAGGTGAGCGACAGATCCGCCGGGCACGGGTCGGCCACCTTGAACACAGCCCTGAGGGAGTAGGAGCCGCCGGGCGGTATCGCCTCCTTGATGGCCTGGGTCTCCGTCCACGTCGGCTTGCCGTTCTCGACGAGCTGGAACAGGACAGCTGTGTCGGCTGGAGCGGCGGCTTTGCCGGCGTTCTGGACGGTTACGTAGCTGGTGTTCTCGCCCCCGCACACCAGCGCGGCATCGCCGAGCCCGTAGTCGATGGCCAGCAGATCGGGAAGGGCTCCGGGCGTCGGCGTGGGCTTCACGCCGGGGGTGGCCGTCGGAGTGGCGGTCTTGCCGGGAGGAGGCGTCTGGGACTGGCCTGGGCCGGCTGTCGTAGATGCCGACGGCTGCGGGAGGGGGCTTGCACTGGGCGTCGTGCCCGGCGCGGTGGTTGGACCCGGCGCGGAGGTTGGGCCCGGCGCGAGGGTTGGTCCCGGTGTGACGTCGGGGTCGGGACTCAGGCTAGGGCTCAGGCTGGGGCTCAGGCTGGGCGAGGCGGTCGGAGTCCGGCTGGCTACGGCCACCGCCGACTGCGGATTTCGGCTGGCGGAGGCGGTCGAGGTTGCATCCGAGGCGGGCCTGCTGGCGAGGAACCAGCCGGACGTAAGGAGAGCGATCAGCAGCGCCGCCACGACGTCGCCGCTCCGCGCAGACAACCCGCGCCAGAGCCGAGTCATGGACTCACCTCCCCGCGTCACCAGACGCGAGGGTCATCATAGACCGCTGGCGGGCCCACAACGCGCACCACTTTCGGCCGTTCGGCCGTCCAGGGGACGTTGCCTGCATACGGCAGGCATGCAAAACGTCGCTTCGAAGGAGAGCGACGAGGAGGAAGGGGATCCAGATGATCTCGCGAACGCTAGGCCGAACCGGCCTGCTGGGGGCGGTTCTGGCCATGAGCCTTGTCGTTGCAGCGTGTCAGGGGAGCGCGCCCACAGTGGCTCCCGCTGACCCGACGCCCACCGCAACACCGACACCCGCACCGACCGACACGCCGACGCCGGCGCCCTCGCCGACAGACGTACCCACGCCAACCCCCACACCCACGGCATCTCCGACGCCGACGCCCACTCCCGCGCCCACGGTGCCCGCTTCTGCCGCGGTCTGCACCGGAAGCAACACAATCAAGCAGTGGTGGGCGGACCAGGTTCCGCTTCTCAACTTCGACCTGTACTGCGCCGTCCTACCGAAGGGCTGGGGCGTGGTGAAGATCCAGGTCGACTACGTCAAGGGCGGCGTGGTGGCCGAGTACGCGAATGGGTCCGGACAGAAGGTCGAGCTCTATGAAGGCACCTTCTGCCACATGTACCCGAACCCCTGCACCTCGTACATCGTGCCCGAGATCGGCGACATCCCGTTCGGGCCCCTCACGGCCGAACTGTCCGGGTCGAGCGGGCTCTGGCAGGTCTATGTCAAGACCGCTCCCAACGCCATCTACGCGATGATCGGCCACGACACGACTCAGGCCCAGATCACCGCCTTCTCCGCCGACGTGCACCTGGTCAGCTGAGACGGACTCTCGGCTGCCCGGACGCCTTCGGGCAGGCCCTGATCTCGCCCCGTAGCGCGAGCGTTCCCGCGCCGGGATTCCCTGACCGCCGTTTCGCACGGCGGTCAGGCCATGATTCGGGGCGAAGCGGGCTTGCTGCCTCGCTCAGCTGGGTCCCGTGGTACTCGAGGCGGGCGAGGCGGTCGGCGGTGGCGGCGGGACGTGGGCGTGCTCCCACACAAAGATGTCGGTGTTGTTGTCCTCGTTCGACTCCGGGATCTTGTTCTCCGGGTCTATGTGGTGGAACCAGGTCCGCGTCAGCTCGATGGGGCAGGGGTCGGCGAAGCGGAAGGTGACGTCGATCTCGTACTGCTCATTGGGCGGCAGTGCCACCGGGACCGTGCGCGTCGTCTCGAACGTGGTGACCCCGCCCTCGGTGACCCTGAACAGAACATCGACCTGGCCGGCGGGCACGGTGACGTTGCCCGTGTTGTAGAGCTTTATGTAGCCATGGATGTCCCAGTTGCAGTTCGGAGAGTCGTAGATCCCGAAATAGTGGTAGTGCAGATCGGGCAGTCCAGTGGGTCTGGGCTTGGGCGCCTGGGTCGGGCTCGCCGAGGGCGACGCGCTCGGGTCGGCCGAATCGCTGGCGAGCGGCGTGGCCGTCGGCGTTGGGCTGGGGCTCGGGCTCGCCGTCATGGCCGCCACGATGTCCGCGCTGGCGGAGGCGCTCGGGCTGGGTGCAGCCGGGTCGGGTCTGCCCCACACGAGCCAGCCGGCGCACAGCAGAGCGATCAACAGCGCCGCCGCCGAGACGGCCCTTCTGCGGGACAGCCGCCCGCGCTCCCACATCCGAGTCATGAGTCCTCCTCCACGCGTTGGCAAGACGCGAGCCGAATGGTAGCCCAGCGCGTGTGCGCTCTGCCGATGCCGTCCGGGCCGCAGGCCCCGCCATCCCGGCAGACCGACTCCGGCGAGCCATCGTCAGCCTTGACGAGACACGCGCCGTACCCTCGTCCTATTGCCGGTCCGGTGGCGGGCTCGGTAGAGTGCCGAACGACCCATTCACCAGGAGGCCGCGATGACCAGGTGGCGCATTGTCGGAGCCGTAGCGTTGGCGGTGGCCCTCGTCGCCCCGGTCGCGGCATGCAGTTCGAGCGATTCGGGCAGTCCGGGCAGTCCGGGCAGTCCGGGCAGTTCGGGCAGTTCGGGCGGCGTCATCGGCATCGAGAACGTCCAGGGCGCGACGATCTACATCTCGGCCTTCGGCTTTGAAGAGAAGCCTGAAGGGGCTTCAGC
>Ga0307435_1000837_pt1 | contig 13505 bp, 9 predicted proteins | sample SalMarWE160470MG_FD_202164 | JGI IMG/M metagenome (GOLD analysis project Ga0307435, IMG submission 202164) | Salt marsh sediment microbial communities from the Plum Island Ecosystem LTER, Massachusetts, United States - WE1604-70 | ecosystem: Environmental > Aquatic > Marine > Intertidal zone >... | reverse complement strand
CTTTTTTTGCCTGACGATATAAATATTAATGAATAAAACAAAATATATGGGCAGATCATATTGTTTACTGGGATTATTAATTTCAGCAACCTTCTCACTATCGTTTTCCAGGGATGTTATCCTTCATGGAAATGCTCCATCATACGCCAGTTGTGAGATAGTGTTCAACAGATATACTGACTGGGTAACAAAAGGGGAGGAGGAAATAGGCAGATGCAAGGTTGAGGCTAATGGCGATTTCAGAATATCCCTGAATCCGGAACAAATAACATTTGTCTTTTCTCATCTTGGTATTTATAAGGCTTTCCTTTATGTTGAGCCGGGTAATTCATATGAAATCATACTTCCGGAAAAAGAAGATAAAAGTCCGGAAGATGAGCTTAATCCTTACTTTACAGAATCAAGAATTCAGCTGGGAACAGCTGATGCCAAAGCCGATGAGATTAATTTTATGATTAGAATGTTTAATGATGCTTATAATCCCTATTATAATAAACATATAATTAATTTTATTAATAATGATGACTTTTCAGAGTTAAATGCAGATATAGAAAGGATAGAAAAACCGTTTACCGGTTCAAAGAATAGCTATTTTAATAACTATCGTGAATACAGATATGGATTGTTAAGACACCTTGCATACCAGCAAAAAGCCAGGAGTATTTCAGATGAATATTTCAGGAGAAAGCCTGTTTTATACAATAATCCGGCCTATATGGAGCTTTTTAACCAGGTATACGATAAATATTTCGTATTCTTTGGAATGACAGATAAAGGGAGCAAAATTTATGATGATATTAACACATCAAAAAGTTATTCAGATTTGAAAAGAACTCTTTCAAGGGATAATGTTTTTTATAACGATACTATTACTGAGCTTGTGATTTTACAAAATATATATAACGAGTTTTATAGCGATAATTTTTCACGTACCGGGTTAATTACTATTCTGGATACTTTAATTTCGCAAACCGGTATTCAGCAAAATAAGATAATTGGAGAAATAATAAAAGCAAAGATAACCAGGCTCCTTTCAGGATATTATCCCCCGGCTTTTGAACTGTATGATTCGGACAGCAGTCTTGTAAGATTGGATGATTTTAAGGGGAAATATGTTTATTTGAATTTTTGTACATCCCAAAGCTATACATGCCTCAGTGAATTTGAACTTCTAGAAGGTATATATGAGAGATATAAGGAAAGGCTCGAAATAGTCACCGTAGCTGTCGAAGCTCAGCTGGACACATTCAGGGATTTCCTGAAGAATAAGAACTGGAACTGGAAATTCCTGTTCTATGGTTACCAGCCTCAAATTCTTAAGGAGTATGATATAAGGGCTTATCCTACATATTTTTTAATAGGTCCGGATGGAAAATTGATCTATTCACCTTCTATTTCACCTGCTGAAAATTTTGAGTCTTTGCTGGTAAAAACAATGAAAGCAAGGGGTGATTTATAATTCAATAAGATTGGCATATCGCAATACATCAACAATTAGCTGGTAAGTATTTTTCGTAACTTCCGCCATTTCCGATTTATCGAACCACCTGACTTCCGTAATATGTTCTTTTATTTGAGGTACGGGGATGTCTGTGCCTGTATACAGCATTTCAAACCATGTTGTTCTTTTAAGTACATGCTTGTCATTAAGCATATAGGTGTGATATGTTGATAATAAAGGCCGGGTAATTTCTATATTATTAATGCCGCACTCCTCGGTAACTTCCCTGAGTGACGTCTGTTGAAGGTTTTCCTTTCGATCAGCTTTACCTTTAGGCAAATCCCATTTATCACGGCGTTTTATAATAAGTATCTTCCCATCCCTGTTTTTTACAAGACCGCCTGCAGCGCTAATGTTCAGGTAGCAGGCACGAAAAGAGCTTCGCAATTTGTCAATATCATTGTGAAATATATATAATGCATCAATTATTTTTAAACTTCTGTAAAAATCAAGCAAATCCTGTAATTCGCGCTTATTCTGGTACTTATAAAACAATCCATGATTTTTTATAAAATGTTTTTGAAAATCATCTGTTAAGAAAACTTTCCGATCGTTGAAAAAAACTTTATACATTTGTCACATGAGTATTAGTGAAAATCAAATAGCAAATCTCCTTCTGCAAATTAAGGCAATAAAAATTAATGTTGCAAAACCTTTTCAATGGGCATCGGGTTGGAAATCCCCTATATATTGTGATAACAGGAAAACATTGTCATATCCTCAAATACGAAATGTCATTAAGGAACATTTTATCAGTATAATTAAAGATAAGTTTGGGAATGTCCAGGCAATTGCAGGTATCGCGACAGGTGCAATAGCTATTGGTGCTATCGTTGCTGACGTATTAAATTTGCCTTTTGTATATGTTCGTCCGGATCATAAAAATCATGGCTTAATGAATTTAATAGAAGGGGAGATTGCAGAGAATCAAAATATTGTAATTGTTGAAGATCTGATCTCAACAGGAGGCAGCAGCCTGAAAGCTGTAAACGCACTGCTGGGAAGAAACTGCAATGTATTAGGTATGATTGCTATATTTACCTATCAATTTAAAACCACTGTAAACAGGTTTAATGAAGCCGGCTGCAAGCTGTATACACTATGTGGTTTTAATTCATTGATTGAAACGGCAACTAAAACCGGATATATTAATATACAGGAGCTGGGTATTATTCAGCAATGGCATGAAAATCCCGAAAGTTGGGGAACTAATCCGTAAATAAATGATTAAGCTGGAAAGTAAAATAGGGAAAATTAACAGTTCGGAAGAAACAGCATATAAATTTCTCTCAAGCTTCGATAATTTTAAGAAGTTTATCCCCGCGGATAAAATTCAAAACTGGGAGTCTACAGAGGATTCCTGTCATTTTACAATAGATGGTATAGGAGAGACAGGGATGAGGATCATTGAAAAAGAACCTTTTAAGTCAATAAAGATAGCCGGTGAAGAATCCGGTAAGATTGATTTTAATTTCTGGATTCAGCTTAAACAGGTTGCCGAAAATGACACGAGAATCAGGTTGACAATACAGGCTCAGATTAGTCCTATGTATCAGATTATAGTAAAGAAACCGCTGCAGACTTTTCTCGATACCCTTGTTGAACATATGGAGAAGATCGATCTTTCAGATTTTAATAAGGGAAGCTGACCTCCTTAAAATTGTATTTTTTTATTTCATTTGTTCCCGTTTTTATTAATATCATGCCGCTTTCTTCAACATTAACAATTCTGCCCTTAAATTTCCCGTTTTTATCAGTGAAAAAGGTTTTTTTGTTTCTTAAAAACAGATGCCTTTGGTAAGCGGACTTAATTTTGCTGTAGCGGGCACTGTAAAGTAAATTAATCCATTTATTTAAATATTGTATCAATAACCGGTAAGAATCTTTAATTTCAACAGCCTTCTTCAGTTCCAGGCATACTGAAGTCGGATTGGGAGCATTGCTTTTAAATTCTGTCTGGTTAAGGTTAATTCCTATTCCGATAACCGAGCTGGCAATGGCGTTATTTTTTATGGCATTTTCAATTAAAATTCCTCCAACCTTCCTGTTATGAATGTATATATCATTAGGCCACTTTATCTTTGAATTTAGTGACAGATATGATAGAAATCCGACTATTCCAATTGATATGCTCATGGACAGGTAAAATTGCTTCTGCACCTGAAGAAATGCCGGATTTATAACAATACTTAAAGTCAGGTTTTTTCCTTTTTCACTTTCCCAGTAACCGCCTTTTTGTCCTTTCCCTTTTGTCTGAAAATCTGCCAAAATTACAGTTCCTTCTTTTACAGTACTTTCTTTGATAAGCTTCTTTGCATAATCGTTTGTTGAATCAATGGCATCAAGCTTTATCAGGTTATTGCCGATGGTTACATCCTTCATGTCATTAAAATTCATGGATTATTATTGAAACATAATTTATTTGGTATTGTTATTGTTAATATAAATATTGCCTAAGATAATTAATTAGGGGTATTAAACGTTGCAAAATTATAGATTTATAATATTTTTAGTAAAAGGATTTATTTCACTACATTTGTGTTGAATATTCATTAATTCATTGAGGATTAATTTGACAAGCACTAGATTATTATTAGATACGATAATAAAGGGGATATTTGAAAAAAAAGGGAAAGAGGTTATAAATATAGATTTAACAAGACTGAATTATTCAATTTGTGATAATTTTGTTATATGTCATGGTGACTCAAGAACCCAGGTAAATGCCATAGCTGATGCAATAGAAGAGAAAGTTGATAAGGTTCTGAATATCAAGCCCGGGCATATTGAAGGAAAGGGAAATGCACAATGGGTACTGATAGACTTTATCTACATAGTGGTGCATATTTTTCAGGAACAATACAGGGATTATTACAAGTTAGAGGAACTGTGGGGTGATGCGGATATCACAAAAATTGAGGACGAATAAACATTAATATTAAGTTCGATGGAGGAAAATAAAGAGAAGAAACAGGAGTGGCCTAAAAAAGACCAGAATAAGGGGCAGCCAAATAATAAAAAGCCGAAGTTCAATATATTCTGGATTTACGGGCTTATAGGGATTGCTTTTGCATCTATGTTTTTCCTGGAAAAAGGTAAAAAGCCAATTGAAACAAACTGGCAGGTCATAAAAAACGAGTTTTTGCTTAAGGATGAGATAGACAGAATAGTAATTGTAAATAAATCATTCGTTGAAATATATATAAAGCCTGAGTACCTGGTGCCACCAAAGCATAGCAGCGTGCTGAACAGGGGATTTGGCAACTTCGCACGTACCGGCCCTCATTACAGATTTACAATAAGTTCGGTTGAAACGTTTCAAAAATGGCTGGATGAAGCGCAGGCTAACATGCCCGAAGATGAAAAGATTTTTCCTGAGAGTGAGCAAAGAAGAGATTTTGGAGAAATGTTCAGCTGGATAATACCGATTATTATACTTATAGCTATATGGCTGTTTATATTCCGCAGGATGAGCGGGGCAGGAGGAGGATCAGGCGGATCAACAAACATATTTAATGTCGGTAAGTCAAGGGCAAGGATTTTTGATAAAGAGTCAAATGTAAAAGTAGATTTCAAGGATGTGGCCGGACTGGAAGAGGCGAAGACAGAAGTTATAGAGATAGTGGATTTTTTAAAGAAACCAAAGAAATATACTGATCTTGGAGGCAAAATACCAAAAGGCGCATTGCTGGTCGGACCTCCGGGTACGGGGAAGACACTTCTTGCTAAAGCTGTGGCCGGAGAAGCACATGTTCCGTTTTTTTCAATATCAGGATCAGATTTCGTGGAAATGTTCGTGGGAGTGGGGGCATCAAGAGTAAGGGATCTTTTTAAGCAGGCTAAAGAAAAAGCCCCTTGTATTGTATTTATTGATGAAATCGATGCTGTTGGCAGGGCCAGGGGAAGAAATCCGAACTTTGGAGCAAATGATGAAAGAGAAAATACGCTAAATCAGCTACTTACAGAAATGGACGGGTTTGCAAGCAACGCAGGAGTTATTATTCTTGCTGCCACAAACAGGGCCGATATACTTGACAGGGCACTGTTAAGGGCAGGCAGGTTTGACAGGCAGATTCATGTTGAATTGCCTGATCTTAATGAGAGGGAAGAAATATTTAAAGTCCATATTAAACCAATCAAATATGAAAAGGACTTAAAAATGGACTTTCTTGCCAAGCAAACACCCGGATTTTCAGGTGCTGATATTGCCAATGTATGTAATGAGGCCGCCCTCATTGCAGCCCGTAAAAATAAAAAAATTGTCCAGCGCCAGGATTTTTTGGATGCAATAGATAGAATTGTGGCCGGACTGGAAAGGAAAAATAAAATTATTACCCCTGAAGAAAAACGTACTATTGCTTTTCACGAGGCAGGCCATGCAACAGTCAGCTGGCTGCTTGAATATGCTAACCCGCTGGTTAAAGTTACCATTATCCCGAGAGGGAAAGCCCTTGGGGCTGCCTGGTATCTTCCTGAAGAAAGGCAAATAACGACCAAGGAACAACTGTTGGATGAAATGTGTTCGGCATTGGGAGGAAGAGCCTCTGAATACATAAACTTTGACCAGATATCCACCGGGGCATTAAATGACCTTGAAAAAATAACCAAACAAGCCTATGCGATGGTATCGTATTTCGGACTTAGTGATAAGGTAGGAAACCTGAGCTTTTACGATTCAACCGGACAAACGGAGTATTCCTTTACAAAGCCTTATAGTGAGCAAACAGCAGAACTAATTGACAAAGAGGTTAGTCAACTTGTTAATGAGCAATATCAAAGAGCCGTAAATATATTAAAAGAACATAAGGAAGGTTTGGCAAAACTTGCCGCTCTTTTGCTTGAGAAGGAAGTGATCTTCAGTGAAGATCTGGAGAAAGTGTTCGGCAAAAGAAAGTTTGGAAAACCTTCGGTACATGACGATAAAGGAAAAACAATCTCGTCTGCCAAACCTCAAACCAAAGTAAAATCACCGGGTCCGAAAACATCAAGGTCAGCCAAAGCAGCAAGGAGACAGGAGAGCACTAAAAAATCTGCTTAAACGGTAAAAAATTGAATAATCTTATAAAAAGACTAATTACCGCTGCAGTTTGTCTTATTTTAATAATAGGCTGTTTGCTTTCAGGTAAGTATACTTATTTCCTTATTTCTTTTACGATTAATTTATCAGCCCTGTATGAATTTTTTAAAATCGTGCCAGGCAAAAATATTGATCCTGTCAAATACCTGGGAATTACCTTTGGCTCAGTTCTCTTCATTCTGTCTTTTGTAATATCTTCGGGCATATTTAATAACCAGCTATACCTGGTATTGATCCCTCTTGTTGTGTCAGTATTTATTTTTGAGCTATTCAGGAATAAGGCCAATCCGGTTATTAATACTGCCGTTACACTGCTCGGGATAATTTATATATCACTGCCTTTATCAATCTTAAATTATTTTGTGTTTCCTGCCGGTAATGCATATGAATATGCATACGGAATTCTCCTGGCATATCTTATTCTTATATGGACAAACGATACTGCAGCATATTTTACAGGTATAACTATTGGCAAACATTTGCTTTTTAAACGCATATCGCCTAAAAAAACCTGGGAGGGATTCATCGGGGGTTCACTGATTACTTTTGCCGTTGCATGGGCGATTTCAGGAGTATTTAATACTTTAAACCTGACAGACGTGATGGTATTTGCCGGTATAGTTTCTTTAATCGGAGTGGCAGGAGATCTTACTGAATCCATGTTCAAGAGAAGCATAAGTGTGAAAGATACGGGAGCACTTCTTCCAGGACATGGTGGTATTTTAGACAGGATAGATTCGATATTGCTGACATCTCCTTTTATTTTTATTTACCTCGAATTGTTTAAAAAAATATGAAAATCCACAAGCAAGGCCATAAAGTTATTTTGTTCATATTTATTGTATATGTTGTTATTGTTTTTTCAGTTTTCAATTATATAAATAACCTTATTATTCCACTATTATTGGTGATTATCTTTTCGTTTTTCCTGTTGCTGATAATCTGGTTTTTCAGGGTTCCGCGAAGGGTGATGACCAATGATGAAAATCTCATTTATTCTCCGGCTGACGGTAAAATAGTAGTCATTGAAGAAACAAGGGAACAAGAGTATTTCAGAGACAAAAGGATTCAGATATCTGTATTTATGTCTCCTTTAAATGTTCATGTAAACTATTATCCCATAAGCGGGACTGTTGATTATTTTAAATATCATGAAGGGAAATACCTTGTTGCCTGGCATCCCAAATCATCTGCTGAGAATGAGCGTGCAGCCGTAGTTTTAAGGAATAAGAAAAATATAAGTATTATGGTCAGGCAGATTGCAGGGGCTGTAGCACGAAGGATATTAACCAATGCCGCTGAAGGCGATGTAGTTAAGCAGGGTGAGGAGATGGGATTTATCAGTTTCGGATCAAGGGTAGATATTCTTCTGCCACCGGGAATTAAAATATTAACATCCCTGAATTCCAAAGTGAGAGGGAAAAAAACAGTTATTGCACGCTTTGAATAAATAGGGACAGCGCCCATATTTTTGACGAATACATCACATTCAATAGAAGTATAGCACAGCGCCCATATTATGGAGGATCATCATACTTAGTAGAGGGTAGGATTCTCTATCGGACTGTTTCCCCTGAGGGATTGAAATACGGGCGCTGTCCCCCTTTAAAAATACGGGCGCTGTCCCTATTTAACGGGAGATGATCAGTTTTTTAACATCCATCACCCCCTTATTATCTACGATTCTTAATATATATAAGCCATTATTAAAGTTATCTGTACGAAAATGATACAAATCGTTTCCTCCCTGTAACTGGACAGAATACACCAACTTACCCATATTATCATACAACTCCATTTTGCATTTTTTATCAAGGGGCCGGTTAAACTTTATATAGGAAATATCATTTACAGGATTCGGAAATACAAGCATCTTCATCTCCTGGTTAATATAACTGGCATCACCTATTGACGAATAATAATCACTTATATCAATTGCCGCCTGGTAAATTTCCCTGGTGCTTTCATCCTGAATAAAAGCCACAACCCTTATCTCATCCGCATCAAACACATTTGTGAAGGTCCATGAATAATTTACCGTTTCCTGATCTTCCGGCGCCCAGCTTCTGATATAACTTGTGCCCGAAGGATTAGGCAGTATCGTTTTTACTACGCTTTCATATATTTCTTCTTCATTTTCTTCTGTTATCTGTGTAATTTCCCTTTCAATAATCGCAATATAGAGAGTAATATAACTTTGCGGGATATTTGCCAGGGCAGTCAATGAACATTCTACATTAGTTGAATTACCCGTGTTATCAGTATTCAGTAACAATTCAAACCTGGGATCCTTAAGTGACTGCGTATCCACGACAATTTCTTCCAGCGGCCTGAGGTCATAATCAAATTTATAGGCAGAAGATATGCCGCCGTCCATAAATGTATAAGGTATGGATGACAGGCCATAGTATGCTTCCCTTGAACCGTTTGCAAAAGGATTATGAAGATAAAACGGGTCGCCGTCAGGGAAAGATGTATGATACTGGAGATCGATAACATCATTGGAATGGTTAACCAGATTGTTTATTATTATGTCGGCTTCCTTGCATTCAATATCTTCCGTATTTGTGAAATGTTCAAGCAGTACTCTTTTTTTCCTTTCTCCAATCCAGATATCATCAAAAGCAATACCGTCATTGTTGATTGCTGTTCCGTCTGAGGCGTAAGCAATTCTGAACTGTACATCTGTCATTCCTTTAATATTATCTAATTTATGGCGTGCTTCTTTCCAGTCACTGTCCGTTATCTTTGACCAGCCGACACTGTTATCGCCGGGTTTGACAGGGATATTATATTCATTGTACCAGTTTATTCCGTCGAGCCAGTCACCTACGTTGTGCCATGTTACGGAGTTATCAGTCGTATATTGTAATACAGCACCGTCCCTGGACTGGTCAAACAATCTCCGTATATCAAGTTTGATCATAGGTCTTTTTGTGTCTCTGAAGTCAAAGCAGGGGCTGGTGACCCATGATTTTTCCCTCAGGGCCGGGGTTGTTTCTATGTTGGTGTACCACGCACCGGTTCCTGATACCGCTCCTGAAAATCCTTCCCCGGGCTCTCCGTATGTCCAGCTGTTTGTACTAAAGGATTCATTATTGACATAATAAGAATACCATCCCGCTACTCCCTGTTCGAAATCCTCAAAATACTCTCCATCCTGAATACTAATGGTGCTGCGCAAATGGAGCGTTTTCACGATGGTATCGACACAACCGTATTCGGTTTCAGCAATAAGTTCTACGTCATAATTGCCGTATTTCGAATATGTATATTTAGGGGCATTGTTGAATGAAATACTGGAAGTTCCGTCATGATAGAATTTCCACCTTGTGCTGGTGACATTTCCTGCTTTACTTGTTGATGTGTTTGTAAACTGAATTGGCATGCCGCTGTGAAAACATTCGCTTCCCCATTCGAAATCTGCCACAGGTATATCCCCGAAATTAATAACGGTGGCCTTTGTTGACTGGCATTGCTTTTCTGTTTTTGCTGTCAGGGTGACCTGCTTTGTCCCCGAGCTAGTGAATACATGTTTTGGATCCTTAAGGGGGCTGATATTATTTTCGAGGCTGTTCGGATCACCGAAATCCCATCGCCATGACGTAACAGGGTCGGCTGAGGTAGTAGTATTGGTAAACACTGTGGAATCACCTGTCCCTACAGCCAGGCATATATCATCAACAAGGAAACCTATCTCAGGTGATTTATTGATAGTCGCAGTATCGAAGGTTACCCTCGAACATCCCTGGGGTGTTGTATAGGAATAAAAAATTGTATCGACACCTGCAGATGCAATTGAGGGAACAAAGTAGAATCCGCTGGCAGGATTACCTGTCACCGAATTTCCGTAGAATATTCCTTCGCTTAAATTACCGTTTAACTTTACATTGGCGTGGTTGCTGCAATATGTGTGCTCTGTAAAACCGATAATAAATATTTCAGCAACATACTGTACTTCGAATTCTTCAGTAACCTCAAAGCTGGTGCCGTTACTTTTTGAATATGTAACCTCGAATGTTCCTTCCTGCAGTATTGCAGGTGATATTACGGCTGTGTTATCGCCATTATCCAGCAGTCCGATCCCCCCTGATATGGAAAATGTACCTATATCGTTAAAAACATTTACACCCTGGATAGTAAATGGCATGCTGTTATAGCAATAGAATTTTTTATTGTTCGGGAACCTTATGGATGCTGTCTTTTCAAGCACGTACACTTCGGCTGTATCCCTTCCGTAGCAACCGGTAATGGGGTCCTGGTAGGCGTAAATAATTCTGTGGGGAGGGTCATCCTCATCTGTTATTCCGGCTATCGCCGGGAAAAAACGCGTAGTGTCGTTATAAAATATTAATCCACCTCCGGTCTTTGAAATAATTGAAAAACTGCCGCCTTCGGGATCGCCGAATATAGGTACCCAATCATCACCGTAGCTATAAGTTTGCTGCAATCCGGACAGCGTAACATGAGGAGCAGGGAGGACAGATACATTTACCACTCCTGAAACCGTCCCGGGGCAATATTTATCCGTAACACTGACCAAAGTATATTGAGCGGTGGTATCCGGATTAATAGGAACCATCCTGGGACTGGTCAATACATTGTTAACCGGAACAGATATATCCGATACAGGGGTCAGTTCCCTGTAAGTAAAATTCCAGGGTGAAATACCTGTAAGGGTAACTATTATGTTGGTAGCCGTTCCTTCACACATCGCACCGCCTCCTGTCAGATGTGCCGTAGGGAGTGAGCGGTAATATACATGTGCCGAGCCTGTTGTCCTGCCTGTACAAATAGCATCCTCAACACTTACAAGCTCGTACAGTCCCGCAGTTAAACCATTTAATGTATAGGATGTTACCATAATATTTGTGACGGTAACCGGATTAAGCCCATTGATCGTATATGTAAACCGCCATGGCGGTGTCCCTTTGTCAAGCGTCACGGTTATGGGGGCAATGTCGCCCGTACATATGGTGTCTGTCCCTGAAATTGTTGCATGTGGTGAGGCAAGATAAGTTATATCCACATAACCTGACCCCGTGGTATTTCCGGTACAATGTTTATCTGCCAATGCTATTATCCCGTACCTTCCATTCCTTCTCACATTAAACAGGAACGGGTCGTCAATAACCTCCGTATATATTGTGTCGCTTATGCCGGTAGGCCTGTCAAGGGTGAAGCTCCATGGCGCTTCCCCGGTAAAATCTGCACTTAAAATGCCGGTTGATACCCCGTCATCACAGATATCGGTCTGGATACCCGTCAACTGTACCGTGACAGGTGGGAAGTTACTTATTGTTATGCTCCCTGTGATTTTTACATCTGTGTACCTGGCATCAGACACTGATTTAAGCTCATAAACTCCCGGAATATCATTCAGTATTACAGCTTCATTTACTGCAATATTACTTATAGTGTATTCATCGGTGCCGTTAATAGTATAGGTCACTGACCACGGGGGATTTTCACCTATGTAACTAAAAGTTATTTGGGCAAATTGACCAATACATATTGTGTCGGTTCCTGAAATTGTAACAGACGGTAATTGGCTTATGGGGCCATACCATATACTCTGTGCAGTATCTCCACGCAGCGATCCTGCACTTGCTGCAAGTGATGCTTTAACACTTATGTATTTATGATTATCACTAGTGTTTATTGTATAAGTCTTGTAAGTTGCACCGGCAATAGCTGCCTGGTGGAGTCCCGATGCATTATCAGCTCTAAACCACTGGTAATAGTGACTGCCAGGATTTTCAGGATTACCTTCGAGATCAAAATAATTAAAAGCAGCAGTGTCAATCTGATTCAGCGCTTTGGCTCCTGCAATATGCAGATCCAGGGCTGTCGGACCCGCGTTAATATACTGCCAGCTGCTGTTATATATAAAAGGAGATATTGCACCCTTGTTATCTGCAGGCTTTACACCAAAACTCAAATAATTGCCGCCGTCAATATATTTGGTTGTATAGTTTTTATTAATGGCACCTGTAATCAAAACCGAGTCAGTACCGTCAGGATAATGAGACCTGTACCATGTGTAAGTAGAATTTCCCTCGGGATCACTTTCAGGATCGTTATAACTGTATATGCCGGTTAAGTATGAATAGATGGTATGACTGCCCGAGATATTGACATTATATGCAACAGGAGGGTCATTTTCTGCAATAATATTAATGTTTCGGGATACCATATTGCTGTAAAGAAAGCCGTCACTGATAATAAAGGTTACCGTTCTCGGAACAGCAGCGATATTCAGTGTATTCTTGTTTTTATATCTTACATTGCGCAATGCGGCCTGGTAATTTGCCTTTGTTGCGCTGCCGGTCAATGTCAGTGTACCTGTAAACTGGGTCCACGAACTGGTTATAGAAGCGGTATTGGTAAAAATTAAGGTATCTTCGGTATTTATATAATTGCCTGTAATTTGTATGGTTGCCGATTCAATATCGCTATCATCGGGATCTTTGACCAGTATGGTTGCTGTTATGGGAACTGCCCCTGCTCCCTCTGTATAGCTCAGGGGAGTTAATTCGATTCCCGAGAGCACAGGGGCATCATTTACCCTTGTAATGCTTATATTTCTGGTGGGGGCGTTGCTGCTCCCTTTACCGTCATTCACCCTGAATGTCATTGTTCTTGCAGTCAGCGAAGGATTGCCGGTATTTGTATTTATATATGAAACACTGCGCAGTGCTGCCTGGAAATTGGCTTTTGTATCGGGGCCTGTTAATGTCATTGTACCGTTAACATCAGTCCATGCACCTGTTATGCCGGGCATATTGGTAAATACCAGGGTATCTTCAGCAGGTAAATAACCGGGATTTATCCGTACCGTTGCATAAGCAAGGCTGTCGTCATCAATGTCCGTTATCACGATCGTGTTTGTAACATGAAGGGGACCCTGGTCTTCGGTGTAGGCAA
>Ga0307435_1000828_pt1 | contig 13561 bp, 19 predicted proteins | sample SalMarWE160470MG_FD_202164 | JGI IMG/M metagenome (GOLD analysis project Ga0307435, IMG submission 202164) | Salt marsh sediment microbial communities from the Plum Island Ecosystem LTER, Massachusetts, United States - WE1604-70 | ecosystem: Environmental > Aquatic > Marine > Intertidal zone >... | reverse complement strand
GATGTTCCTCCGGGAACTTCTTGTCCTGTAATAGAGGCGATAAAAGGGAGCGATTTTTGTCTCCTCGTGACCGAGCCTACTCCTTTTGGGCTAAATGACCTTTCACTGGCAGTGGAGGTAGTGAGAAAGCTGGGTATTTCATGTGGAGTGGTAATCAATCGTGTTGGTGTAGGAGACGAAGAAGTTGAGCGATATTGCCATCAAGAAGGGATACCAATTTTGCTGAAAATCCCTTTAGATAGAAAAATCGCCCTGCTCTATTCTAAAGGAACTCCCTTGGTAGAAGGGATGCCTCGATGGCGTAAGGAGTTTCTCAAACTTTTCCAGGACATCAAAGATATACTTGGCGCTAGGTGGGCAGCGAAATGATGGACTGGCAAGAAGTTGCCATAGATGGCGAAACACACCTCAAAAGGCTAGTGGATATGTATGAAGAGCTTGGCTTTGAGATTCGCCTGGAGGAAGCCAAGCCTGAAGAAGTTGAGCATTGCACTCAATGTTTGCAGGAGAGTGGTGAAAAAATATACCGGGTCTATACCCGACGCCAGCAGGAAGCTCAGGAATAAATGAAAGAAATCGTGGTTCTTAGCGGCAAGGGAGGAACAGGGAAGACGTCCATAGTGGCGTCCTTTGCAGCCTTAGCCCAAAGTAAGGTATTAGCCGACTGTGATGTAGATGCCGCCGACCTTCATATTCTTCTCCAACCTGTGGTTAAAGAAGAAAAGGAATTCTGGAGTGGGCAAGTCGCTTTCATAGACGAAGAGAAGTGTACAGAATGTGGCTTATGCCAGGAACTATGCCACTTTGGAGCCATTAAAGATTTTGAAGTTGACCCCACTTCCTGTGAAGGCTGCGGCTTCTGCTACCAGGTCTGCCCTGTTGATGCCATCACTATGAAGGACAGTATGGCTGGGCATTCGTTTATCTCGGAAACAAAATACGGTTATTTATGCCATGCCAGGTTGGGTATTGCCGAGGAAAACTCAGGAAAGTTGGTGGCGTTAGTGCGACAGAACGCCAAGCTCATTGCCGAGAGGGAAAATTTAGACTACATCATCACCGATGGTCCCCCAGGCATAGGCTGCCCGGTTATCTCCTCGCTATCGGGTGCAAGTCTGGCACTGCTGGTGACCGAGCCCACGCTATCAGGGATTCATGACCTTGAGCGTGTCATTGGCGTTTGCCGCCACTTCGGCGTTCCTGCCTTGGTTTGCATAAATAAATATGATATTAATCAAGAAAACAGTAGTGAGATCGAAAGTTATTGCTTTAACCAGGGAATAGAAGTGATATCCAAAATACCCTTTGATAATATGGTTACTGAGGCTCTTATTAAGCGATTGCCTGTGGTAGAATATAGGGATGGTAGAGTCAGTCGTGGGATAGAGAATCTGTGGCAGATTACTGCCCGAGCACTTAGCTAAAAAAAGGCTAAGACCAAAATTAATGTAGGAGGGAAGACAAACAAAATGAAAAAGGCCGATGTACTAGTCATTGGAGGAAGTGCTGCTGGACCAGTAGCAGGGATTAGCTGCCGTAGAAAATATGGGAACAAGAGCGTAATTCTAGTTCGTAAAGAAGAGCAAGTGCTCATTCCCTGTGGAATACCATATGTCTTCGGAACTGTAGGCAGCCCAGAAAGAAATCTGATTCCTGATGCCCTGATTCAGAACAACGGCATTGAGCTTGTTAAGGGCGAAGCGGTGGAAATAGACAGGAAAAAGAAGGCAGTTTCGCTGAGTAATGGAGACACCGTCAGCTACGATAAACTGGTCCTGGCCACTGGTTCTTCTCCATTAGTTTTGCCTATTCCTGGCATAGAAAAAGAAAAGGTTTTCATTGTAAGGAAGGATGTAGCATATCTAAAGAATATGCTGGATGTACTCAATGATGCCAAGGATATTGTGATAATAGGAGGAGGCTTTATCGGTGTGGAGTTCGCTGACGAGTGCAAGAAAGGCCGCGATTGCAGTGTCACTATCGTGGAGTTGCTTCCCCATTGTCTTCAGCTAGCTTTGGATGAAGAGTTCTGTACTGAAGCCGAGAAAGTACTCAGCGATAGAGGCATTGAACTGCTTGTGAACAGCAAAGTCGAAGCAATACTCGGTGATAATCAGGTTAGCGGGGTCAGGTTAGCAGGGGGACAAGAGTTAAAAGCTGATATGGTCGTTGTCGGAGTTGGAGTTGTGCCAAACAACGAACTGGCCAAGAAAGCTGGGCTTGAAATAGGGCCAGGAAAGGCAATTGCGGTGGACCGATATATGTGCACCACTACAGATCCAGACGTCTTTGCCTGCGGCGACTGCGCAGAAAAGGTCTCATTCTTTAGTGGTAAGCCAAGCCGCCTTATGCTCGCATCTATTGCCTGTGCCGAGGCACATATAGCTGGAGCTAATCTCTTTCATACGCGCTATAAGAATCCAGGAGCGGTTGGCGTTTTCTCCACCATAATCGGTGAGCGAGCTTTTGCCTGTGCTGGTTTAACAGAAAGAGCAGCTAGACAAGAAGGTTATGATGTTGTACTGAGTGAATCAACTGCTCCGGATACACATCCGGGGGGTATGCCGGGGTCGGTCTCAACAAAAGTGAAGTTGTTATTCTCAAAGGATAATGGGGAGTTACTTGGTGGCGGAATCTCAGGAGGCAAGAGCACCGGCGAGATAGCCAATATCATTAGCGCCTGTATTCAGAGTAAGATGACTGCTTATGACGTCTCACTGTTTCAAATGGGCACGCACCCTGCCTTGACAGCATCGCCGATAGTCTATCAGTTGGTAAATGCGGCAGAACTTGCTATCAAAGCTATGTAGGAATGAATGATTTGGAGGGATGATGCCAATCTATGATTATAAGTGCCGAGACTGTGGCGAAATCTCGGAGATATTTCTCCACGGAGCAGATAATGCTAAATCTATAGCTTGCCCCGTCTGTGGCAGCGAAATGATGGAAAAACTTTTTTCTGCCTCTTATCTACTTCAAACTGAGACAAGAGCGCCAGGTAAAACTTGCTGTGGCAAAGCAGAACGCTGTGAAACGCCGCCATGCTCTACAGGTGATATTTGTTCGAGGAGGTAGAAAATGAATAAACTTGAACCCAAACTGGCTTGGAGGAGACAATGAGATACGCAATTCCCATAACAGACGACAAAGTAGCTGCCCACTTTGGCCATTGCAGTCATTTCGCCTTGTTTGATGTCGATGAGTCAACTAAGGCGATTGTAAAAAGAGAGGTCATACCGTCGCCAGGACATCAACCCGGCTTTCTTCCCGCATGGCTGGCTGAAGAAGGGGTCTCTGTTGTCATAGCTAGTGGCATGGGTTCCAGGGCCCAAGCGATTTTCAACGAGAATCAAATTGAAGTTGTTATTGGCGTGCTTGGTGATGACCCTGAGAAGGCTGTTCTGGATTATATAAAAGGCGGGTTAGCAACAGGCGATAATATATGTGACCATTAAGGCAAACGACAAAAAGGAACCAAAACAAAATCATTTTCCAGCGATAGCAATTTGGACCCTGGGAGGTAATTAAAGAGGCGAAATAGGGAACAAATGATTATTGTTGGTCTGACAGGAAGTGTGGGCACGGGCAAAAGCACGGTAACCAATTTTTTTGGAGAACTGGGGGCTTATATAATTGATTGGGATGAACTAGCTCGGGAGGTAACCCGTCCCCACTTAAGATCTTGGAAAGAAATAGTAGAGTATTTTGGAAAGGACTTCTTAAATGAAGACCTGACCATAAATCGGCAAAAGCTGGCTGAGATAGTATTTTCCGACAAAGAAAAGGTGGCAAAGCTAAATCAGATAGTTCATCCCGAGGTGTTTAAGGAAGATGAAAGAATTACGAATGAGATCAAAAGCCTTGCCCCCGATGCTCTAATTATTAAGGACATTCCGTTACTGTTTGAGCTTACGCGTCCTATATTTGTGGATAAAGTAGTCGTTGTTTCTGCCAGTGAACAAACTCAATTAAGACGATTAGAAGAAAAGGGGATTAGTCTGGAGGATGCCCAAAGCAGGATAAAGTCCCAGCTTCCTCTTGAGGAAAAGATTAGATCTGCCGATTTTATTATTAATAATGATGGTCCCCTTGAAGAGACAAAGAAGCAGGTAGAGGAAATATACTCTTTGTTAAGGAAAGGAGAGCAACATGGAAAGCAGAGGTAAGTGGGAGACCTTTTACCAGCAGGAGGTGATTTGGTGAATCAAATCGATGCAAAATTAGAAGAAGCACTGAATAAAGTGCTTGTCCCCGGAACAATGCGTAGCTTGGTACAGATGAACCTGGTTCGAAGCGCGGAAGTTAAGGATGGCAAGGCGAAAATAAATTTGGCTTCGACTGCTATCCCTGACCAACATCATAGTTGGCTGAAGGACAAAGCAGCGGCAGCGGTTAGCGAGGTTTCCGGGGTGGAAGAAGTAACTGTTGACCTTGTCGAAGCCAAGCCCCAAGAACTTAATCAGATTGAGAAAATAATAGCGGTGATGAGTGGTAAAGGAGGAGTCGGCAAATCTCTGGTAGCTGGTTTATTAGCTACTTCTTTTGCTCGGGAAGGAAAGGACGTGGGCATACTCGACGCTGATATCACTGGCCCCAGTATTCCTAAGATGTTTGGTTTAGATGCTCGCCCCAGCGGTAGCGAGACAGGTATTTTGCCCGTATTATCGAGGTCTGGAATTGAAATTATGTCTATGAACCTGCTTTTGCCTAGTGAGGATGAAGCGGTTATCTGGAGAGGTCCCCTCATGTCTAAAGCCATCACGCAATTCTGGGAGGAAGTTCTTTGGGGCAAACTGGATTGTCTCATAATAGACCTGCCCCCGGGTACTGGAGATGCCCCATTGACGGTGCTGCAGGCAATACCCATCTCAGGGGTAATCGATGTTTTTACCCCCCAGGAGTTGACTGAGATGATAGTCAAGAAGGCAGTGAGGATGGCACAAAAGATGAATGTTCGAGTTCTGGGAGTAGTGGAGAACATGAGCTATCTCGTATTGCCCGAGACAGGTAAGAGGCTGGAAGTTTTCGGTAAGAGCAAGGGGGAGGAAATGGCTAAGGCTTGCGGAGCTCCTCTTTTGGGGACGTTGCCTATTGACCCGGAGTTAGCCAAGTTGTGTGACCAGGGAGAAATTGAGAGGTATAGCTCAGATGCTGTGTCTGAACTTTTTGCCAATGTGGTCACAGTTCTAAATGGGAAGAGTGGAGGGTAGCTATATATTGTTAGTTGAGCTTGCCACTGGGAAGGATATCCTCATCTATTTCTAGAGGAGTAGGGAAAATGGCACAAGAATTTGATGACCCGTTCAAAGAATTGGAGCAATCCGTCATGGAGGATATGAAAGGGGTCTACTCAGAGAAAACGATTGACCATTTTCTGAACCCCAGAAATCTGGGTGAAATTCCTGCCCCCGATGGATTCGGCAGGATAACCGGTCCCTGTGGGGATACTATGGAAATATACCTTAAGGTGAGAGATGCCAAGGTTATAAATGCTTCCTTCTGGACCGATGGCTGTGGCCCTAGCATTGCCTCGGGCAGCATGGTTACTGAGATGGCTAAGGGAAGGAACGTCAGCGAAGCTCAGAGGATTAGCCAGCACGATGTCTTAGTTGCTCTCTGTGGGCTGCCTGAGGAAAGCGAGCATTGTGCTCTTTTGGCGGCAGATGCGCTGAAAGAAGCAATCAAGGACTACCTGGCTTTTAAGAAAGAACCCTGGAAAAGAGCTTACCACAGACAGTGAAGTGGAAATATGAAGTGCCTCCTGTAATTTCTATTGTGAGCAAATCAAAGTCCGGTAAAACAACTGTCATTAAAAGACTGGCTCAGGAATTTGGCGAGGTCTTTTTTTCCTAACAATGCCGGCACCCGCCTTGAAATAGGCTAGCCAAGTATTTCTATGTTAGCTAAGCTCGTCTATCAAACGTTGTATCGGAACTGCTATTTGGTCTTCCTGAACGTGAGGTGAATAACAGCTATCAATCTGAACCAGTTTGATAAGCGGCACTCTATTCGCTATGGCAACGGCAAGCTTGTCAATTGTGCCGGATACTATCTCCTCGGAGATCAACTGGGCCCCTATCAACGTCTGGGTTTTGGGCTCAGCGATAAGCTTATACCAGGCCGGCTTGCCTCCCCTCGGCTCTCTCAGATAAGGGGTATTAACCATGGTAGATATTGTTTCTATCCCTTTCTCTCGAGCCTCTCTCTCAGTAAAACCCACTGCACCCACTTGGTAATCAAATATCTTGGTGATGAAGGGCATGACCGTGCCTCCATAGGAAATTTTATTGCCAATGATTGCGTTTCTTCCTGCTATATATCCAGTTCGAACCGCATTGGTAGCTAATTGATGACGCCGCTTGGAACCTATGATCGTGTCCCAATTCTCCATACAATCCCCAGCGGCATAAATATCGGGATCGCTTGTTTGGAGATGTGGGTTTACAACTATAGCTCCTGTCTCTCCTATCTCGAGCCCCACCTTTTGAGCTAACTTTACGTTGGGTTCTGCCCCAGTGCCAAAAAAGATGAAATCTATCTCTAACTCTCGGTCAGAAAGAATCACACACTTTTTGCCGTTCTTGCTGCTTATTCTCTCAATCTTGGCAGGCATAATTAACTCTACACCCCTTTCCACGAGAACCTGCTTTAATCTTTCGGCTATTTCTTCGTCCAGATGGGCACGCATGATATCCCGCCTGACCAGCAAGTAAACCTTGCTATATCCCCTTGCTTTTAGAGCATCAGCTATCTCAAGTGCAGTAAACCCCCCTCCGATGATAGCCGCGCTACTATTCTTTAGGATGGCATCCCCTAAAGTTCTGGCATCCACTATATCTGTGCTCAGGGCAAACTCGTTTCTGCCGTCCAACCCAGGAAAGGAAGGGATGATTGGGGTAGTGCCCAAGGCTAAGATTGCTTTATCATAGTCATATTTTTCCCCATTAGCGACGATTTCTTTCTTATCCCTTAGGATATCAGTGACTTCAGTGTTTAAGTGGAGTTTGATATTTCTCTTTTCATAAAACGGTGTAACGCGATAGCCACGATATAGATCCTCCCATTTGCTAACAGTCCCGCTTAGAACCAAAGGAATTTCACAGGGGTTACATCCGAGTTCCTTTCTTTTATTAAAGACATCGATTTGAGCCTCGCTATTCAGACGCCGGGTTTGTAGCGCTGCTATTGCCCCGGCATCTCCAGCGCCGATAATACAGACTTTCATATTTCCTCCTCTATTTTGTTTCTTTTAAGCGGCTCTTTGACTGCCTCCGTGTAATTCAATTAATAATTGAGATAACCTTCTCATTAAAGCTTTCGTCTCTCGTGCTGCCTGCAGTAGGATGAACTTTGATAAGACCATCCTCTATTTAATCCTCTTCCTCGGCATAGACCTCTCCCTACACCCATTTCTCTACCCATCTCTCTGTTTTTTCGCTGCCACAATTAGGGCAGTTCATTTGTTCATCCAGCTCTGAGAAACGACGAAAAATTTCAAACACCTTTCCATATTCTCTGCATTTATAATCATAGGTAGGCATAGATCCTCCTTTTATTCAGGTTGTGAGCATAAATATATTCGCACTTTTCAAAATTATTGCCCATCTTCAGGTCATCCAAAGAGACGCTTTGCACCTGAAATTCCAATCCTTGAAGATATTGGACAAGTTCCTCAACCGACTGACCTAGTTGCTTCAAGAAATCGTGGTGGATCTCACAAAATATCTTGACTTTATTTTTTCGCAAGGTTTCCTTAGCTCCCTTGAGAACCAATAGCTCGCTCCCTTCACAGTCCATATTAATCAAATCTATTCTTTCTATCTTCTCCTCACTTAAGAATCTATCTATGCTTGTAGTGGAAACTTCAAACTTTTTAGCTCCTTCTTCAAAAACGATCCCACTGGAGAGCTCCTTTTGGTAAAAAGGGGCTCTCCCCACCTGGTCAGTCACTGCTAGTTCACAAACTTTCACATTTTCTAATCCGTTGGAAGATATATTCTCCTTCAGGATGTTAAAATACTCAGGAGTTGGTTCAAAAGAGTAAAGCTTGCCTCTCCTTCCTATTTTCCTTGCTACGGTCACGGTCGTGATGCCTACATTCGCGCCAATATCGATGACGTTCATACCTTCTTTGACAATTGATTCCAAGAATTTTACCTCTCCTTGTTCATGAGGATTATCTTTTAGAAAATTCTTGAAGCCAGGTGAATCATAAAGAAAAAGCTCTATTTCCATTCTTAAATACCTTAAGTCCGCTTGTTGCTTCTTACAACAGAAACACCTCCCGGCGTTAGATCAACCCTATTACCTTCTATTTCTATGAAATATGAACTCTTAAGGAAGTTGAGATGATATCTCAGTGCAGGTCCCGTAACGCCTACTCTTTCAGAAATTTCATCTATTTCTAAAGCTCTTTCCTCTAAAACGTTTAAAATGCTTCTTCGAACGGGATTTTTTATGGCTTCGAGAGAACATGCACCTCCCGCAGAGTCTTTCTCTTCCACTAACCTGCTAACTAATTCTTGCATCCACCTCATTGCTTCCTCTTCAGTCATTTCTCTAGGGTCTCGTCGAGTAGAATCCATCTCGACCTCCCACTTGATATACATCGTCTAGATACATCGTTCTATCTCATTTCCTTTTGTTACTCTGCTTTAACTCTTGCTTTCTTTTTAGATTCCAGCATATCAGCAATTTCCTTGATACCCTCAACATCCATACTAAATTCGTTACCAGCTAAACCAGATATAAATATCTCTTTACTTTCTGGAATAATAGCTATCACCTTCTCTCTATCTATTGAATTCAAGAGGAACTCTTTTGTTTCTTGGTCAGCAATCCGATTCAATATGTAATAGACAGGCTTATCAACTTGCCGGCCCAGTTCAGATATCTTCTTCGCTAGAAGGATCGATTCCTGAGAAGGATCGATAATAACAAGGAGTATATCCACGCCTGTCTCTATCCCTCTTCCGAAGTGCTCTATTCCAGCGTCGGTATCTGCAATCAAGAATTCTTCGTCCCCTAAATCGACGATTTCCAAAAACTTTGAGGAAAGAGCATTGATTGGACAGGCGCATCCTTCACCGAATTCGTATATTTTGCCCATTGATAAGAGTTGAATATTCCCTTTCTCAGCTAAATAATCTCCGGGCAAGTCATCTAATCTCCATTTATTTTTCATCTCATTAGTTTTTTCAAATAGAAGTTTTTTGCCCCCAAAGTAATTCATAAAATCTTCAGGTTTTTCCATTCCTAAACGGCTATGAAGACCAATGTTCGACTCATCGCTGTCAATCACCAATATCTTGTTTTTTCCTAGCGCCATCTCTTTGGCTAGAAGGGCCACAACCGTGCTTTTTCCACAGCCCCCTTTACCACAGACTAATATTTTCATTCACTTTCCTCCGTTCATTAGTATTATTCCTTAAACCTCCGGCGATTAAGGGGTCAGCTATTCCTTTCCCTCTTTTTATCCTCCACGCCGACCTCCGCCAAAACCCCGGCCCATGCCACCACCACGGCCCCTACCGCGGCCTGGACCCCTGCCTCTACCTAGACCTTGGCCCATACCTCTTCCCATGCCTCTGCCTCCGCTCAATCCAGGCTGGTAAAGCCCAAGACTGGGGGCAAATTGCGCAATTGCTTCTTCAGAAACTCTGGCTCCCATAATTTCACACACTTTAGCAGCCACCTCCGGTCCACCACTAACACATCCATAACATGGTGCCTTTCCTTCGGCTACTGCCCTGGCAAATTCCCCACAGCTTTTGTATCCACATCGCTGATCATCTAATTTAGGCAAGACCTCATAGATTTTCCTTATCTTTTCTTTGATATCCTTTTTATCTACCATTGTTATTTCTCCTGGCTATGCTCAATTCATATCATTCGTATCGCTCTTAAAGGACATGCAGCCGAACAAGAGCCACAGCCTACACACATAGATGCATTATGCATGGGAAAGTCATAAGGGCTCTCTTGAAAGAACGCCTTATGCGGACATACATAACCAGCAGCGCAAATGCCGTGGTCGCATCTCTCGGGATGGCACTTATTAAAATCTATTGATGGGACTGGCATCATAAGCATTTCTTCTGTCCTGTTCGCAGGAACGGTAGCTTGAATTCGTAGAGAGGCGTTACATCCGAGTTTCTCCCTTTCGCTGAAGACATCAATTCGCGCCTCGCCATTCGGGTAGCGACTTGCAGTGCTCCTCTTAGGCCGGCGTCTCCAGCGCCGTAATACAAACTTTCATGCCCCCTGCTCTAGTGCATTTTCTCTAGTTTTGCCCTTTTTTATCCCTTTTCCTGTAATTCGATCAATAACTGAGATAACCTCTCATTTGCCTTTTCCATATCTTGGGCTGCCTGTAATACAGCATCATAAATGGGGTCATCTTCTGCGTCCTTGACTTTCTCCTTCCATTTCATGAATTTCCCGCTGTCCTGTTTGTTATGCTCCACCCAGGACGTTAAAAGCACTTTAAGTCTTCCCCTTTCATCGGTTGGGTAATCTTTGAGAATACCTTCAACCATTGTCCGAATTGTAGACTCCGGGACCGCGCCCAGGATTTCGTCAACTTTCTGGCCATCAATGAAGAACTTCTGCATGGGTATGCTCATAATCTGGTATTTCGTTGCCGCCTGTTGATTTTCATCCACATTAATCATGCAGAATTTAAATCTACCTTCATATTCCTCTGAGAGCTTCTCGTATATAGGTATAACCATCTTGCATGGACCACACCAGGGTGCCCAGAAATCGACCTCTGTAGGAATGTCTGAATTCAGGACCTCCTCCTCAAAATTTCGATCCGTGATGTCTATTATTTTACTCATGCTACCTCCTTCTGATTGATCATTAAGCTGTAACTATAGTAGGGACATATCGCGCTTTCCTGAAATTCAGGATTCTGCGCTTTTTAAAATTCTTGTCATTATAATTAAGCGTCTGGGGACTCTCTTTTTCCAAGCGAAAGTCTGCATTTTTTATCTCATCCGCAGTCCCTGGCTCTATCAGGTTTGCCCAGACTGAAATAGAGACAAAGGCGGCGGGTTTCATGATTCTGTAAATCTCACCCAGCAGTCTTCTTCTATCCTCTGCCTGCGGGAAATAGAAAGAATGAAAGACATCGAACAGGAGAACCACATCTACAGACTCATCAGCTAAGTCGATTTCCAGTTTCCCCGATGTCTCCATTCTTTTTATATTTTTCAAACCCGCTGACTCCGCTTTTTGCATCAGTTCATCCAGAGCTTCATTATCCTTATCCAAGGCGTACACTCTTCCTTGCTCATCGACTATTTTGCCAACCGCAATGGTATATGTTCCAGAGCCGCAGCCAAAATCCAGTACAGTGTGTCCTCTCCTAATCCCTATCTGTTGCAACATTTCAAGGGCTCGTGATTCTAGTTCCATTTCCAACCTCTTGAACATACTTAAAAGCGGACATGGCAGCAGTGACGCCATCTCCAACAGCAGCGGAGACCTGGCGAGGTGAGTTTCTGCGTATGTCTCCGGCAGCGAAGACGCCGGGAGCCGAGGTAGCCATCATCTCATCAGTGATGATATATCCAGCATCATCAAGCTCCAGAATTTTGAAAAAGCTCCGGCTATTAGGCATGAGCCCTACGGCAACAAAGACACCAGCAACCTCCAAAATGGAGTGCTGCCCTGTTTTAACATTGCGTAGTTTGAGCCCGCTTAGCAATTTCTCTCCCAGGATTTCTTCTACCACAGTGGTCCAAATGAACTCCAGCTTGGGCTGGGCAAATGCCCGCTCTCGAAGCACTTTTGCTGCCCTCAGCTGGTCTCGCCGATGTATTACATAAACTTTCTTAGCATGCCGAGTCAGTTCCAAAGCATCGGTGATAGCAGTATCACCTCCCCCAGCAACTGCCACTTCCCGGTCGCGAAAGAGGAAGCCATCACAGGTGGCGCAATAGGAAACACCATGGCCTGAGAGCCTTTCCTCACCAAGAACTCCCAGCTTACGATATTCCGAACCAGCAGCGATGATTATGGCTGTAGCTTCAAAGTCACCCTCAGTGGTGGAGATGCTATAGGGTTGTCCTTGGGCAATGCCTGTAACCTCAGCAGTTACAATCTCTAGGCCATATTTGGTGGCCTGTTGGTGCATGAGCGAACCCAGCTCTAAGCCCGAGATGCCTTGGGGAAAACCGGGGTAGTTCTCCACCAGGGCAGCATTCACCATTTGACCTCCAAATATGCCCCGTTCGACCAACAAGCTCTTGAGGCCTGCCCGTGAGGTGTAGAGACCGGCAGTAAGCCCGGCAGGACCGCCTCCGATGATGATTACTTCATATTTTGTCATTGGCCATCTTTCCCCGTAGTTTAGGTAAATGCTGGAGTCGCACCTGGATGCAACCTGTGCCACTTAGCAAGCAGTTCGTCTCGACTTTCTACATGCTCTGGATCAAGCACAGCGGCATCTACCGAGCACACTTCAGCACACTTCGGTGATTCGAAATTGCCCACACACTCAGTACATTTGTCGGGGTCGATTACATAAATCTCCTCCCCCTCTGAGATTGCTTCATTCTGGCACTCTGGTTCACAGGCGCCACAACTGATGCACTCATCGGTAATTTTGTAAGCCATTTATTGACCTCCTTAATTTATTGTTATTTATGCTAAACCTTTCCAGCCCTCTTGCTCCATAGCCAAGAAAGCCAGACGTTCCTCCTGATTCATCTCCGCTACCCTGATTTGGACTTTCGCACCCAGTTTCATTACTGCTTGGCGCAGGCTGTTTACGAGATAGTCCTTGATGGAGACCGGAATAGCTAAGAAAGGAAGCATGAGCGTAAGCGTGACCTCATCGCCTTTCAAAACTATATCCTTGACCATTCCCAGCTCAACTAGCGTGCGGTTGATCTCCGGGTGCATCACCTGTCCTACTGCTTGATGCACATCTTCCTCCGAAATATTCCTAGCCATTGTGCCCCCTCTGTTTGTATTTGGAAGTAAATCCATCCACCGGCTTGAATTGCCGCCTTGGAGTCTATCTGACCTTCAAAGCATGGTTACCTGATTACGGCAAGAATATCGCTTCTCGAGATGATTAAATACTTTCTACCTTCGATCTTGGCGGCGGCAAGATACACCTCTAGCCAAGCATCGCCAGAAACTCATCAGCGTACTTACCGTTCCTTGCGCCCTCAAATATCTCACCTTTCTTTACCATCTCCAATGCCAAGTACTCGCTGGCAGCCATCCCCGCAGAAGCTCCTTTTGAAGCGGAAGTGATAAGATGTCGATGGCCAGGAGTAATTTCACCGCAAGCGAATATCCCCTCCTTATTGGTTCTCATTTGACTATCGACCTTCATAAATTTGCCCTCCATCTCGATTCCCGCTTCCTGTGCCAGTTTAGTATTTGGCTCCGTTCCCACGCAGATTATCACCCAGCCGATTGCTATCTCCTTTTGTTCAGCAGTCTTATTGTTCATCACTAATGCTGCCTCGACCCTATTGTTACCTCTTATTTGCTTAACCTCGGTGTTGTACCAAATCTCGATGCCATCCTTTTGCAACCT
>Ga0307435_1000827_pt1 | contig 13563 bp, 9 predicted proteins | sample SalMarWE160470MG_FD_202164 | JGI IMG/M metagenome (GOLD analysis project Ga0307435, IMG submission 202164) | Salt marsh sediment microbial communities from the Plum Island Ecosystem LTER, Massachusetts, United States - WE1604-70 | ecosystem: Environmental > Aquatic > Marine > Intertidal zone >... | reverse complement strand
CGTTTTGAATCTTGAAACCTTTCGCACACATACTGGATATACAGGGGGAGACCATCGGTGACCTCATACATGCGTTGATCAAACTCGTCCGGCCCGTTTCGCCTTATTCCTTCCTCATCCAGGTATTTGACGCACATTAACTGAACGTCCTCCCTGATCATACCGGAAAGCACTTTAAGCGACATGTCATTGATTGGATTACCCTTGTACTGATGATCGGATTTTAGTTTCTGCAATATCAAATGCAATCCCATGGACCCGGACATCAGAAAGCGAATCCGGTTTGAAGGCTCATATTTTTGTCGAAATTCGCGCAGTGCGTCGAGGAACTCCATACCGATCGGCCCCCCATGATCCTTGATAATGTTCGAGATCATCATGGGAAATTCATCGATCATGATAAGGATTCGATTCCCCGTGTTTTCAGAAATATCGGCAAAAAGCGCGTCGAGAAGGCTCTTCCAGTCCGATTGTATCGGCGGGAGTTTCCAACCGCTTATCTCGGTTCCGGCTATGGCCTTATAGGCAGATCTGATTCTTCCTAACCAAATGCCCTTATTGCTTCGGGCTTCAAGTCTATTGGCTTCCGCAAATATCTTTTCAACACAATCAATGGGATGACGGTCGGATTCAACCCAGCAGAAAAGACACCGCCACCCGTCTCTAGGATGTTCGGACATCTTCCTGAGCACACAGGTCTTGCCTACACGGCGCTCAGCAGTAAAGATTACGCTTCTCTTCTCTAATTTCATCCAAATATCTGCGATTTCCTTTTCCCGGCCTATTATGGCATCACCTGTAACCGTTCCGCCAGGATTCGCTTTCATTGATCGCCCTCCATTATTTACGTGAATAGTCTCGTACGTCATCTATGACGTACGTCAATGTTATCGTAAATTAAAAGATTAGGAATGATTTGTCAATACTAAAAGTGTAGACTTTAAAGGATCTGCTCGTCGACTATTTGATAGATATTCCCCTGCAACGTCCCTCTCGTATATTGGCTATAACCTCACCAAGAGTGTGAACAGGGTTTTTGAGGGATTAGTTGGTGTAGCAGTGGGCCTCGATGATCACAACCGGCCCCTTACAAAGCCAACCATTCCCTTTATATCGTTTTTCATGAAGTACCTTTCCCTTTCCCGTATATCCGGTTCCAGCTGATGAAAGGATCGAACCCCGGGATCCCTGGCGAGGATCTCATCGAGGATCTCCTCCTCATCCATTGAAAGTCCCCTGTCGCGCCTTGCTTCTATGATCTCGAGCCATAAGCTCATCTGGCTGTGGGCATTCTCAAGCATGCCTACCGCGTTCCCCATCATGCCGTAGTGGGCGTAGCATATCCTTTCAGGGCCCCGTTCAATGACCCTGGATAAGGAGCCCAGGGCCGGCTCGGGTTGAAAGGGGGGCGGGGTTGCAGGCCTCGTATAGGCCGGGTTTGCCGAGGGAACCCTGATCCCTGCGACCTCCCCGGCCAGCACGATATCATCAAGGAAGAAGCACAGGTGATGAGATGCGTGTCCCGGTGTTTCCAGGGATTCGATTTCATGCCCTTTCCACTGGATGTTGCACCCAGGGCATAGCTTCTCCCGGTTTACCGGCGAGGGCTCGCCGTAGGTCCTTGCGAGATCCCCCAGCACCTTCACGGAGCCATGCCAGAGCCGAGCCGGGTCTACGAGATGATCGACCGCCTGAGGGTGGCACAATACGGTGGTCTCCGGGTACTTCTCGATCAGATCACCGCACCCACCGGCGTGGTCAAGATGGATGTGGGTAAGGAGAACATAGTCGATCCCCTTGACCCCGAGCTCTCTCAGGGCATCGCAGAGTACGGGGACCGTCGCAGAAGGGCCGGGATCGATGACGATGGCACGATCATCCGCGGTAAGGACCCAGCTGCTGATAAAACGGCGGAACCCAGGGAGGGGTAGATCGAGATCGATGAGAAATAGATTCTCAGAGATATTGTGTATGGGTGCGCGTCTCATAGCGATGGAAAACCAAACGTGGCGCTCTCTCCCAATTCCTCCTCGATCCTCAGGAGCCTGTTGTACTTGCAGATCCTCTCGGATCGGCTGAGCGACCCTGTCTTTATCTGTCCGCTGCCGACAGCCACGCTCAGGTCGGCAATGAAACTATCCTCGGTCTCCCCTGAACGATGGGAGATGATCGTCCTCCAGCCAGCCCTGTGGGTCATCTCAATGGCCTGGAGTGTTTCGGTGAGGGTTCCGATTTGATTCAGCTTGATCAGCACCGCGTTGGAGGACCCCCCTTTGATCCCCACGGCGATCCTCTCGGGGTTGGTCACATAGAGGTCGTCGCCCACGATCTGAACCCGGTCCCCCAGCCGCTCCGTTAAGACCGTCCAGTTGTCCCAATCGTTTTCATCGAGGCCATCCTCGATGGAGAAGATGGGGTAGCGGTTCACCAGGTCTGCGTAAAACTCTATCATCATCCCCGGATCCTTATTTAATTGATCGGACTGGGTGAAGACATACCTGCCGCCTTCATAGAAGGAGGATGCTGCCGCATCGAGTGCAAGCACCACATCCTCTCCTGGCCTGTAACCGGCGTCCTCTATTGCCGCGAGTATCACCTCGATCCCCTGCTCGTTTGACGTGAGATCAGGCGCAAATCCTCCCTCATCTCCCACGCCTGTGGATAACCCCTTTTCGTTGAGTACCCGTGCGAGGCAGTGGAATACCTCAGCACCGATCCGCAGGGCCTCCCGAAAGGTATCAGCCCCTTTTGGAACGATCATAAATTCCTGAATATCGAGGTTGTTTGCGGCGTGTTTTCCCCCGTTCACGATATTCATCATGGGCATCGGCAGGATGTGTGCGTTGAGGCCGCCTATATATCGATAGAGCGGGATTCCCAGCGAATCGGCGGCGGCCCTGGCCACTGCGAGCGAGACGCCCAGCACGGCGTTTGCCCCCAATTTGGCCTTGTTTGCCGTTCCATCCAGATCGATCATAGCAGCATCGATAAGGCGTTGGTCAAAGGGATCCATTTCCATGAGAGCCGGCCCAATGGTCTTATTCACGGTTTCTACCGCCTTTAGAACCCCTTTGCCGAGATACCTCTTGGGATCGCCATCCCTTAGCTCCAGGGCCTCGTGTTCACCGGTTGAGGCTCCTGACGGAACAGCGGCCGACCCCCAGCCGCCGTCGGATAGGCCTGCCTCAACCTCGATCGTAGGGTTTCCCCGGGAATCCAGGATCTCCCTGGCAAAAACCATCTCAATCTTTTCCATGTCATCCCTCCCTTCCTTTAGCAAAGGACCATCAAACGTAGGCAATATGCACGCCGCAGGAAATAGTATTCTCAGTTGCTTACTGCTTACTGCCTACTGCTTCCCCTTTTCTCAATCTCCACCGGCCATCGACATATTCAGCTACGGTCACCTCCCTCGCGAGCGAGCCGTCGCGATTAAAATAGAGAGGACCGGCAAGTCCCGGTAAAGCATGTTTTTTTGAATTGAGACCTCTGACGGCCTCATTGAGGGAATCGAGGTTCGATCCTGATTCCCCTATTGCCCAGAGCAGCAGATCCACCGCATCGTATGCCTGAGCCGCGAGCCAGTCCATGTGGTATTTCCATGTCTTCTCGAACCGGGCCCTTGTCTCCATCGCCCTCTGGAAATCGGGTGCCCAGATGCTCGGATGGGCTGCCATGATTCCCCTCTGTTGATCCCCCACCAATTCCCGGAATTCTTCGGATATGAGCCTCTGTGTTCCAAGGATAACGGGCCTTTCAATCCCCTCCGGCCATGTTCTGAGAATCTGTGCGGCAGAATGCAGGCCTCCTGATACGAAGAGTACTTGGGGCTTTAGCATAACGATCTCGTGCAGTTCATCCTGGAGACGGGCTGTAGGATTAGTTCCCATGGGGAAGGACGTAACTGAGAGACCGAGTTCCTCTGCAGCAGGGAGAAAGGCGTTTTTCAGTTGGGTGCCCAGTGTTGAGTCCTCATAGAGGAGGGCTACCGTTCCCGTGCCCATGTTCCCGTGTAGGTAGCGTGCCAGCGCTATTGCCTGCTGGCGTTCGGAGAGGATCGTCCTGAACAGATAGGGGGATTTGACGCTATCGAGATCGTTTCCCGTTGCCACCGGGGAAATGGTGGTTAATCGAGCGGCGTGGTAAAAAGGGATTGCTGAGAGCGTACATCCTGTGGTGAGGTGCCCCACCACCGCCACGATTGTGGGGTGGCCTGCCATGTGCCCTGCAAGCTCCAGCGCACGGGTGGGCTCCCCCCTATCATCCAAGGCGATCAGCCTCACTGCTTTTCTGTTCGGATGGGATTGATTCCCCTGCTCATCCACCCTTAAGGTTGCGCCCCTGAGCATGGAGCGGCCGGATTCGGCCAGGGGTCCTGAAAAGGGGGCAATGATCGCGATAAAGATCGGCCTCTGATCGCCCTTGGTTTCGGATGCGTGTCCCGAGGGACGGGACAGAAGAAACAACATGGAAAGCATGGGAATGAGAAAGGCAATTATTCGTTTCATGGTCAACATCCGTTCAAAATATGAGTTCATCGGTTCAGGCTTCAAACAAAAGAGCGGAGGCATCACCTGCAAGGAACATGCATGATTCATTTCTCCTTGAAAACGATCTTGAGGGGGATGAGATCAAGGCCAAATTGGGCCTTGAATTGGTTCACCAGGTACCTCTCGTAGGTGCGGCGCACAAAGTCCCTCCTGTTCACAAAGATACTAATCATAGGTGGATGAACTGAAACCTGCGTGGCGTAGAGGAGCTTAAGCCCCCTTCCGCCAGTTTGTGGAGGAGGATGTCTCCTCACAGCCTCCCCTAATGCCTTGTTGAGGGCGGGGGTCGGGATACGGGTGTTCAGCTGTTCCCAGACCCTCTCTATAAGAGGAAACAGGTTTGCGACCCCCTTTCCGGTGAGGGCTGAGATGGGTAGCCGAGGGGCAAAGGAGATAAACCCCAACCGCCTTTCAATGGATTCCCCCACTGATCGAATACGAGAGGGGTCTCCTTTTAAGAGATCCCATTTATTGAGCCCGAGGATGATGCCGCAGCCTCGATCAAGGGCATAGCTACAGATTCTTGCGTCCTGGTCGACTATTCCATCTTTGGAATCGAGCACGATGAGGGCGATATGACACCTGCTGATCGCCTTGAGCGCCTTTATGGTCGAGAATGTCTCTATCCTTTCCTTAACCCGGGCTCTCCTCCTGATGCCCGCGGTATCCACGAGCAAGTAGGATACACCCTTCCTCTCGAAGGATATGTCCACAGCGTCTCTGGTGGTGCCGGGCTGTTCACTTACGACTAACCGCTGGGAGCCGATTATCCTGTTGATCAGCGATGATTTCCCCACATTGGGCCGGCCCACGATCGCAATCCCTCTCCTGCCTTCTTCCAGCTGAGGACCTTCAAGACAGGGAAGGTCACCTATGGCCTGATCCATAAGGGAGCCGATCCCGTATCCATGGGCAGAGGAGATGGGAAAGACCATGTCCATGCCGAGGGAGTAAAACTCCAGGCTTTGCCTCTCATGTTCAGGGCTATCTATCTTGTTCACAGCGCAGAGCAACCTCTTATCGGATCGCTTCAGCAGCAGGTATAACTCCTCATCGCCCGGGGTCAATCCGGTCTTCCCGTCGAACAGAAGGATAATCAGATCCGCCTCCTCGATAGCGATTTCAACCTGCCTGGTGACCTCAATCGATAGCCTTGCCTTTCCCAGGGAGTCAAAACCACCGGTATCAACCAACACGAAGGATTTCCCGTCCCATTCTACGGTGGCGTAAAGGCGGTCCCTGGTTACGCCGGGGATGTCGCCGACAAGGGCATCTCTCGTCTTTGTCAGACGGTTGAAAAGGGTGGATTTCCCCACATTGGGGCGACCAACTATGGCAATGATAGGGAGCATTCAAGGGATATACAGAAAAGCAACGAATAGTTCAAGTTCTTGGAGGACTAACGTTTTCCTCTCGCCGCCCTTTTTGGGAGCACGATATAGAACTCATTTCCATTCTCTCTTGGCGTACACCCCGCATACCCCTCGTGGAGTTGAACGATATGCTTCACGAAGTGCAGGCCGTGCCCTGAGCCCTCGATATCGTGATCTTGGAACCTTTTGTACCCGTCCTCAAATATGAGGATCCCATCTTTTTGGGAGATCGGCGTGCCGGAGTTAAATAAGGTGAATTTGAGGGCGCTCCGTGTTTCTGGGGGCTCCTGCCGCAGGACCTCTATTCCGTAAGAGATGTACTTTCGATCGGTACCGTCTTTATCTAGAGCAGGCCGACAATACTTCAAGGCATTGGAGAGGAGATTTGCAAAGACCTGAGCACTGAGACCGAGATCGATAAAGATCGTCAACTCCTCATAAGGGGGAAGGCCTGCCGGTTCGATGATCTCAATGCCCTTATCCGCCAATCTCTTCCTGTAGTGCTCAAGCTCCGGCAGGAATATATCGGCGAGAAGATGGTAGGATCGCCTCTTGAGCACATAGCCGCCTTCCTTGAAGTGTTCCTTCCTGAAAAGTGTTTCGATAAAGAGGCTTATGTGGTTAAAGTGACTTTTAAAATCCTCCATCTTGCTCTCCATGTCCTTGTGGATGCGCTTGAGCTCATAGGCGGCCTTCACCATCTCCTTTCCCTTGATATGGTCACGGTCATCGGTTATGGAAAGGACGGAGTTCAGCCTGTCTAAGGCGGCGAGATGTTTCTGGAGGGTTTTGTTCATGTTGATCAAAAACGCCTTGTAATAGAGGTTCGGCGTAATCACGTTGTGCTCGATATCGGAGACGAGCTCATTGATAAACCGTATGTGTTCTATGTTCTGGTCAACAGCGAGCTTATTGTGCATATTATAGCCGACCCTGTTGGCGTATTTTTGGAAGAAGAGCAGTTCATGTTTATTCAGGCTCTTGACAGGATATATCTCGAGCATGCCGATAATCTGGTTCTCGAGAAAAACGGGCACCTTGTCTGCAAAGGCCTTTTTACCGATAATGGGAAAGAAAAAGGAGGAATCGACCCTATAGGGACTCTCTTGAATGACCACATCTGCTCTGGCTGGAACGGGAGGATCCAGGAGACCCTCTGTTGTGCAGCACTGGAGCATCAGGGTTTCATCTTCAGGCCTGATCGTGTAAATGCATGCCTCATAGCGGAAAAAGTAGCGCAGTACCGCAACAGCTATCCTGTAAAGACTGGTAATGGTTGTGAATTCCTGGGCGAGATCGAAAAAGGCAAAGATCGCCATGGTCTCCTTTGCCTTAAATCGGTACGTGGTGTAATCCTCCTCCTTCTGCTTCAGGAGATCGAAGTCCTGATCCAGATCGTGATTCAAGGACACTCTCCGGATATCTTTGGCAAAGGGCTTGGGTTCTTTCACTGGAGGCCTTCCAACAAGGGTTGTTGTTACTCATGGATAGAGCAGGAGATGAACTGTGTGTTTTCAACGAGAACCTCTCTTATACTATCAGATTGCAGGTATATTGAAAAGCGAAACTTTGCGGTAAATAATAGCTAAGAACACAGGAGATAAATACGGGGAAAAGGAGCTATGATGAAACAGGCTTCGAGCCGGGTCCGCTCCTTTGGGTTCAACCGGAAAAGGAAAACTCTGATGCTATTTGTTGTTGGATAGTATCTGGTTAACGGTATAAAGGCGGTCTCTCAGTGGATGGTTGGTTCCGTGGAGAGAGGCAGGATCTGAAGACGCCTCAGACGACCGCTTCTCTCAGGATTGTTTCATACTGATCTGCCAGTCTTATCCCGATCCTGTTCTGGGTGGATACGATCTCCTCAAGGATAGTATCGTTGATGAGAGGATTGATCAGGATAGCCCGTAAGACCACGATCCTCTGGTATTGATACTGCGTGGATTCAATGGTGGTTCGAGAAACAAAGGTAGTATCATCCAGCCGGATGGCTTTCTGCAATTGCACGTTGAGTGCATTCAGAGTCTTGTTAATTGTTCTGATCTTGTTCCTTGCCTCCTCCCGTGCGGTCCTGTCTGAGGAGGGCTTTGACGCCTCTGCCAGCTCGTACACCTTTTTTCTTATAATGGGCGGAACAAAGCGGTAGTTGATGATAAAGAGTTCGGGATCATTCAGTATCTCAAAGTTGCCGGAATTCTCCAATATCATCTTAAAGGTCAACATCGCCTCATGAGCCTGCTCGAAGAGAAGTCGATAGCCATCCTTGCCTATGATCTTCAACGAGGCCCAGGGTTTTAAACAGGCAAAGGGCCTCGATCCCTCGATGGTGAAACGTCCGGTATCGACGCTTTCCCGACGATTGACATACTGGGAGACCTGCTTTAGGTTGTTTAGGTCCCTCTCATTGCGGAACACAATGATGCTCATGGTCATCGGGCAGTAGGCCAACTTATGAAAATCCAGCGATACCGAATCGGCAGCCTCTATGCCTCGAAACAGATTCCTATATTCATCGATTATCAGGGCTGTGCCTCCCCAGGAGGCATCGACGTGAAAGAACGCGTCCTCCTGCCTGGCAATATCGCAGAGCTCTGTGAGATTGTCTATATTGCCGGTTTCGGTGGTGCCTGCAATACCTACTATGGCCATGATCTTTGTCCGTGTGGCCTTTACTTGGTCATCCCTTTTTATGGCACGTATCGTCCTCCTGAGCCTCTTGATGTCGATTCGGTTGTGGATGTCTACGGGCACCTCTATGACGTTTTCTTCACCCAGGCCGAGAAGGTTCGCCGCCTTTTTAATGGAGTAGTGACCTCGTTTGGATGTGAGCACCACCAACCTCGTGAAACCATAATGACGTAATGCGCGCTCCATACCGGCCTTTCTCACACCGGGAAAACGTCGGTCGGCAGGTAAGGCCTTTTCCCTGGCCACCAGCAATGCGGTAAGGTTGCTCATGGTCCCCCCTGAGGTCACGTTGCCGATAGCGACCCTGGGATTCTGGATGTTCTTCCGGTAGAATCCCTCGCTCCGGTTAAAGATCATCCTGTGCACCCAGGCGATGAGCTCCCTTTCCACGAAACTGGATGCCTTAGCAGTCTCTATCTTCACCTGGTTTTGGTTGAGTGAAGCGATAATCATCTCCAGGAGGATCATGAAGTAGGGGACCGCACTGGTCATGTGCCCGATATAGTAAGGACTCCCAACCTTGACGGAATGGATAGTAACCTTGTCTCGTATCTCCGCTAACACGTCCCGTATAAGGTGAGGGCTTTCCGGCATGGATGTCTGGTTGAATATACCCGCCAATTCAGGAAGCGTGATCTTCCTGTGGAGGCCTTCTTTCTCCTGAACGAAGTCATGGATCATCTCCAAGACGGCATGGCCGAACTCCATGAACTTGTCCGGGGTTTCAGGCATGATAAAGAGCTTGCGAAGGTACTCGAGATTCGATTCAACCCTTTTCAATTTTCCAGCCTCCTTGAGCACACGATTCTTTTAAGCAAAAAATCCCGCACCTGCTCAGCATGCAGGTAAGGTATACAGGCACGGTATAAATTCATAAAAGGCCTTTCGCGGATGGCTCTGCGGCTCAATCCCTCGGGACCTTGAGCATCCTCTCCACCGCCCTCTTCGCCTGTATTCGGGTTTGTTCCTCAACCGTTACCACGGGTGACAGGGTGAGAAGGGAGTTCACGATATGGGGTAAGCGTATCTTCTTCATATCGGCACACACCATCGACTCATCAGCAGGGATAAAGGTCTTATCGGGATTCTGGACCTTGAGGGTATGGATGATCCCTATTTCTGTCCCAATGATAAATTCCGTATTGTGGGAAGTTCTTACATACTCAAGCATTCCCGAGGTGCTCTTGACCTCATCGGCCAGGTCTATGACCTCCGGTCTGCACTCAGGATGGGCCAAGAACTGGGCCTGGGGGTGGTCCCTCTTGACCTTTCTCACCTGATCGGCTGTCAAGGCGTCGTGGTAAGGACAGAACCCCTCCCAATAGATGATCCGCTTATCAGTATATCTCTGGGCATAACGCGCGAGGTTCTTATCCGGGGTCATGAGGATGGTATCATTATCTGTCAGGGAGTTCACCACCTGGACGGCATTGGCCGATGTGCAGCATATATCGCTTTCCGCCTTGACCGATGCCGTAGAGTTGACATAGCTCACCACCGGCACTCCGGGCAACTCCGCCTTTTTTTCGAGCAATGATTCAGGGGTTATCATGTCGGCCATGGGACAGCCTGCCGAAAGCACAGGAAGCAGCACCACCTTATCAGGGCAGAGGATAGAGGCTGTCTCGGCCATAAAATGAACACCGCAAAAGACGATAACCTCGGCATCGGTCTTGGATGCCTCCATAGACAGCCCGAGGGAATCTCCCGTAATATCGGCAATATCCTGTATCTCAGGCCTTTGATAGTTATGTACGAGGAGGATGGCGTGCCGTTCCTCGAGCAATTGCCTTATTTCTGCCTGTATAGCCTTTATATCCATGGTATTGTTCTCTTAAGATTTAAAATTTACCGAGATCCCGTTTGAAGGCTTCGATCAATTTAAGGGGATCGTGTGTGCTGTAAAGATCCTCAAGCCCGGGGATATCCTTCCATCTCCGGTGCAGCCAGAACCAATGGTGAGGATACCTCCTGATGTAACCCTCGAATATCCGGTTTACGTTCCGGGTATCGGTCTCAAGGTCCCGAGACTCGTTCGAGGTATGAGCAAGCTCGAGGGGCTCATTGATCTCGATTCGGTACCTGCCGGTTCCTTTTCTTACCACGAATACGGGTACGATGCTGGCCCCGGTACGGCGGGCGAGCAGAGGGGCCGTTACATGGGTTTGTGAAGGGATGTCAAAGAAATCCACGACAATCCCATGCCTCCCAACCCTTGGGTTGCCGCCTGCTTTCTGGTCGGCAAGGGTTGCGATAGCCGTATTCAAGGGAAGTAAGGCCTGGATTCTCTGTATTGCCCCATCAGGCCGTATGGCGATTGCATGATGAGCTTTCACAATGGAGCTGAAGAATCGCTCAAGATAGGGGTTGTCCAGTTTCCGTATGATTGCACCCCGTGGGGGGATATTCAGGAAGCACAGATACCTGATGAGGACAAAGTTTCCGAAATGCCCTGACACCGCTAGCGTACCTTTACCCCTTTGCACGGAATTCATGAGATGGGACAGCCCCGTAATCTCGATAAACGTACGGTAGTTCTCGAGATGCGCCACCGTATGGAGCTTTAAAAGCTCGAGAATATGAATGGCAAGGTATTCACAGCTCTCCCTTGCCAGGGCCTTTCTCCCTCCTTCGTCCAAAGCCCTTCCGAACACCACACAGATATTGGCGTTGATGATCCTTCGCCGGCTCCTATCCATATAGTAGTATGACCTGCCCACCAGCCTCCCGAGTAGAGAGAGTAACCTAAAGGGCAGACGGTGAACCGTCATCAGGAATGAGCGGAATGTCAAATAGAGCAAAAAGTCTAACATCGTGTACCGTTTCCTCAATCGATAATGATGTAGCAACTCGGGATGACGAGGTCAACAAGGAAAACTCATCAGCATCTGACTTCCGCTGTGAACCGGTAAGGAAAAAACAAAACCATTTCCTTGACAGTTTACGGTTTTGAAAGTAATTTATGGTAGTTAGCATGGCATTGTGAGGAGGTATCCCATGCAGGGGATTTTCTGCATGCCATTTTTTGAGAGGCAGTGACCATGAAAGAGGCAATGCTGTTTGAAAGGCTCGATGAGGGTAAGGTGCACTGTAACCTCTGCCACCACCGGTGTATCATAAAGGAGGGGGGCTACGGTATCTGCGGGGTGAGGCAGAATATCGGCGGGACCCTTTTTAGCCTTGTCTACGACAAGATTGTCGCGGCCCATGTAGATCCCATTGAGAAGAAGCCCCTCTTTCAATTTTACCCCGGTTCAAAGGCGTACTCCATTGCCACCGTCGGGTGTAATTTCACCTGCAAGCACTGCCAAAACGCCGACATATCTCAGTTAACACGGGAGGAAAAGGGCCACATCATCGGCGATATGATCAGCCCAGAGGATATCGTAAGGGATGCCGAACGCTCGGGGTGTACATCCATCGCCTACACCTATACGGAGCCCACCGTATTCTTCGAGCTTTGCTTTGATACGGCCGCCCTTGCCCATGCAAAGGGGATCAAGAATGTCTTCGTGAGCAATGGGTACATGACCCCTGAGGCGCTCAAGGAGATCTCGACGTACCTCGACGGCATCAATATCGACCTCAAGGCCTTTACCGAGAAATTCTACAAGGAGATATGCGGCGCCCGTCTCGAGCCGGTGTTGAGCAGCATCAAGCTTGCCAAAGAGCTCGGCATATGGGTTGAGGTAACCACCCTTGTTATCCCAACCCTTAACGATAGCGAGAGCGAGCTCAAGCAGATAGCAGAATTCATCAAGGGGGTGGATCCCGATATCCCCTGGCACATCTCACAATTCTATCCCACGTATCAATTGACCAAGCTTCCCCGCACCCCTGTGGAGACCTTACACCTGGCCAGGGATATAGGTCTTCAGGCCGGGCTCCGCTACGTTTATGAGGGAAACGTTCCCGGAAGGGGAAACGAGAACACGTACTGCCACAATTGCGGAACACTATTGATCGAGCGGTGGGGCTATTCCATAATCAAAAAAATAATGGAAGATGGACGGTGCCCCTCGTGCAAAAGCTCTGTCGCTGGTGTTGGCATATAACAGGTTGCCTTAGTCTATTCGGTTACATTGGTTGCAAGAGCTCATAACAAGCCCGGCAAACTCAAGGAAATGGAAGAACAAAGCGGTAAAACATTTAGAATCGGCAAAAAACTCCTCGCTTACTTCTTAGCGCTGTCTTTACTGCCTATCCTAATCGGTGGAATTATTTCATTCCATATCACTAAAAATCAATGTGAAAAAAACACCAGGGCACATATAAGCGACCTTGCAAGGGATTGCGGGGAGAAGATATCCGATTATGTGAACTCCCGCTATCAGGATATCAGGATCCTTTCCCAGGCCGAGGTGCTGAGGGGCAACAACAGGCAGGCAGTGCAGGCCTATATCGATGAGGTGCATGCAGCCTACCCCTTTTACAGAGCGATCGCCGTGCTTGATCCCTACGGAACCATTATAGCGTGCACGCTGCGAGAACTCGTAGGGGAATCGCGATCAGGAACCGAGTGGTTTCAGAGAGCAAAACAAGGCGCTCACGGCGAGGTGATGGCCATGGATGCCTATCGTGCGGAAACAGCAGGGTGGGATATGGTGATCGGATTTAACACACCCATCACCGATAAGCACAGCAAAGATATCCTCGGTGTTTTGGCCACGAGGGTAAACATGGATCACATCATCGAGAGGGTGAGGGTGCTTGATGAGCGATCTATAGGCGATAACCATGCCTATTTGCTCAACCGTCGGGGAGAGATAATCGCAGGACCGGATGAACGTGAATTTCTTACGGTTCACCGTCTCCATGGTTTTCCGGTGATCAAGGATCTGCTCGCGGGCAGGACGGGGATCTCGAAGTATACCAATGACAGGGGTGAGGATGTCATAAGCGCCGGGTATGCGTTGAAGGGCGATGGCGTTTTTGATGGCTGGGGTTGGGGC
>Ga0307435_1000825_pt1 | contig 13582 bp, 9 predicted proteins | sample SalMarWE160470MG_FD_202164 | JGI IMG/M metagenome (GOLD analysis project Ga0307435, IMG submission 202164) | Salt marsh sediment microbial communities from the Plum Island Ecosystem LTER, Massachusetts, United States - WE1604-70 | ecosystem: Environmental > Aquatic > Marine > Intertidal zone >... | reverse complement strand
AGGGTCTGCAGGCGTCCGGCGGCGTCGTAGGTGGTCGCGCTCGAGAGGCCGTTGGGCCGCTCCAGGCTGGTCAGTCGGCCGTCGAAGTCGTAGCCGAAGCTGAAGGTGCCCAGCCCCGCCTGGGTGACGCTGGTCAGGCGGTTGGCGGCGTCGTAGCCGTAGCCGACCGTGCGGGGGCCCACGGTCATGGTCGCGCGGTTGCCGGCGGCGTCGTAGGTGTAGGAGACCGTGCCAAGCGGGCTCGCTACCGACGCCAGCCGTCCGGCGGCGTCGTAGCCGTAGGTCGTGGTGCCGATCGCATCGGTCATGCTGGTCCGCCGTCCGGCGGCGTCGTAGGTCGTGGCGATCGAGGCGTGGGGCGCGCTGATCAGGGCCAGGCGCCCGGCGGTGTCGTACTCGTAGCTGGTCGTTATGCCGCGTGCGTCCGTCCGAGACGTCAGCTGGCCGGCGGAGTCGTGGGTGTAGCTGGTGACGTGCCCGAGCGGGTCGGTCGTGCTGGAGACGTTGCCCAGGGCGTCGTAGGCGGTGGCCCAGACCTGGCCGTTGGCGTCGGTCAGGCTCGTCTGCCGGCCCGCGGCGTCGTAGCCGAAGCCGACGCTGTGGCCCAGGGCGTCCGTGATGCTCGTCTGGAGCCCGCGGGCGTCGTACCCGTAGGTGGTGGTGTAGCCTCGCGGATCGGTCTCGGAGGCCAGGCGTCCGGCGTTGTCGTAGGCATACACAGTCGAGTGGCCCATAGTGTCGGTGACCTTGGTGGTCAGGCCTCGGGCATCGTGCTCATAGGTGGTCTTGACGCCCGCGGCGCTGTGACGCTGGTCAGCCATAGTGCCGGCCCGGATTCACTCCCCGTGTGCGGCCAGGCGGAACTCGGTGGCCGGCCTTAGGGGCAGATGGCGGCCGAGGACGAAACGGTCCGGCCTGGAGGCGACGACGAACCGTGCGAGCGTCGTGCGTCCTCCAGACATCAGGCAGCCTGGGATCTCGACCAGCGCATCGCCCGTCGGAGAGCGCAGAACCCCCCGGCCTCGATGACGGGCGACGAGCGAGCCGACCTCGTCCCAGCCATACTTGCACACGCCCAGGTTAGGAATGTGAAGCTCGAGACCTTGAGGAGCTGCAATGGCCTTGGGCCAGGGCTCGGGGTAGAGCATTCTGACACCAGGGAGCCGCCATCCCAAAGTCAGGACAACGAAGCCTGCGAAGGCGACCAGGGCCAGAATGGCGAACCCCGTGCCAACGTTGAAGTCGGACGACGTGGCGTTCGAGAAGTGGCTCGTCGCCGTCCCCGCCAGGACGCTCGCTCCACAAATCGTCAGTACAGATGCGATGGCCCAGGTGCCCTTTCTGTTCGGCGCGGGCGGCTGCCATGGGGTCAGGATTCTTCGAGTCACCTTCTTTCCCCTTCCCCAATCAGCTCTTCGACCATTCGACCAAGAATGGCAGAGCGTAGGAGAAAAGGAGCGTGACCGCTCGGAAAGATTGTGCGCCCTGGCACCCCGACGTGGTCGCTGCGCACGAGTCTGCGGGTGCGCCGGTTCTGTACACTCGGGGCGTGGCTACAGTGCGAACCAGGCAGGGCAACGGCACGACTCCATTGACCATGGCGGACATCGCGCGCCAGGCCGGCGTGTCCGTGCCCACCGTGTCGAAGGTGCTCAACAACCGGGCGGACGTCTCGGCCGAGACGCGCCGCCGAGTGGAGGAGGTCGCCCGCCAGCAGGGCTACCGGCACTCGCCTCGCACGGCCAGGACCGCCCCGCTGGTGGAGCTGGCCTTTCACCAGTTCGAGAGCGAGTGGGCGGGCGAGATCATCAAGGGCGCCCAGCGCGTGGCCGCCGAGCACGGGCTCAACCTGGTTCTGTCGGAGATCCGCGAATCGCCGAAAGGCCCCGGCTGGATCGACAGCGTCCTGGCCCTGCGGCCGAAGGGGCTGATCGTCGTCCTGTCGGAGGTCAACGAAGAGGTGCGCGCCCAGCTGCGCACGCGGGGCATCCCGCTGGTGGTCGTCGATCCGACCGGCGAGCCCCTGCACGACACGCCGTCCGTGGGCGCCGCCAACTGGAGCGGAGGGCTGGCCGCGACCCGCCATCTGCTGGAGCTGGGCCACCGCCGCATCGGCGTCATCGCGGGGCCGGAGGGGATGCTCTGCAGCCGGGCCCGGCTGGACGGATATCGGGCCGCTATGGACGCCGCGGGCGCTCAGGTGGATCCGAGGCTCATTCGCCACGGCAACTTCTACGTCGACACGGCCATCAAGGAGGCACGGGTGCTGCTCCGGATGGACGGCTGGGCCCGACCCACGGCAATCTTCGCCCTCAACGACATGCAGGCCCTGGGCGTCTACCAGGTGGCCCGCGAAATGGGGCTGCACATCCCGGACGACCTCAGCGTCGTCGGCTTCGACGACATCCCAACTTCCAAGTGGGCCACGCCGCCCCTGACCACGGTCCGCCAGCCGCTGGTCCGAATGGCCGTTACCGCGACACGGCTGCTGCTTCGCCTGGCTGCCGGCGAGCAGCCGAGCGAGACGCGCCTGGAGCTGGCGACCGAGCTGATCACGCGCGCCAGCACGGCGCCGTTCCGGCCGGCCGAGGACCAGTAGGACGGCGTAGCCGGCTAGCCCCCCGGCCCGCCCTCCCCGACCCGAAAAGGATCGACGGCGGCTCATCGCCGCCGTCGATCTGCCCATTGCCCGGCCGGCGCGTCACGGGGCTCCGGCTGGGCCAGAAGGTGACCGGTCCTCCGTCGCGGTCACACCTGCGGCTTGCGCCGCAGCTTGAAGAATGCGAATGCGATCACGCCGCCAAGGACGACGAGCAGGACCACTACCCCGCCCACGATGAGCGGAAGCGGCAGGCCCGAGTCACCCCCGCCGGCCGAGACGAGCAGGCCCACACCCCAGTGCGAGGTGCTGAGGTAGCCGGCGTTGGTGGCATCTGCCCAGTTGCGGATGCCCTGCCGGGCGCCGCCCGAGCCGTCGTTGACCTGGAAGTCCAGGCCGATGTAGCCGTCGGGGCGGGCGGCCTCGAGGAGGTCGAGCGCCACCTCGACGACGTAGCCGTCGTCGACGACGGCCGTGGCGCTCTCCAGGCGAGCCGCCTGGGCGTCAAGGTCGCCGGTGCCGAACGAAACGACGTTCGTGTAGCTGATGCGGATCTGGGTGTCGTCGGGCCGATAGGCGCCGTTCTTGGCGTTGACGTTGTCGACGTAGATCTCGACCGAGTCCTGCTCCCAGGGGTTGGACGCGGTGTCGTCGAGGTCGGAGTCCGTGACGTGCATGAGCACGTACAGGGTGTTGTCCTTCCACAGCGTCTTCACCGTGGCGGTCGCGGTGTCGCCCCCGGTGACCTGGATGTCGGTGGTGACCACGTTGGCCTCCTCCCACACCGAGTCCTCGCTGCCGTCGATCGTTGGGGCGGTGCTGGCCTGGTTGATCTCGACCAGCGAGATGGGCTCGACGAGCGTCAGCGTGCCCACCACGCCGGTGTCGTTCCAGCCGACTGTCGTGCCGCCGTCAGTCGCGGTGACGTCGAAGGCGACGGTGTCGTTCTTCTTGGCATCGCTCAGCGGCAGATGGACCACCGCCGCCCAGCCGCCCGCGACCTCGCTCACCACGCCAGCAACGTCGCCGGTCCCGTCGCGGTTGAAGGCGTAGGTCTCGTCGCCGAGCTTGAAGGCGACGGCGTCGCCAGCGTCCGTCGTGGCGTCGTTGACCACCACGTAGGCGCTCAGGTGGTCGGTCTCCCAGCGCAGCTGGAAGGAGGCCTTGTTGTCGTCGCCGAAGGTGTGCAGCGGCAGCTTCTTCCACTCCGTCGCGGTCGTGGCCGAGTCGTCGAGCGGCACGTCGGCCCGGAAGACGTTGGCCGTGCGGATGCGCGGGCCTAGCTCGCCGTCGATGGCGCCGTAGTAGGCCGGCTTGGCCTGGAGGTTCTCATCGAACAGCAGCGGGTAGTTGTCGGAATGCCAGCTGCGGGGGTCGTACAGGCCCCAGATCGTCACCGAGAACAGGTCCTCGGAATGGGCCCGGAAGATCCGGAAGACGTCGCGGTAGAAGTAGCCCTGATCGATCAGCTTGGCGTCGTCGATCGGGGTGCCGGTCATCACGTCAAGCTCGCTGACGTCCTGCATCACCGGCAGGTCCTCGAACAGGGTCATGGCCTCGTCGAGCTTCTGGACGTCGGTGGTCAGGCTGACGTGGAACTGGTGGCCCACGATGTCCACCGGCACGTCCTTGTCGAGCAGCATCGCGACCAGGTCGTGCAGGCGCTGGGCCTTGGCGGTCTGGTCGGTGTTGTAGTCGTTGATCGCCAGCTTGACCGGCCGGGTGGCCGCGGGGTCGGCGTACTGCTCGTTGAACGCCTCCTCGGCGTAGTTGAAGGCGTTCTCGATGTACTCCTCGCCCAGGATGTTGTACCAGGGGCTGCGGCGCAGGCCGTCCTCCTCGGTCGAGCTATCGGACACCGCCTCGTTGACGACGTCGAAGCCCACTACCGGGTTGGTGCTGCTGCCGAACAGGCCGTAGCGATCGCTGATGGTCTGGGCGACGTTGAAGATGTGGTCGTGCAGGCGGTTGCGCAGAATCGCCTTGTCCTCGTCGCTCGAGGTCAGCGGCGTGCCGTCGTCGCGCTCGAAGAACCAGTCCGGGATCTGCTGGTGCCAGACGAGGGTGTGGCCCCAGACGCGGAGGCCTTCGTCCCGGGCGAAGTCCAGCTGAGTCTTGGCCTCAGGGTGGAGCCGGAACTCGTTCTCCGGGTTGTACCAGGCCTCGGGCTTCATGTGGTTTTCGAGGGTGATCTGGTTGAAGTGCTTCGTGACCAGGTCGGCGGAGGCGCCGATCGTCTCGCGGGAGTCGATGGCAACGCCCATGGGGAAGTCGACGGTGTCCTTGAGGTTCGTCAGCTCCTTCTGGACGGCCGGACCGGCCTCGGTCGCGATGGTGATGTCGTCCACCAGGAACGACGCGTCGGTGCCGTCCGGGTAAGCGGTCTCGAAGTAGATGAAGGCGGCCTCCGCGTCGGCCATCGTGTAGGCAGCCGTGACCTCCGTCCACGAGTCGGGCGCCACATCGGGGAACTGGGCGATCGTGTCGAAGCTGTCGGAGTCGTCGTTGGTGCGGCGCATCGTCAGCCAGATCGGGGCGGTGGGGCCGCCCTCGGCGAACTTGACCCAGGCCGTGATGTTGATCTTGGTGCCCGTCTCCAGGAGCCCGGTGAGGTCGTGGCCGATGCCGTCGCCCTGGCCGGAGCGGTTGGACACGAGGGCGGCGTGAGTCGGGCTGTGCGACTCGTCTTCGGTGAGGTCGGCCGTGGGAGTGCCCTGCGAATCGCGGGCGACCCAGCCGTCCATGCCGCTCTCGAAGTCGGTCTCGACGAGCGTCGTGCCGGGCGGGAGGGAGTCGCCGCCGGAGTCGCCGCCGGAGTCGCCGCCGGAGTCGCCGCCGGGAGCGGCTTCCCCGCCCGTGATCAGGATGTCGTCGATCACGATGGCGTAGGCGCTGTTGTCGGCGGCGTTGTCACTGCCGATGTAGACCTTGGCCGTGGAAGCGTCGGAGCCGGCCGGCAGGGTGTAGGTGCCGGTCACGGTCGTCCAGCCCGAGGAGTCGATCGTCGTGTCGGCGACCCAGTCGTACTGGCTGGAGTCGTGGTTGACGACGAAGCGGACGCTGGTCGTGCCGGAAGCACCGGTGGGCAGCATGGCCCGCATCGACATCGTGTACTCGGTGCCGGCCGCCAGCATTCCGGTGGCCGACTGGATGCCGTCCCAGTCGTTGGTCCGCAGAATGCTCAGCGCCTTGCCGCCTGAGCCGTCCTCGACGTAGCTCAGGGTTGGGTCGCCGGATTGGGACCACGTCCCGGTCGTTCCGTCGTTGAAGTCGATGCTGGCTATGACCGTGGGATCAGCGCCCAGTGCGGCCGGCGCCGATGAGATCGCCGAAACGGGCACGATCAGCCCGATGACGACGGCCATCGCCAGGAGGCTCCTTCGAGCCGAGGTGACACGTGACATTCGCGGGCTCCTCCGTTGGCAACCCCGCCCGGTCAAGGCCCGAAAGTTGCGGACCGGGCGGCGAAGTTGCGGACCATACGAATACCCTCTGGAGGGACAGAAAGTCAAGGCGAACATGGATCGACGGCGGCCCGGTGGCCGCCGTCGATCCGTTCCCGCTGCCCTATCGCGGGAAAGCCCAGAAGGCGGGGATGGTCACAGCGCGCCCCGGGGGGCATGATCGCCGCCGGGCGATCCCGGGCGCTTGCGGGCAAAAGTTGCGAACTGCGCAGCGAAGTTGCGGAACACACAGATTCGCCTTCTGGGGGCCCGAAGTCAAGGCGGATATGGGCTGTATCGGGGGCTGGCGATGCGGGCGGCGGACGCCCGCGTGCTCTGAAGGGAGGCGAGGGCCGGCGGTGCTATCCTCGCGGAGTGAACCTCCCCTCTTCTCTTCGCATGGGCTGCCTGTGTCTCGCGACGCGCGGAGGGCCGGCATGAGCCTCACCGCGCGGCGGCGCGACGTCGCGGCTATCGCCGAGGAGACGTGGGACGGGCTGCTGGCCGCGACCCCGGCCGCGACCCCCTTCTCGCGCCACTGCCTGCACGGGGCATGGTGGGACGCCTACGCGGCGAAGGCCCACGAGGAGACGCTCGTGGTGGTGGACGGGGCCGACGGCGAACGGCTTGCCGGCATCGTGCCCTTGATGCACCGCCACGAGCTGGAGCCGGGCGACGTGGAGGTCCGCACGACACTCCGCCACCAGCCGGCCCGCGCTCTGCGGCCGGTGCCCGATTCGGCGACGGCCGTCTTCTTCGGCGCCTCCTACCACGCCGACTACGCCACGGTCCTGGCCGCGCCGGCGGACCTGGAGGCCGTCTGCGGGGCCGCGGCCGACTACCTGGCCGGGCCGACCCCCGAGCCCTGGGACGTGGTGGACCTGCGCCGCCTGCGCCGCGACGACCCCGCCGCGGACGCCCTCCAATCCGCCTTCGAAGCCCGCGCCTCCCATGCCTGCTGGGCCGTCAGCCGCGAAGAGGAGGAGGTCTGCCCCGTCCTGACGCTTCCGGCGGAGCTGGATTTCGAGGCCTACCTGGACACCCTGGACAAGAAGGAGCGCCACGAGATCCGCCGCAAGATCCGCCGCGCCGAGGCTGCCGGGCCCGTCGCGCTCGAGAAGTCGGACGGTTCGGCCGCCGATCTGGAGGCCTTCGTCGATCTCCACCAGAGGCGGTGGGGCGCCGACGGGCTGTTCCCGCCCACCGAAGGCGGTGCCGCCAGTCGCCGCTTCTTCGCCGGGCTGATCGATTCCTGCGGTCCAGCCGGTATCGTGGAGCTGCACTTCCTGACCGTCGGCGGGCGCCGAATCGCGGCCGGGGTGACCATGGTGGATGCTCAAACCGTCTACTACTACAACGCGGGCGTCGATCCGGACGCCCGGGATCTCTCGCCCGGAGTGGTAATGGTCGCCTGCTACGTCAAGCAAGCCATCGAACGGGGCGCCAGGCGCCTCGACTTCATGCGCGGCAACGAGCCGTACAAGTACGCCTGGGGCGCGGTCGACGAGCCGATCGATCGGCTGCTGGTCCGGCGCACGGACGCAGCCTCCGCATCTGAGCCGGCGGAGGCGGCGAGCTAGCCATGGGCGCCGAGAGACCCTTCTACACCCCCTGCGCTCCCCAGGACGAGCGCCCGCCGCTGGCCGGCGGGCGGGTGCGCGTCGCACAGGTCATGGCCACCGGCACCAACGGCGGGGCCCAGGAGCACGTCTTCTCTCTGGTGTCGCGCCTCAGCCCCGACCGCTACGACGTCCGGGTCGTCTCGCTCTCGCACGGCAGCAGCGTCCGCCGCCTGCAGAAAGCCGGCTTCGAAGTCTCGGTCGTGGACGAGCCGGACGACCGGCGGGCTGTGCGGGCGCTGGCCGAGGCGCTGGCCGAGTTCGAGCCCGAGGTCGTTCACAACCACATGTACCGGGCCGAGGTGGTCGGCACTCGGGCGGCCTACCTGCTGGGCGAGCAGGGCTGTCGCCGGCCGGCCATCATCTCGACGGTCCATTCGAGCCGTGTTCGCTGCGTCGACGATCGGGAGCAGCTGCGCCAGCTGACCCCGCTGATGGACCGGCTGATCGTCGTTTCCAAGGCCATCGAGCGCAAAATCGCCGACGAGGGCCGCCTGGGCGCGCCGGTCAACCTCATCTACAACGGCGTGGACCTGGACCGGTACAACCACCAGCAGCCGTGCTGCACGCTCCACGAGGACTACTCGATCCCCGAGGATGCGCCGATCGTGGGAGTGGTCGCGCGCCTGGAGGCGGAGAAGGGCCACCGCACCCTCGTCGAAGCCTGGGCGGACGTCCTGAAGGGCGTCTCCAACGCCTGGCTGCTGATCGTCGGCGAGGGCTCGGAGCGCGACGCATTGGAGGCCCAGGCGGAGGCGCTGGGCGTCTCGGAGCGCATCGTCTTCACCGGCCGCCGCGAGGACGTCCCGGCCGTGACCGCGGCCCTGGACGTGGCCGTCCTGCCGTCATACCGCGAGGCGCAGGGCCTCTCGGTTCTGGAGGCGATGGCGCTCAACCGGCCCGTGGTGGCGTCCAACGTGGGCGGCATCCCGGAGATGATCGAGGACGGGGCCACCGGGCTGCTGGTCCCGCCCGGCGACAGCCAGGCGCTGGCCGCGGCCATCGTCCGGCTGCTGAAGGACCACCCCTATGCCGACATGCTGGCTCGCGGCGGCCACGCCCTGGTCCACGACCGTTTCTGCATCGAGCTGATGGTCAGCCAGATCTCCAACATCTACGACGAGGTCGCGATGAAGGTGCGGCAGTCGGAGGAAGTGGCTCGCTAGGAGGCAGGGTTACCGCTTCTGGCGGCGTTCGGCGCGCCAGTAGCGCTCGGCCGAATCGAAGCCGCCGGCCTCGCCCACGATCTCGGCCCGGGCGCGGAGGGCCGTCTCCATCTCCTCTGCGACCCCGAAGAGCCGGCCGATCTGGCTGGTGTACTTGCGGATGCCCCTTAGCTTGCGATGGCTGATCAGCTCGTCGACGACCACGTATTCGGGCGTCAGCTCCAGGCCGGTCAGCAACTCCGTCTGATCCGGGCGCAGCTGGACCAGGCTGCGGAAGTCCGTCCACCAGCAGTAGGGGAAATCCTCGTAGAAGGTGAGGCGACAGGTCTTGTCGGAGAAGCTGCCGGCCTTGCCGCTCGACAGCTCCGATACGGCGGCGCGGAAGACCTGGCGATGGTCGATGTGGCCGCCGACGGACAGCGGTACGTAGGCGATGTGGGGCTGGACCGAGTGGAGCAGCTCGGCCAGGGCGGCGGACGGAGCCGCGTCGTCCTCCCGAGGCGGGCCCATCAGCCCCTCCTCGCCATCGTAGCCTCGGAAGACCGCGTCCGGCAGGTCCATGTGGATCAGCTCCGCGGAGACCGATTCCGCGTACTCACGGTCCTCTCGCGCGCGCTCCTCCATGATCGCCGCCGGGCTCATAATCGCGCTCCGCTCGTCGAAGCCCAGGGCCTCGCGCTGGAACTCGGTCAGGTGCGGCAGCGGCCCCGCGCCGCCGTAGCAGGTGGCGATGACCACGTGCTCGCCGCGCAGCTGCAGGTGGGCTACCAGCCCCCCGCAGGAGAGGGCGACATCGTCCGGATGGGGCGACAGGAAGAGGTGGGTCTGGCGAGCTCCTCCGGTCACGACCGCGCTCCTCTCATCCAGCCGAATAGATGACGGGCAAAGCCGGCTGCCTCGATCGTCTCGGGAGTGTAGGCCTCGCTCCCTATCAGCGGCACGAAGACGCAGCCGCCCAGGTCTGTCTTCGTGAAGGCCTTGCGGTGTCGCGTCACAAGCACCAGCTCCTGCGAGCCCAACGGCCCAACGGGGATGACCAACCGACCGCCATCGGCAAGCTGCTCCCGCAGGCGCGATGGGATGACAGGAGCGGCAGCTGTCACCAGGATACCTTCGAAGGGACCGCCAGAGGAATGGCCCATGCTCCCGTCTCCGACCTCGATTTCGATGGCGGCCAGCTCGGGGGCGGCCAGGCGGCGGGCGAGGGCGTCGAGGCGGGCCCGGGCCGATTCGGCCATCTCCGGCAGGCGTTCCATGGTGATGACGTGGCAGCCGATCCGGGCCAGCACGGCCGCCTGGTAGCCAGTGCCGGTGCCCACCTCCAGGACACGGATGCCGGGCCGCGGGGCGAGAGCCTCGCTCATGCAGGCGACGATGTACGGCTGGCTGATCGACTGGCCGGCCTCGACCGGCAGGGCCGAATCGTCGTACGCGTCCTCGATCAGGCTGTGCGGTACGAACTCCTCACGCGGCAGCCAGGCCATGGCGGCCAGGACCCGCTCGTCGGTGATACCGCGGCGGCGCAGCTGGTACTCCACCATGGCCGAGCGGAGCCGGGCAGCTCGTTCGGGATCCATGCGTCGAAGATACGCCTGACGGGGCGTCAGGGCGAGGGTGATCGTTGGGACTGGCCGGGCGCGCGCGGGCCGGGCTGGAAGGCTCGGCTGTCCACGGTCGGTTCGGCACCGCGCAAGAGGCCGGATCGGCGCCGGCGGCTTAGGAAGCGCTCGGCGAGGCCTCGGGCGACTCGCTGGGGGCCGCGCTCGGCGAGGCCGAGGGCGACTCGCTGGGGGCCAGGCTCGGCGACCCGCTGTCGGACGGGGAGGGAGTGGGCTGGAACGTCTCGAGCTCCAGAGTCGGCAGCGGCTTGCCTTCGGGCTTGGGCACGTACTGGCCCAGGTAGCCGCCGACCAGGATGCCCACCAGGCCGATGGCGCAGATGAGCACGAAGAACGCCGACAGGCGATCGTCGATCCGGATCCGCTCATGCGAGGTGCGGAGGCTGCCCTGCTCGCGCTCCGGCTCCTCGCCCCCACCGCGCCGGAAACGGAAGCGGCGCCCGCCCCTTTTGGCCTCGGCAGCCTCTTCCGGCGCTTCCTCCTCGCCTTCGAACTCGTCCTGGAAGTCCTCCTGGCCCGGCATGAACTCGTCTTCGGGAGCCTTCTCTTCGCCTTCGAAGTCCCCTTCGCCCGGCATGAGCTCGTTGGGCTCGCCCGGCATGGACTCGCCCGTCATGGACTCACCCGGCATGAGTTCGTTGGGCTCGCCCGTCTCGAAGGCGTCCTTGTCCTGGTCGGTCATGCCCTGGCTTCGCTCCTGTGTCTGCTGCGGCACTCTTGTTCCGCATCCGCGAGGGCGGGCCCCAGCGGCGAGGCACGCAACTCTCCCGCGGCAGTTTAGCGGTATCGCCGCATCGCCGCGCGGCGGGCGGGGCCGGCCCGCGCCGGCGACGGGCCGACGTGGCGGGGTCGCAGGCCCGCGGACAGCCGCCCTAGGCCGTCCTGATGGCCTTGACGGCGAGCCCTGCCAGCCCCGCCAGTGCCGTGAGGAGCCCGCATGCCACCAGGATTGCGTGCAGCCCGAAGATCTCCGCCAGCAGGCCGCTGGTTGCCATCGCCCCGGCCAGAGTGGCGTTGACCATGGCCAGCCTGATAGCCACCACCCGCCCCAGCAGCTCGTCCGGGGTGCGCTGCTGGAAGATCGTCTGGCTGGGCACGACGAAGGCCACGTTGGCCAGGCCGACCACCCCGGCCAGGACCAGGGCCAGCCAGAGGTTGCTCGTCAGGCCGAAGAGGACCAGGGCCAGGCCGATGGCCGTGAAGCCGGCCACGATGGAGGGCCCCTTGGGCAGCCTGTCGGCGACGGTGCCGATGGCCAGCCCGCCTCCCACCAGGCCGATGCCCATCGACATCTCGAAGAAGCCGTAGGCGGAGGGGGCGTCCATCCCGCCCAGAGGCAGCGCGGCCACGAGCAGCGGCGAGAGGGCGGTCAGCGCCCCCAGGCCGTACTCAGCCACCGCGGCCTGGAGCGTGGTCGCGAAGAGGACCGTCTCGCGGCGGAGGAACCGCCAGCCCTCGACCAGGTCGGCCCGGATGGAGGCCCGCGTCTCCGGCGGCGCGATGCGGGGGATGGCCACCGCCGCCACCAGACCGCCCGAGATCAGGTAGCTCACCGAATCCAGCCAGAAGGCCAGAGACAGGGCGTCTCCCAGGAAGGCCACGAAGAGGCCGCCCAGGCCGTAGCCCACCAGGTCACTGGCCGTGTCCGCGACCCAGATGGCCGAGTTGGCGGGCAGCAGGTCCTCCTCCGGGACCACGTGGGGCAGAGCGGCGGTTCGGGCCGGCCGGAAGAAGCAGGAGCAGGCCGCCACCAGCAGGACCACGCCGAAGACCAGGCTGACGTGAAGGCTGGCCGCGGCGGGAATGAGGGCCACCAGCGCAGCGCGAGCCACGTCCGAGCCGACCATCGCCCACTTCCGATCCCAGCGGTCCACCAGCGCCCCGGCCACCGGGCCGACCACGAAGGTGGGGACGGTCATGGCGGCGAAGACCAGGCCCAGGGCGAAGGGCGAGGAACCGGTCACGCTTGCCACCAGGAAGACCAGGGCGATCTGGTGGACCCGGTCGCCGAGCGAGCTGACGATCTGGGCCAGCCACATGGCCGAGAAAGCACCGTTGGTGGCCAGCCGGACGTAGGGGTGGCGGGCCAGGGCTGTCGGGACGGCCGCGGCGGGCGGCGGCAGGACGGCAGCCACGTCCACGCCCGGCGGGACTCGAATCGGGACCACCCCCGGGGCCCGCATCACGACCGCGAACAGGAAGAACGCCAGGCCGGCGCCAAGCAGGAGATCGCCGATGGAGGCCACCGAGCCTACGACCGGGAGGGGGATGGGGATCACGTCGGCCAGGGGCCCGGCGTGGGTGAAGAAGCTGGAGTCGACCGGCTCCGGCAGGAGCGTGTAGAAGCTCGAGTGGACGGCCGTCGAGTCGAAGCCCGCTGCGTCCAGGCTGGGCTTCCAGACCGGCATGTAGCCGCCGTTTACGACGATGGCGATGCCGTTGGAGATGGTCCCGATGGCGGCCGCGGTCATCCCCGGCAGGTCGCGGTTGGCCAGCAGCATCCAGGCCAGGAAGGTGTAGGTGATCAGAACCAGCCACAGGCGGATGGCTTGCGGCACGTCGCCGGAGGTCATCATGACCTCCAGGGCCAGGCGGGCGATCGCCGCCCCGACGAGGGCCGGTAGCCAGCGCAGCTTGATCTGGGTCAGGTTCTCCAGCCGCCCGCCCAGGGCCAGGCCGAGGAGCAACCCCAGGAGGACGCCGAGAGCAGGGATCATCCGCGGGCGGCGGGGCTAGGCGGGTCTGGCGCCGGGCGCCGGTGCGGGGCCGGCGCCCCCCGCGCCCCCGGCAGCCTTGCCGATGAGCGGCACCTGACGCGGCTGGGGCCGTCCCGGATCGGCCACGTCGCGCGCCCAGCGGGTCCTGGTGAAGGCCTCCACCACCGCCGGGTCGAACTGGATGCCGCCGAACTTGCGCAGCTCGGCCAGCGCCTGCTCCGGCGTGAGAGGAGTCATGCGGTACGGTCGGGCGGCGGTCATAGCCTCGAAGGCGTCGGCCACGTGGAGGATTCGGGCCAGCCTGGGGATCTCGTCACCCACCAGCCGATCCGGGTAGCCGGAGCCGTTGAACCACTCGTGGTGGTGGCGAATGATCGGCAGCTCGGGCTCCAGGCGCTTGACCGGGCCGATGATCTCCG
>Ga0307435_1000820_pt1 | contig 13603 bp, 13 predicted proteins | sample SalMarWE160470MG_FD_202164 | JGI IMG/M metagenome (GOLD analysis project Ga0307435, IMG submission 202164) | Salt marsh sediment microbial communities from the Plum Island Ecosystem LTER, Massachusetts, United States - WE1604-70 | ecosystem: Environmental > Aquatic > Marine > Intertidal zone >... | reverse complement strand
GCAACGCCGCGAGCAGCGGGGCGCAGATGATACTCTTATCCGGGCACTGCCGGGAAAAGGCCAAACAGTTGGCCCGAAAGATTGAATACGTTGAAATCGCGCACCAGCCGGGGTTCCAGGATGTGTTCGTAGACTGCATGAGCTTCTAATTTGCCACGAAGTCACTAAGATACGAGAAAGACGTAATTATTAACCACAGATTTCACAGATTACGCAGATTTTTGCGTTGAATTTTTCCTTTTTTTGTTGCGTTTGGGGGCAATGGCGGGGATAATAGCAGAGACATAACATGCGGGAAATTCACGGCTTTATGAAGGCTGAAAGATGAGCGAAGAAGAGAGGGAGGGAAAATCAAAAATCAAATCGCAAAAAGCAAAAATACAATGTAAAAATCAAAAATGAGATTGCCGCGCTACGCTCGCAATGACCCTGCTTCGCGTTAGCTACGCCGTGGCGAGGGGGGAATTCGTTTGACGTGGGGCGGGGTCTTGGATTATCATTCATCACAAACCTGCCCCTCGACTGAACTCGGGACATGCTTTAAAGGTAGGCAAGGATTCAGAAGAGGCTTTTTGCAGTGACAGGGAGATTTGATTATGAATACGATACAGTTATATATTATGTGGGCCGGGATAATAGTCATTTTCGCGTTTGCCACACAGGGACAGAGTGTGAATTTTTGGAAATACAGCCTGGTCGCGGTGCTTGTAACGGCAGGCCTTATGCTGACGGTTGAGGCAATAAAAAGGAACAAAACGAAAGGTCCGGAGGAAAAATAGAGCGGACAAGCGGAAGTCAAAATCAAAAGCCAAAGCGCAAAATGACGATATATTATTGAAGCCTAACGAATGAATCGACGAATGAACAGGAAACAGGAAATAGTAATCTGGGCGGCCTTGATTGTCATCCAGTTGATGATAATCTTTCCGCCGGTCGGGCGGTTAGAGCAGGCCCCTGAGGGTGTTGAAGAACCGCCCGAAATGTCCGTCGTGACCGGCTGGGTGCCGGGTTACGGCATCATCGTTCGAGACTACAAACATATTCGTTATGGCATGCTTGCCGTGCAGGCGGTGGTTGTTGCTGCTGTATCGATCATCCTGATACCTATTTTGCGCGAAAAGGAACCAGAGGAAGAAGGGCACTAATAAAGGCAAAGCGACAGGGGGGTAAGCGGTCAGGCGCCCTTATCGCGTGACATTAAAGGGAGTGAAATCTTCCATTTGATTGCGGACAGGCGCAGAGCGAGCGTTACGATAAGCGAGGCCAGAACTGCAATTTCCCGGGCCTGTAATTTGGAGATAGTTAGCGTAAGTATGATAGCGCCGCAGAAGGAAGCCGTGGCGTAGAGCTCACTTCGCAGAATGAGGGGCATTTCTCCCGACAGGACATCGCGAATCATACCGCCGACGACTCCTGTGATAACTCCCATAACAACGGCGATTACGGCCGGCATACCAACGGCCAGGGCCTTTTCGGTTCCGAGAATTGTGAAAACAGCCAGCCCGATGGCGTCGGCTATTGCAAGCAGCGTTGGGGGCAGGCTGAACAGTCGGACCGTGAAAAACGTTGCGACCGCAGCGGCCACAGCCACGATGAGGTAGGTGGGATTTGTTACCCAGAACACGGGACCGACATCCAGAATGATATCCCGCAGCGTGCCGCCTCCCATAGCTGTGACAGATGCCAACACAACCACGCCGAAAAGGTCCATACGTTTTTTCCCCGCGGCCAATGCCCCGCTGATTGCGAAAACGGCAATACCAAAGATATCCAATATGTGAAGCAGAGTTTCCATTTTGTGGCTTTTTCAATAAAACGGCCGCATATCAGTGGCGTAACGAAAACGCCTATTTCAGAATGTATACTATCTACAACGTTAAAATACTCGTCAACAGAATAATACCAATCTCATGATTTGCTCAACAACAGCCCGATTGGCGGACCATCATCGACGAATAACAATACACCTGCGATTAAGTATGAATTGGGCATTAGCAGCAGATAAATGCCTGTTCAAAACACTCTAAAAGAGGGAGTGAAAAAAAATTTTATTTTTTTGTTTTTTTCTTATTGACCTGCGAACAATTATTGGTAGAATCGTACATTATAGCGGAGCAACCTGAGATTAACTTACAAAAGCCAAATTGCAGGGTTGGGGTTATCTCGCTTTCTCCTCTCCCTCCGCCCCCAACCCTGTTTTTTTATGCGCAGATTTTCACGCATTTGCCTTCAATAACTCGCCGAGCCAAGATTTGCAGACTACCGGCAACAGGCGAAGAATTTGCTTAAGGGAAACGGCGGTTTTATCATATACGCCGATTCCGATGAGGCAGAAACTCCAAAACCAGTACAAAACCAACATAATGTGGGCCGGTATTAAGGTCGAAATGCGAGGCTTGAGCATGGCTAATACGCAAAGACCGATTGCCAAGAAGGTAACAATCAACGAGACGATGGCCATATCGAGGTCTCTGTTGACGAGAAAGCCAAAGTCACAAATCGGATTTCCTGCTGAAACCGAGGGGCATACCAAACAACGCAAAAAAGCAAACCCAAAACGAAAATCTAAATACTAACGACCAATAACCAGCGGCGAAAAAAGTGCCGGTCCGCTACGAGTTACTTATTATTTTCGCTCATCTTTTTTATTTTGCAGTGTGTAAATTAGACTTACTCCGATGGTCATAACAATAGCAATCTGTATCAAAAGAATTTCTCCGTTGATATCCGGAGTTGTTAGTCGCTGGTTGATAGTATTTAGAATTGAATTTTCAGGATAAAGCTGATATTCTGTTGGAAATAGCGGCTGGGGGTTTTTTTGCCTGTGCCGCCGTTACTTAATGTCACCTTTTTGCCTTTTAGGAGTGAAGACAAGGCCTTTTATGAACGGATATTGAGTCTGTTTTGGAGAACAATGAAATGAGACGGATACTGTTAAACTCAATTATGGTTTTGGCGGCGTTCTGGCTGACCGGTTGTGTTGTTGTTGTCCATGAGGATAAAAGACACCCTCGAAAGCCCGATGTGGATTGCTTTCCCTCGGACGTGTTAATCGAAGAGATAGACGCGGTGGGCAAACTGTCTTTCGAGCCGAGCAAGCGTGATGCCTACGAGCGAATCGCACGGCGTCCCGGCCTGCACGATGAAGCGCAGGAGCATCTGGTGAAAGCCGTCTTTGACAACCTGTCATTCGAGCCTTCGAAGCGTGACGTCCTGATGGCGCTTATCTCGAATCCGAGCTTTGGTCCTGCGGGCAGGCAGGCGATTCTGTCGCAGTTGGACAGGCTCTCCTTTGAACCCACCAAGACGGAAATTCTTGAAGCGATAAGCCGGCGTTAGCCCTGCATCATCCAATAACTTGACTAACAAGGTTGAATTTTCGCGATATTGCTGATATCCTACTGGAGATGAGTCTCAGATAATTCTTGTTTAGTTCGAGAATGGCTCGGCTAAGAAAATTCGGTGAAAGATTTCAGGAGGTAAAAATGAATTTGAAAAGATTGATGGTATGGATGATGATTGTGGTAATGGCTCTACTGGTGGTCCCTTCAATGGACGCTTCGGGGCGGCCGCGGGCTGCTATCAGGCCGGCAAAGAAAGTAGACAACGTGGCGCCTCCGGGTTTCAAGTCGCTATTTAACGGCCGGGACTTCACAGGATGGAAGGTGCCCGAAGGCGACGGGGGGCACTGGAAAATCATCGACGGGGCGATAGACTACGACGCCCAGAGCGAGGCCAAAGGTGATAAGAGCCTGTGGGGAGTAGGTGAGTACGGGAACTTCATACTGAGAATCGACTGGAGGATAAAGGAAACGCCTTATATTAATCCGAATGTTCCTTATATCCTTCCCGACGGCACGCACGCACGGGATATCAAGGGTAATGAAATGAAGATGGCGCTGCCCGATTCGGATTCCGGAGTTTTCCTGCGAGGTGAGGGCAAGAACCAGGTGAACATCTGGTGCTGGCCTATTGGCTCCGGTGAGTTTTACGGCTACAGAATGGATGCAAAGCAGCCGGCACATATCCGCGCCGGCGTCACGCCGCGAACGCAGGCGGACAAGCCCGTCGGGCAGTGGAACCGCTTCGAGATAACGATGCGGGGCGACCGGGTGACGGTTGTGCTGAACGGCAAAAAAGTCATCGATAAAGCTCAACTGCCCGGCATCGCCGCAAAGGGTGCTATAGCCCTGCAGCACCATGGCGGCAAACGTGACGGCAAATGGGTGAGCCCGCCGAGCCTGCTGCAGTTTAAGAACATCTTTATAAAGCAGCTTTGAGGCTGCGGAGAGCAGGGAGTATGTATATGTAGTTCTTGCTAAAAAGGCGAAGATAAACAGGCGAAAAAAAAGAGAACCTATTTGCCGAAGAAAAACAGGCAGAACATATACACGATATAGATGACCAGAAGAACGGAGCCTGCGAGCCGGCTGATAGTCCGCCTTCCGGCCACTGCAAACGCTGCGAAGGCGGCACTGACGGCAATCATTATCCAGTAGTCGTTTCCCGCCGCGAGCCTTTTGGCGACTTCGAACGGTCGAATCGTCCCCGCGGTGCCGGTAACCAGAAGCGTGTTGAAGATATTGGAGCCAACGAGGTTGCCGATGGAGATATCGTGCTGTGCCCTGATAGAGGCCACGATGCAGGTAGCAAGCTCCGGCAGGGATGTCCCGAGGGCAACGATGGTCAGGCCGATGACCGCTTCGCTGAGCCCGATCCTTTTACCAACAAACACAGCTCCATACACGGTCATTTTTGCACCCAGAGCTAATCCGACCAATCCAATAATGACGAAGATGATGTATTTTGTGCCGTGATGCTCTTGTGGGACAGTATTGTTCTGGTTTTGGTCTGCGACTTGTCGTTTTGCTGCACGAACGGTCATCAAAATTAAAACGGCAAATACGACCAGCAATCCGATGCTTTCGACTCGAAGCAGTCTTGTATCAACCATTACAGGCCACAGCATCAGCGCCACTATCAACATTGCCGGTATCTCGCGGCGCATGGTTTGCCTTTGTATACTTATCGGCCGAATCAGCGCTGCCAAACCGCCGACAAGGGCCAGGTTGGCGATGTTCGAGCCGTACACATTGCCGACTGCTATATCGCCTGCGCCTCGGAGTGCGGCTGCGATGCTGGCAGCCACCTCAGGTGCGGATGTACCCATAGCAACCACTGTCAGCCCGATGATAAGCGGACTGACGCCGAAGTGCTTTGCCAGTCCGACCGCCCCGGCCACCAGCAGGTCGGCGGCCTTCCACAGCACTATCAGCCCCCCAGCCAAAAGTAAACAAGCCCAGGTTATATTCATTTATTCAACTTCTTAGCGATTAGATTCTAACTTTGTATTATTCTATCTTCGGAGCAACAATATGCGAAACCGCACTCCACGTCAAACCAAAAACTATATCGGCTTTTGACTTGCTTAGAATGTACCAGTGTTGGATTTTAGTTTTTGATATTTGATGTCCGTTCCCATAAAGGAGTGTAGTGATATGGGAAGTGTCATAGTTTTCCGACGATGAGGCAGGCGTTGTGTCCGCCGAAGCCGAAAGAATTGCTCATCGCGATATTGACATTGGCCTGCCGCTCCTTCAAGGGCACGAAATCCATTTTCAAGTCACAGCGCTCATCGGGATTTTCGAGGTTGATGGTGGGGGGGATAGTCGACTCGTTGATGGCTTTTATACAGACTATCAACTCGACCGCGCCGCTTGCGCCGAGTAGATGGCCAAGACAGCTTTTCGTCGAGCTGACGAGCAGCTTATACGCATGGTTGCCGAAAACGGTTTTGATAGCAGCGCTCTCGGTGATGTCATTTAGCTCCGTTCCTGTTCCGTGTGCATTGATATAGTCCACTTCTTGCGGTTCGAGGCCGGCGTCTTTTATTGCCAGCGTCATAGCCATCGCGGCGCCTTCTCCGTTCGGCATAGGCGCGGTAATGTGATAGCCGTCATCCGTGGCGCTGTAACCAAGAAACTCGGCGTATATACGGGCTCCTCGTTGTTCTGCGTGTGTCTTTTCCTCAAGAACCAGTACACCGGCGCCCTCGGACAGTACAAATCCGTCCCGGTCCTTATCAAACGGCCGTGAAGCCGCCGTGGGGTTTTCGTTTCGCGTGCTCAGGGACCTTGCGGCACAGAAGGAAGCTAATCCTATGTGAGTCAGGGCCGCTTCGGAGCCGCCGGTTATCATAATGTCACTCTTGCCGGCAAGGATGTTTGAAAAAGCTTCGCCAATGGCGTGACTGCCGGAAGCGCAGGCGCTGACGACGGAAAAATTGGGGCCGCGTAGTCCGTAACGAATAGCGATATTTCCACTTGCAGCATTGGCCATAAGCCTTGGGACAGTGAAAGGAGAAAGCTGCCTTACGCCTTTATTCAGCAGCCTCAAGTGCTGGTCTTCAATTTCCTTTATACCGCCTATTCCGGTGCCAACGATGACGCCAACTCGAAAGACATCCTCTTTTGCGAAATCGAGTCCGCTATCATCCGCGGCCTGGCTTGCGGCGGCGACGGCAAACTGTGTGAAGCGGTCCATTCTTTTGCTTTCGCGGTGTTCGATATATTTTGCCGGATCGAAGTTTTTAATTTCGCCGCCGAACCTTACCGGATATGCACTTGTGTCAAAGGATTCAATGGAAGAGACACCGCTTTTCCCCGCGCACAGCGCGGTGAATAGGCCATCGGCCGATTCGGCCAAGGCAGTGACACATCCCAGGCCTGTAATTACTACTCGCCGTCTGCTCATAGTAAACTTGATCGCTACTGCTGGTCCCTGGAACGTGCAACGTTGACGATGTAATCAATTGCGGCACCGACGGTCTGGATTTTCTCGGCCTCCTCGTCCGGAATACTCATATCAAACTCGTCCTCAAACTCCATGACCAGCTCAACCGTGTCCAGTGAGTCGGCATTCAAATCGTTAATAAATGAGGTTTCCCGCGTAATTTCAGACTTTTCTGTGCCCATCTGCTCACTTATTATGTCGATGACTTTGTTTTCAATTGCCGGAACATCTACCTCATCAGTACTCACTTTTTTTCCTCCATGTTCAAAAAGGAATATTTCGTATACTCACACTAATTTTCCATGAACTAAAACAGACGCTAACAACTAACGTTATTTCTGTTTTGGCAGGTAATAATACCTGTAAGGGTTTTCGTCAACAAATATTTTAAATTTTTTGCAGGAAAAATTAGTTTTTGTGTTCTTATGGGGTTGTTTTGCGGGTTTAGGGCTGGAAGGAAATGTAAAAACCAGCCACAGATGCCCGCCCTCCGGACGTAGTCGAGGGCATGCTTCATAGAATGAATGAGGGTAAATAACATTGACGGCGCGATTACCCCTCCCTTACGGTCGGGGCTCTGTGGGTTCGGAGCTCAAGGAATGGTATTGGCAGTTCAGACCGGGTTTTGTTACATAGCCATACCACCATCGACAGGGAGGACCTGGCCGGTGATGTAGGCGGCATCGTCGCTTGCGAGAAATGCGACGGCCTTTGCCACGTCATCAACGGTTCCGACCCTCCGCAGAGGTATGAGCTGTTTTGCGGCTTCAATGACGGGCTCGGGCAGTTTTTTGGTCATTTCGGTCTCGATGAAGCCGGGGGCGACGCAATTAGCCGTTATGTTCTTTTTCGCGAGTTCGCGAGCAATCGTTTTGGTCATTCCAATCAAACCGGCTTTGCTTGCAGAATAGTTTGTCTGTCCTGCGTTGCCCATAACGCCGGAGACAGAACTGATACTGATAATGCGACCAAACTTGTTTCTAACCATAGACCTGGCGGCGGTGCGCGCTGCGACAAAGGCAGCTCGAAGATTAACCTCAATAACCTTATCGAAATCCTCATCGCTCATTCGAAGGAGCAAGTTGTCACGGGTGATTCCGGCGTTGTTTACGAGTATTCCTATGCCGCCGTGGTCCGTGGCTAAAGATTCGAGCGTCTCGGTGAATTTGGGCGTATCTGTAATATCAACGCACTTTGTTATGACGGAGAAGCCGGCTTCTTTGACAACTGTTTCGAGTTCGGTGAGCTGGTCAGCGATTATGTCGATGCCGGCGACGAGACGACCCTGTTTTAGTAGTTCAAAAACGATGGCGCGGCCTATGCCTCTGGCAGCACCGGTTACAACGGCTAATCTTTTTTCCGACATCTATTTTTCCCCTGGTTATTGGTAACTGGTAATTGGTTATTGGTAATTGGTTATTGGTAATTGGTTATTGGTAATTGGTTATTTGAGATAAATCTTTTAACGAATCCAGGCTGCTTATGTTAATTACCTTTATTTTTCTGTTTATTCTTTTCATAAGTCCAGTGAGAACTCGTCCGGGCCCGATTTCATAAAACATTTCGACGCCGTCAGCTAAAAGCCTTTCCATACATTTTTGCCAAAGAATAGGACAAGTCAATTGTTTTGTGAGACCCTGCCTGATTTTTTCTGCGGTTGTGTAATACTCGGCATCTATATTGGAAATAATCCTGGTATCCGAATTGGAAATAATCCTGGTATCCACAGGTTCTGAAATCTCGGCTTTCTGCAGCGCCTCGCTGAGTGTTTCTGCCGCACCTGCCATCATTTCCGTGTGGAAAGCACCGGCGACTTCGAGCGGTATGGCTTTTATGGCACCGTATTTTTCGGCCAGCTCCACAGCTCGCGAGCAGGCATCTTTGGCACCGCTTACGACGATTTGGCCCGGGCAGTTGAAATTGACGGCCTGTAACAGTTCGCCCTGCCCGGCTTCAGCGCAAAGCTGTATTACCTTTTCTTCATCCAGGCCGATGATACTTAGCATCGCGCCCTGGGTGGCGTCTGCTGCAGCCTGCATTGCCTGTCCGCGTTTTTGAACGAGGATGAGGGCATCGTCAAAACTGATGACTCCCGCGGCGTAGAGGGCGGTGTATTCGCCGAGGCTAAGACCCGCAGTAATGTTGGCTGTTATTGACCTGGTTTCAGGACTTGTTCTGAGTACCTCTAAAATGGCGGCGGAGGTGACAAAGATAGCAGGTTGTGAAATCGTAGTGTTATTCAACTTGTCGGCAGGGCCTTCGAAACAGATTTGGCTCAGGTCAAAGCCAAGAATACTATTTGCCTTCTGGTAAATCAGCGCCGCAACCGGGAAAGTGCGGGCGATGTCGGCACCCATTCCTATGATTTGAGCACCCTGTCCGGGAAATAAGAAAGCTGTTTTCATAATTCGTATCTCGTATTTCGTATAGTGTCGCCGTTCCGGCGATGGTTAAACGACCTGCGGTAAAATCGCAGGCTAAATAGCTCCTTAATAAATTCTTCGACCCTGCTGTCCACACCAATTTACGGCAGGCACCTAATTCGTGCGGGGCAGTCAGGACGGACTGGTAGACTGAACAGAAAAATTAAAGTCGAACCACATTTGCACCCCAGGTCAGGCCGGCTCCAAAAGCCACCATAATAACAATGTCTCCCTGCTTGATTTTACCCTGCTTTAGGCAGCCATCGAAGGCGATGGGCACAGAGGCGGCAGAGGTATTGCCATACTCGGCGATATTTATAAAGACTTTTTCGTCGGGCAGATTCAGACGCTTGGCGGCAGATTCAATAATCCTGCCGTTCATCTGATGGGAAATCAGCATTTTAATATCGTCCAGGGCCAACTCGCAAACGTTGATGCAGTTGTTAACAGTTTCAACGATTCGGCGGATGGCCTGTTGGTAGACCTGCCTGCCCTTGATTTCCATATAGATTTTGTTGGGGTCGTCTAATTTTTTATCGGGCGGATGGCGAGACCCGTAGGCCTGGCAATTCAAAGCCGCCCAGTTGTCACCATCGGCCGACATAGTGCTGTATAAGATGCCGCTTCCATTTTTTTTTCGCTCTAAAACGACGGCCCCTGCACCGTCTCCGAAAAGGATGCAACTGGCGCGGTCTTTCCAGTTTGTAATCTTGGTCAAGGTCTCAGCGCCAATAACAAGGGCATTTTGATAGCGTCCGCTTTCCAAAAACTGCTGAACAATGCCGAGCGAATAAACAAAGCCGCTGCACGCAGCATGTAAATCAAAAACACAGGCTTTTTTTGCACCGATGGCGCTCTGCACAAAGCAGGAGGTGGCGGGGAAAGGCATCTCCGGTGTGACCGTAGCTAAAATCAGAAGTTCCAGGTCGGCGGGGTCAAGCTTTGCGTCGGCGAGGGCCAGTTTGGCAGCTTTGGTTGCCAAGAGGGCGGTCGTTTCGCTGTCATCAGCAATGTGTCTGACTTTGATGCCGGTACGGGTGATAATCCATTCGTCTGAGGTATCGACCATTTTTGCGAGGTCTTCGTTTGTTAAAATTTTGTCCGGCACAAAAGAGCCGGAACCAGTGATAACTGCACGATAAGGAATGTTGGAGTCGTCAATTAGCTTGTTCATCCCGTTAGATATTTTGGGATTGCTGCTCACTGCCTGTTGATTAGAATCAGAATTTTTATTACCCTCGGGAAGTCTAACGGGATTCATCATCCGTCCTTATGGAGGTCCGTGACAGGCATTCAACGATTTTGTCGTTTATTTTTTCGGTGTAGAATTTTTTAGAGGCCAAGATGGCATTTTTTATAGTTCTTGCCTTGCTTGAACCGTGACATATCAGAGCCGTTCCGTTGATTCCCAACAATAGTGCGCCGCCGTATTCATTATAGTCGTACTTCCTGTAGATTCTTGTTATGATGGGTTTAAACTTCATAGCGAGCCTGAGTTTTTCCGTCAAGAGCTCGTGTTTTATTGCTTTAAAGAGTCCGTCAACAAGGCCTTCGGTGAGCTTTAAGATTACATTTCCCACGAAACCGTCGCAAACCGCGATGTCACATATACCTTTGAAGATATCCCTTCCCTCAATGTTGCCGACAAAATTCATATTGGGGTCTGATTTCATCATCTCTCGTGCTTTTTTAACGATCTCATTTCCCTTTGCGTCTTCCTGTCCAATGCTCATGAGTCCGACCCTTGGATTTTCAACACCGTGCAGATTCTTTGAGTATATTCCGGCCATGACACTATATTGATAAAGATTTATTGGTTTGCAGGCGATGTTTGCCCCGACATCACATATCGTCACTGGGCCTTCAAATGTAGGAAAGACAACGGCAATTCCGGGACGATTCACGCCGGGTAGATTTCTCATCCTCATCTGGAATGCGGCGACACAGGCGCCCGTATTTCCGGCCGAGATGACTGCATCAGCCTGGTGGAGTTTTGCCATTTTGGACATAACGGCAATCGAACTCTTTGGTTTTTTCCTCAGACTCTCGACGGGAGGCTCATCCATATTGATAACCTGCGGCGCATCAACAACGCTGATGGCGGCTTTTTTGGCCTTTGGAGAGGGCACTTGCGGCGCTATCACATCATGTGGGCCGACGAGTATCAGCTCATCATTTTCACTGAGAAACTCAATTGATTCCACGGCACCGGCTATGATTTCATCCGGCGCATTGTCGCCACCCATAGCGTCAATTGCAATCCGCATATTTAGCTACTCTCTTCTTTGCCGAGCTTTAAGGTTATCTTTGGATTTAGATAACCACAATTCGTGCATGCTGCGTGTGGCAGTCTGGCTTGTCCGCACTTTGGGCATAGCGAATAGTTTGTGGCCTTGAGCCGATGATGACTGCGACGCGCGTGTGTTCTGCTCTTACTGGTTTTCTTCTTTGGTAACATTTACAACCACTTAAAAAAGTTTTAAAAACAACTGAAAATATTGTCGAACATAGACTAAAAACAGCCTAAATAGTTAAACGCCGGTACTTTGTCAAGAGAAATTTAGCATAATACAAATAAGAGGTTGTGAAAAGGAGTTTTTTGGTGTTGTTTGCTGTTTTATTACTTTTTGAGCGGCGAAGTCGAAAAACGAATTATAGCGAAAATCTGCCAAGCCTGAGTGAAGGAGAGGTATTTTGCCTCTGCGGGCAGGTATCCATATCCGATACTTGATATTTATTGGGGATGCTTGGCGGCTTTTTAGGTGCGACCAGACACAGAGATTTAACCGCTGAGCACACCCCATTAGAAAAAGAGAAAGACCGTTTCTAACGGGGTAAACGGAGAGCGCAGAGAAAAGAATAAAAGTCAGCAATCACAATTCAAGACGACATATCGAAGTGCAACCAATATATATCATAATTCGAAATCTAAGTCAACACCCTCATTAGCTTCCCGATTTAAAAATGGTTGGATGGCTTCGTTAACTGCTATGTTATCAGAAACTTGTCTGTTTGTTAGCAATTCATAGGGGAAAGCGGGGGAATGCTTTTACTGAATTGCGAACATATAAGGTCCGTAATTTCCTTGACATTTTTCTCTTGTTCAGATATATTGTTATCAAAGAAGGGCTGTAAGAGAGCTTCTTTTCGGTGCCGCCGGGCTTTCTCTCATACAACACAAGCTCGTTCTTCAGGACATCACGTGGGATTCGCTCATTATATTTGCATAGTGCTTATCGATAAGGTCGAAGAGGAAATATAAGTCCTAAGCACGCATGGCTGTTTCGGATGCGTAAGGAAAACAAGATGAGTATCCGCAGGAAACGACGAATTTCAATGTTATTATTTGGCACGAGCGGAATAACATTGATGGCTTTAGCCGTCTGTATACCGGCGATTGTCATGTTACACTGCCTGGCTTTACCTGCCCAGGCAGTTGGGCCGGATGTTGGAATGACGGGGATGCGTGAGCAGGAAGAAGAATATGTTCCGGGTGAGGTGCTTGTACTGCTTTCTGCGGATGTGGATAAAAATGGTTTAGTCGATACAGCGGAGGATTTTGCCGGTGTCGAAGCCGCAGTTGACGGGACAATAGTAAAGCGCATAGGTTTGTCCCGGGACAAGCAGGTGCTTTGCGTGAAACTGCCGGCCGGGAAAACAGTAGGGGCTGCAATAGCAGAGGATTGGGGTGCAAGAGACCGACGAATCCTGACTGTTGAGCCTAATTACCGTGTGCGTATAGCGCGAACGCCGAATGACCCGCTTTTCCCGCAGTTGTGGGGTCTTAATAACACCGGGCAGACAGCAGGTTTAGTAGATGCAGACATCGATGCGCCGGAGGCCTGGGATGTGGCTTGCGGTGTACCGGAGGGCTCGGATGTAATCGTGGCGGTTATCGATACGGGAATCGATTATCTGCACCCTGATTTGGCCGACAATATGTGGGTCAATACCGACGAGATACCCGGCAACGGTTTGGACGACGACCTGAATGGATATATCGATGACATATACGGCTACGATTTCGTGCAGGATGATAGCGACCCGAGTGACGCGGCCGGGCATGGGACACACTGTGCCGGGACGATTGCAGGTGTTGGTGATAATGGACTTGGTATAGCCGGAGTCAACTGGCGATGTAAGGTAATGGCGGTCCGATTTCTTGATGCGATGGGATTCGGCGACACAGATGATGCTATCGAGGCTATCAACTACGCGGTAGCCAACGGCGCGAAGATTCTGAGTAATAGCTGGGGTGGCAGCGGATCCTCATCGTCTCTGAAAGCTGCAATTATCAACGCTCGCGACCAAGGCGTTCTGTTCGTGGCAGCAGCGGGTAATTGGGGTATGAACAATGACTTAGAACGATTCTATCCAGCCAGCTTTAA
>Ga0307435_1000819_pt1 | contig 13633 bp, 9 predicted proteins | sample SalMarWE160470MG_FD_202164 | JGI IMG/M metagenome (GOLD analysis project Ga0307435, IMG submission 202164) | Salt marsh sediment microbial communities from the Plum Island Ecosystem LTER, Massachusetts, United States - WE1604-70 | ecosystem: Environmental > Aquatic > Marine > Intertidal zone >... | reverse complement strand
GACCTTGTTTTAACACATCCGCCTTATATGAATATCATCAAATACTCGGAGGGCAGGATAGAGGGGGACCTTTCGAATATAGGGAGCCTGCCGAGGTTTTGTGATGAGATTGAGAAGGTCGCCGGAGAATTGCTGCGGGTATTGAAGCCGAACAAATACTGCGCTATTCTTATCGGTGAGACACGCAAGGGCAAACATATGGTGCCGTTGGCCTTTAATGTGATGAGGCGTTTCTTAAAGGTCGGCTTTATACTGAAAGAGGACATTATCAAGGTGCAGCATCACTGTTCTTCCACCAAACACTGGGAATCGAAAGCTATGCGAGATAAGTTTTATTTGATAATGCACGAGCACCTGTTCGTTTTTCGCAAGGCAGGGGTGGCCGAAGACCTGTCCCGGCTGAAATACAGCAGGGGAATTGACGATTGAGCCCAGTTAGAAAGTGAACAAGGCTTATACACCTTACTTCTAACGGGCCAAGGATGCGAAGAGAAATCCTAAATCCTAATTACTAAATCCTAAACAAATTCAAATTTTCGAAATACAAATGTTCAAAAAGACCCCACGTGAAACGTGGGGCTAAATATTGATTGAGATTGCCGCGTCGCTTCGCTCCTCGCAATGACATCGAATGAGATTGCTTCGTTGCGCTCGCAATGACAATTTTTGGTTTTTTGGCTTTACTTGGCGGTTGTAATCTGCGTTAATCTTTGGCCTATGGAAGAAATAACAATAAAAAACCGCCTGTCGGGCTCGCAGTTTTGATGCTCGTGGGGCCAGCATTTATCTGGGCGGCGGAGTATATCGGGTCAGGAGAGGTCATCTTAGCTACACGCACCGGGGCGATATTAGGCAACACAATTCTTTGGGCCGTAGTGATAGGGATATTCCTGAAGTTCTGGATTGGTATGTGCGGGGGTCGCTATACGGTGTGCACGGGCGAGGGAATGATCGATATGATTGACCGTGTGCCGGGGCCTTCGCACTGGGGGGTCTGGATTGTATTGGTGGCCCAGTTCGCAGCCGCGACCATCTCCATCGGGTCGCTGGCGACGGCGGCGGGAGTGTTCGTGAACAGTATTATCCCCATCGGGGCGACACTGGCGGGATGGTTTGTTACGTTCTTTGCGCTGGCGATAGTGTGGTCAGGTGCATTTAACGTTTTGAAGATAGTAATGAGTATCTTTGTGCTCATTATCGTTTTGGGAGTTTTATATGTTGCAGCCCATGTTTTCCCCGGCTTTACGGAATTTATGCGAAGCCTGATTCCCAATATTCCCGAAGTGGCGCCTTGGGCGGCTGCTGCGGAGGGGGGCAGTGAGAATCCGTGGAAGGAGATACTGCCTTTGTTGGGATGGGGGGCAGGAGGATTCGCCAGCCAGGTGTGGTATACGTACTGGGTGCTCGGAGCGGGGTACGGGGCGGCGGCAGGCAGGGGGTATGGCCGGCCTGCGGATGTGTCGATGCTCGGAAAAATGGGACGCGAGAGTGCGGAGAAAATCAAGGGGTGGTGCCGGGTGCTTTATGTCGATGCAAGCCTGGCTATGGTGATAGGGATTGTTGTTACGAGCGCGTTTTTAATCGCTGGTGCGGGTATATTGGGACCGGCTCAAATAGCTCCTAAGGGCGCACAGGTGGCGTTCGAGCTTTCAAAACTTTTCTCGTCACGATGGGGTTCTGTTGGCGGTTTCCTTTTTTTGTTAGCGGGGGCTGCTGCAATGATTTCCACGCAGGTGGGACAGTTGGCCGGCTGGCCGAGACTGCTGGCGGACTCGTGCAGGATTTGTATACCGGGCTTTAATAAGAAGTTCACGTGGAAGAGACAGTTCAGGTTTTTCCTGCTCTTCTTTTTGTGCGCGAATATGGTGATTGTTTTTCTATTCAGGGAGAGACCTGTGTTTCTGGTGCAGTTCTCGGCGCTGCTGGATGGGCTTTTGCTGACTCCGCTTCAGGCCATCTGGGTTGCGATAGGTCTGTTTATCGTGATGCCGAGAATCCTTTCCAAGGAGGCGGCGGATGTGCTTAGGCCGAGCCGGATATTCGCCGTCGGATTGATAATCGCCTTTTTAGTGTTCGGCTATTTCTGCGTCGTCCAGATGCCCTCGGTGCTGTTCGGGAAATAGCAGGCCTGCCTTCAGATTTCTCTGATAATATCGGCGACACAATCGAGGATGTGGTCCGGCTGATAGGGGTACTGAACGAGGTCGTCTTTTCCTGTGATACCAGTAAGGACCAGGACGGTCTCAATCTCCGACTCGATGCCGGCGATAATGTCGGTGTCCATTCTGTCTCCGATGATGAGGGTCTCTTCCCTGCGGCATTTAATCTTTTTAATGGCGTGTCGCATAATAAGGGGATTGGGTTTGCCGATGAAGTATGCCTTTCTATCCGTGGCCAGCTCAATGGGTGATATTAAGGCCCTGCATGCGGGCACGATGCCGGCTTCCGAGGGTCCGGTGACATCGGGATTTGTGCCGATGAGTTTTGCTCCCCTGAGCACGAAGCGAATGGCGTGCTCAATTTGTTCGTAGTTATACGTGCGGGTTTCACCGACAACGACGTAGTCCGGGTTTACGTGGTCGATGGAGAAGCCTTTATCATGGAGGGCACTGATAAGGCCGGACTCTCCGATGACATATACGCGAGCACCCGGATGCTGGCCTGTCAGGAAGCTTGCGGTCGCCAGGGCGGATGTCATAAAATGGTCCTCGCCGATTTCTATTCCCATATCGGAAAAGCGTTGTCGAAGCTGCCTGGGGGACCTTGCGCTGCTATTTGTTAAAAACAGGAATTTTTTCTTTTCCGCTTTCAGCCAGTCAACGAAATCGCGGGCGCCCTCGATGAGTTTGTTTCCGTGGTAGAGGACGCCGTCCATGTCGCAGATGTAGGCTTTTTTATCCGTTAATTTTTTCATAAGTCAGGATCCCTTTGTATGATATTAAGAATTCTTACATAAGCCAGCCAAAGAGGGTCAGAGGTGAGGTTTTTGTTATTTTTACATTTGCAAATTGGCCGGCCAAGGACTTTGGGCCGTTGAAGACGACTATGTAGTCTGTTGCTGTTCGGCCGATAAGCTGTGGATTTCCATCACTTTGTGCGGAATCCAAATGCGGCTTTTTGCTTAGGCCTTCTACGAGGACTTTCACCTCTTTGCCTAAAAACCCGGCGCTTAACTCGTCGCTTATTTTTTCCTGGACGGCGAGCAGCTCGGTATTTCGGCTCTTCTTTACATCAAGAGGGACATCATCAGCTAACCTTTTATCTGCGGTTGTATCCGGTCGGGGTGAGTATTTGAAGATGAAACAATTCTTGTATCGCGCTTTTTTGACAAGGTCAACAGTGGCCTCGAAGTCGTCTTGGGTTTCGCCGGGGAAGCCTACGATAAAATCGCCTGCAATTGCAATGCCCTGTACGATGTCTCTGGCTTTGGTTAGAAGTCGCAGATAATCTTCGGCAGTGTAATGGCGATTCATCGCACGGAGGATTTTATCCGAGCCGCTCTGCGCGGGTAAGTGCAGGTAATTACAGACCTTCGGTAAATCAGCCATTGCGTGTAAGATTTCTTCGAAGAACTCCTCAGAAGGGTAGCTTGTGACGAACCTTATCCACTCAAGGGCTTCGATGCCGGATGCCATGCGGAGCAAATCAGCCAGGCAATACGTTTTTTCGCCGCTTGTATACTTATACGCATTGACTCTCTGGCCGAGCAGTGTGACCTGTCTGACTCCCGTATCGGCGAGTTTTCTGATTTGGTCGAGGATAGCATTGGGCCGGCGAGAGACTTCGGGGCCGCGTACATAGGGGACGATGCAATAGGTGCAAAAATTATCACAGCCTCGCATTACACGAACATAGGCCTGGGCGGGTATTTGTCTATCCTCTACGTCATAAGCAGATTCGAAATCTTCGAGCGCACGGCTTTCGTTTTGCGTGGTCTTTCGGCGGATTTTTTCCGTTATCGCGATGGTTTGTTTCTTTTGATTCAGTGTTTGCGTTATGAGTTTAGTTATTTGTGGTATTTGTGCGGGCCCGCAGACGATATCGACGGCTTCGTGTTCGAGCAGTTCGGCGCCGAGGCGCTGCGCCATACAGCCGATGACGCCAACGACCATATCGGGCCGACTTTCTTTAATGTGTTTTAGATGACCGAGATGCGAGATGACGCGCTGTTCGGCGTGCTCGCGGACCGAGCAGGTGTTTATCAAAACGACATCGGCCTCTTTTGCGCTGTCTGTAAGAGCAAATCCCGCCTGCTTAAGCGCAGAAATTACCAGCGTTGTATCCAGCTTGTTCATCTGACACCCGTAGGATTTAACAGATAATTTCAAATTGGAAATTTCAGATTTCATATTGCTAATTCTTTAACTTGTGACCTGCGAATCGACTGGTCTTCAAATATTTGATAAACCCATTTATCTGTTTTGATGTATTAGAGGCAGACTTGATTAGAGTCTCCGGACCACTATTGTCTAAGTAACCAAGGTCTTTTGCAATATACAGTTGTGAGCGCAGCTCGCCACAAGAACCTTTGGCTATGTATAGAAATTGAATGAATTCCCTTTTTGAACCTCTCTCGAAACCTTCTGCGACGTTACTTGATATTGAAACAACAGCTCTTTGAATTTGATTCTTTAATCCGTAATCCTCCTTTAATTTTCCCTTAGATGTAGTCCTGTAGACGAGCACTGCTAACTCCCTGGCATTTTGCCAAACCGGTAGGTCTTCAAAAGATTTATAAGTCGCCATAGCTTACCTCCAAGATATCCCAATTTGAAATCTTAAATCTGAAATCTGAAATCTTAAATCTGAAATCTTAAATCGACATTCAATTATATCAACTCGGATTTTCAAAATCAATGCGTATGGATGTTAGGCAGTGAACGATTAAGTTTTCGCTGGAGGTCTTTTAGGCGGTTTGGCTCATCGAAGCCGAGCATGATAATGGGGAAAGCGGTATTGTTATGATATAAGGGTTCGTCCATATCGACCCACTCGCGACAGTACATGCCATCGGGGGTGCCGGGGATGGGGGAGAAATCGGCCAACATTCCGCGGATGCCGAGGCTGTTGACAAAACGCATCGAGTCTTCGAGCTGTTGAATATCGATTTGAGGATGGCCGAGGATTTGATAGGCGGTGATGTTCTTGGGGACAGCACCCGCAGAGATGAGGTGTTGAGAAGCCTTGGTGAGGTCATCGGAAGACACTTTCGAGCCGGTCTGCTGCTGCCACTGGACAGAAGCGGATTCAAATCCGAGATAGAAGGTCTTAAATCCAGCCCGCACCATCAGCTCGGCGAGTTCGCTCGTAAGGAAACGAGCGTTAAGGGCGTTGGGGCTGTGAAAGTTTACTTTTATTTTCCGTTTTATGACCTCATTCAAAAAGGGCATCAAGACTTGTTCAGCGTTGAACAGCAAGGCATCATCATAGAAGGCAATGTTCTCAGCTCCAAGGCGACATAACAGTTCCAACTCGGCCAGAGAATGTTGGAGCGGCCTTGCTTTGAATTTTCCATACACCTCGGGCACGGAGCAGTACGTGCAGTTAAAGGGACATCCGTCACTAAGTTTGAGGACACCAACGTTTAACTTCTCATAAGCCTGCCAAAGGGGCGATTGATTTAAATCCGGTTCAATTTTTAAGTATTGCCAGAGGGGCCCAAGATTTGTACCCTGTACGAGTAAATCCGCTCCCAATCCCTGTGCGTGTTTGGTGCAGAGTGTTACGTAATTGCCGCCTAATATAATTTTTGCGCTCGGCCAGGTGCTGCGGACATCTTCTATTACCTCCCGGACGCCGGGGTACCAATAGGTCATCATGGTTTGAATGAGAACAAAGTCACACTGCTGTTGGGTAGTGAGGAAATCTTTGAATAAGTTCCGGGGCAGACCAAACCGCCGGAAATAACGGGGGATGTGTTTGAGGCAGGTGGGGGGCGGTATCCTTTCGCAGTAAAAACGTCCCCGTCCCCACCGGTCGGACTCAAGATTCTTTTGTTTTGCTGCGAAGGGATTCAGGCGGTCGAGATAATCGAAGAGCTCGACATCAACTTTACCGTGCAGATATCCCGCGACGGTCAGCAGGCCATAGGGTTTAAGCCAAAAACCGTAGGCAGCAAAATCGTAGACCGGCGGATTTACAAGCAGGATTCTCGGCTTCATAACTTTATGTGCAAATACCCAAATCGATTGCCATATAACGGACCGGTATGGCTGGAATTCAGACTGTTGCGTTTCCTGTTTGTTTTTTTTTGGCCGAGGCGTTTAAGCCCGGCTCACCGGCGCTCCTTCTTCAACGACATTAAAGCCCATGAGGACGCCCAGGTTCTTGATGTTCTGCATATAGTCGCCGTAGAAGACGTCACGGTGGAGCAGCGCCATTGTGCCGCCTTTGAGTATACCGGCACCCCAATTATGAAACATACTCCTGGCATCGGCGACTTCTGTCCAGAACTGGGTGCGGCAGCCGAGCTCATCGTGAGTAACCTTGAAGATTTTTCCGGTGGATATCAACATTGTGTCGAGGTTGATGAACTTGGCGCAGGTAACAACCTGCCCGATGCGGTTCTCCACCTCCAAAGATACACCTCTCTCGCTATCACTCTGGGTGCGAATGGTAAATGGGAGGCGCTTACTGCCCGGACCGTCCATCTTCGTTGCCGAGGTGCAGTGGAAGTGTATCAGCGCATTGGCGGCCGTATCCACAACCGGGTCGGAGATGAAGCCCGGAATCCCGAACGCATACTTGAACATCAGCATTGTCAGCGTAGAGTCCATGTCGCCCTCGCAGGCGCCGACCAACCCAAGGTCGTTTAGCTTGCTGAACGTCAGGCATCCTTTGGCCGGTTCGCCCATGCAATTTGAGCTTGTGACGGCCTGTGCCCGTTCCTTAATCATCATGTTCTTTATCGCCAAGTAGAATCGTGCCGAGTTTATAATCTCGTCCCTCGACGGTTCCACAATCTTCTTTGCCTTGCTAATCCAGTACTTTTCAGCTTCCGCTTCAGCGTCCTTGATATCCACGGCCTGATGTGCCTTGAGCGTTTCCTCAACGGTGATTGGGACCATCTCAACGCCGAGTTTTTCCTTGACCTGTTCAGCCGAGCAGGCAGCCGCCGTTCCCTGCGGACCGCGGACAACAAGGATACGAGTTTTTCGCAGATGCGGTCCGACCCGCATCAGTCTGACTATATTTTCAAGCTCACCCCAGTTACTCGTCGGCAGCAAAACGACCTTCTTGCCCGCCTTTTGCCACTGTGGAAAATACATCCAGCCGTGGCCGCTGAAAGGCTGCGAGAAGACGGCCGTGGGCAATCCCACATCGATAATCCGGTCCATCGCCTGCTTTGGTGCTCCTCCTCCGTGGCCGGAGAGATGGAACAAAATTACGCCATCGGCGTCACTGAGTTTTTCAACGACCTGAGCGACGTCAGTTGGAGGAACTAATTCACCACCAACGAACTTTACATCCCCAAGCTTTTGCTCCAGGTTAACAAGGTAATCATCAAACTTTTTGATTTCTTCTGTGGGCCTGGATAAGTAAATCCCGCCTGTCCTTCCGATGTAGACCTTATGAATTTTTACGGGGGGCATTTTTGGCGGCCATTCGTCACTTTCGCCGGCCATTACCAGCCGACTGCCTAAATGTCCGGTGAGCAGCATCGCCCCGGCCCCGGCCGCACCTGCCCCCAAAAACTCTCGTCGATTGATCGAACCACCCATAATTTGACTCCTCATTAACTAACATTTTCAAAATTGCTTTGTCTCAACTACACCGCTGAGGCTGTTACTTATGTATTACCATTCAGGTTATGATGGGGCTATATTACCATCTTATAGTCAGAAGAGCAAACTCCAAAACAGTGACATCCTGGAATTATTCCGTGTCTTTGTACTTTTTGCGCAGTCGTTTTAATTCGGCTTTGAGTTTTTTGACAGTGTCGGCGTATGCCGGGTCGTCGAAGACGTTTTTCATTTCCCTCGGGTCCTTCCTGAGGTCGTACAGTTCCCACTCGTCGATGTCGTTGTAAAAGTGTATGAGTTTGTGGCGGTCGGTCCTTACGCCGTAGTGTCTTTTTACGCTGTGGACAGCCGGGTACTCGTAGTAGTGGTAGTACATCGATTTTCGCCAGTCTTTTGTTTTTTTAGCCTGCAGCAGGGGACGGATGGAGCGGCCCTGCATATCGGGAGGTTTGTTGAGACCGGCAAAATCAAGGAATGTCGGGGCAAAATCCAGGTTCAGGACGATATTGTCGTTAACCGAGCCGGGCTTAATCTCCTTGGGGTAACGCACCAGCAGCGGCATCCTCAGCGATTCCTCGTACATAAAGCGCTTATCGAACCAGCCGTGGTCGCCGAGGTAGAAGCCCTGGTCGGAGGTGTAGAAGACGACCGTGTTTTTAGCCAGACCCGACTCGTCAAGATAATTTAGGAGCCGGCCGACATTGTCATCCACCGAGGCGATGCAGCGCAGGTAGTCTTTGATGTATCTTTGATATTTCCAGCGGACAAGTTCCTTGCCCTGGAGGTTTGCCTTCTCAAAGGCCTCGTTCTTGGGATTGTATGCAGCGTCCCAGAGCTTTTTTTGCTCGGTATTCAGGTCGCCCGGCGGTATGAGTTTCAGGTCTCTTTTGTCCATCGTCTTTTCGATGCTCATGTCCTGCTCCCTGGCGGCCCTTCCGCGGTTGGAGTAATCATCGAAGAGGTTGTCCGGCTCAGGCATTGTGACATCATCATACATATTCAGGTATTTTGGCCCCGGCTCCCATCTGCGGTGCGGTGCCTTGTGGTGAAACATCAGGCAGAATGGTTTGTCGAGATCACGCTCTTTGAGCCATTTTAGGCAATGGTCGGTAATGATATCGGTGGTGTAGCCGGTATAAGTTTTGCGCTGTCCCATCTCTATCATAGCCGGATTGTAGTACGTTCCCTGGCCGGGCAGGACATTCCAGTAATCGAAGCCGGTCGGGTCGGTCTTGAGGTGCCATTTGCCAATCATAGCGGTCTGGTAACCGACCTTCTGAAGCAGTTTCGGGAATGTCTGCTGGGAGCCGTCAAACTTTTTCCTGTTATCGATGACTCCGTTGATATGGCTGTATTTGCCGGTGAGAATCACGGCCCGGCAGGGGGCACAAATGCTGTTTGTGCAGAAGCTGTTCTTGAAGAGCATGCCTCCTTTAGCCAGGCGGTCGAGGTTTGGCGTCTTGTTGATTTTGCTGCCGTAACAGCTCAGGGCGTGTGAGGCGTGGTCATCGGTCATGATAAAGATGATATTCGGGCGTTTTCTTCCTGCCATCTGGCCGATACTACTACAGCTCGGCAACAATGATAGCCCTACGCCCGAGGCCGCCGCTGAGCCGAGCGTTTTCAAAAATTCTCTTCTCGATACTTTTTTCATTGTTTTCATTTTAACTGCCTTTCTCTGCTAATAATCTTTTCCGGCGAGGCTGTCTTTGCAGGATTTGCGCCAAATCTGGAGTGTTGCCTTCATCGATTTTAGAATTTGCGGTTTTTCTCCAGACAGGTCTTTTTTCTCGCCGGGGTCTTTTATCAGGTCAAAGAGCATATAGGTTTTGCCTTTGTTCCTGCTGTAAATTTTGTGATGGTTGTCCGTAAGCGAGACCTGGCTGCCTGATTCAAAGGCAATAGGAACGGGACGTTTTGTCATTTTACCTTCAATCAAAGGCAGGAGGCTGACTCCGTCAATCGGTTTTGGATGTCCCTTCATATTTATATCAAGAATGTTTAGAACGGTAGGGAAGTAGTCCGAGGTGCAGCAGGGGATATCGGCTACTCGGCCGCCTTTTATGCGCGCGGGCCATTCGAGCAGAGCGGGAACACGGACGCCGCCCTCAAAGAGGCTGCGCTTGCGACCGCGCAAAATGCCAGCGGAACCTCGCGTGCGACCGCTCCTGCCGTCTTTTCCCTCAGGACCGTTATCACTGCAAAACCATACCATCGTACTATTGGTGATGTCCAGCTCACGCAGCTCTCTGCGAAGCCGACCAATCTGCTCATCCATTGCAGTAATACATCCGTAGTAATGCTGCTCATCCTCGCTGTACTGTGAGTACATCTTTCGATATTTCGCCCCTGCTATGACCGGCAGGTGTGGGGTGTGAAACCAGACCACAGTTAGAAATGGTTTTCTTTGTGTTGCAGCTTTGCGGATAAACGGAACAACGCGGTCCATAATGACCCGGCTGTCGTCACCTTCAAGATTCTCGGTCGCTCTTGTACCGTCTTCTTTCCAATAGTATGTTCCATAAGGCTCGTTTGATTCAGGCTTTTTCATAGGGTCCCAAGTCGGGACCTTTGCTTCCGTGGAAAAGCACACATCGAATCCATTCTCCCACGGGGGGGAGTAATGCTTTGCGCCTCGTGGTCCGCCTCGGTTGGAGTCCTTTTCTGTTTTGGTAAGTGTCCCCAGGTGCCATTTTCCGAAATGACCGGTCGTGTACTCTTGTGCCTTAAGAACCTCGGCCAGCGTGACTTCATCTTTTGGCATGTGTCCCACATTGGCAAAGGTGATTCCGTATCGATACGGATGTCGGCCCGTGAGGCAGCTTCCGCGGGTGGGTGAGCAGACGGGAGCAGCCGAATAGAAACGCGTGAATCGCAGGCCGGCTTCGGCCATTGCATCGAGGCTGGGAGTCTTAATAATCGAATTTCCGTTAAAACCCGTGTCGGCCCAACCGAGGTCATCGGCCATGCAGAGTATAATATTAGGCCCAGCTACGCCCCTGGTTTTTGAAAATAGAACCTCCGGCAAGGCCAGAGCTACAGCACCGGCGGTAACCGAACGAAGAAAATTCCTTCTGGTAATCATTCTGCATACATTCCCGGCAAAAAAATGTAATTCACCCTCGACAGTTTGGGGGTTATACTGTAAGCCGAAACTGTGGATTATAATAATAGATATAGCGGGTTTTGTCTACTCAATTGATACTTCTGTTGAAAACTGCATTATGCTGGTATAATACCGAATAAGAGCCTGATAGAAGAAGTTACGGCTTGCGTATTATTTATTCGAGGTTCGTGTAACGAATTATTGCGATAACAGGCATGTTTTAAGATGGCCCAACTAAAGAAACAATTAGGTGCTCTTGATGTATTTGCGGTTGCATCCGGGGCGATGATAAGTTCAGGTCTTTTTGTTTTGCCTGCCATCGTGTTTATGAAAGCCGGGCCTGCGATGATATTGTCGTATTTGTTTGCATCGCTTTTAATCATTCCGAGTGTCCTTAGCAAGGCTGAACTGGCGACGGCCATGCCTCGGGCCGGCGGAACGTATTTTTTTGTCGAACGAAGCTTGGGCCCGGCCTGGGGAATGTTCGGCGGATTGGCCGGCTGGTTTTCATTGGCATTGAAGAGCGCCTTTGCCGTAGTCGGGATGGCTGTGCTCATCGAAGTCGTACTGCAAACGTCTTTTCCTGTTCAGCTAAGTCACTGGCATTTGAAAGCCATAGCGGCGGGATGCTGTCTTTTCTTTACGGCACTAAATATTGTAAGTGTCAAACATACAAGCAGATTTCAAATTGTACTTGTGGCTATATTGCTGGCGATACTTGCTATTTTTGTGCTCTTCGGCAGCAAAAGTGTTGAAGCGGCTCGATTCAAGGGCTTTCTGGACCATGGCTGGCTGAAAGTACTGGCCACCGCCGGCTTGGTTTTTGTCAGCTTCGGCGGTCTGACGAAGGTTGCCAGCATCGGGGAGGAAGTGAAAAATCCCGGAAAGAATCTGCCGATGGGTATGATATTAGCCTGGCTCGTTGTGACCGGCTTCTATATCGGTGTAATCATCGTTACGGTAGGTGTGCTGGACGGGGCAGAGTTCAAGGAGATGTATGAGCAGGACAGGCTGATGCCGATATCTTTAGCGGCGTCTAAATTTATGGGCTCTCCCGGATTTGTACTGCTGAGCTTAGCTGCGATAGCCGCTTTTGTAACCACGGCAAACGGCGGTATAATGGCTGCGTCACGTTCTCCGCTGGCTATGAGCAGGGACCAGTTACTGCCGCCGCTTTTAGCCCGGGTCAACGAGCGGTTCAAAACACCTCATCTGAGCATAGCGCTGACGGGCGGCTTTATGATTGCGGCGATAGTTTTTCTCGATATTGAATCGCTGGTAAAAACAGCCTCGACCCTGATGATAATCCTTTTTATTCTTGTCAATATGAGCGTGATTATCATGCGCGAGAGCCGGATACAAAGCTATCGGCCGAAGTTCAAATCGCCGTTGTATCCCTATATACATATATTTGCGATAATCGCTTACAGTGCTTTGATAATAGATATGGGGCGTGTGCCGCTATTGATTACGGGCGCCTTCATCGCTGTCAGCGCGGCGTGGTTTGCTTTCTATGTCCGGCGGCGCGTTAGCAGGGCGTCAGCGGTTATGCACGTCGTTGAAAGAGTCACCGACCACGAGCTTAAAACCGTAACCCTTGAAAATGAGCTGCGGGATATCCTGCTGCAGCGTGATGATATCATCGAGGACAGGTTCGACGAGTTGATACGGGAATGTGAAATCCTCGATATTCAAGGCCAAATGCACTCAGAAGAAATCTTTCGCCAGGTTTCCAAAATACTGGAGCCCAGACTGGATATCAGTGAGTATGTGCTTTTCGAGAAATTTCTTCACCGGGAAGCGGAAGGGGGGACGGTTGTTCAGCCTGGCTTTGCGATACCTCACATCGTGGTGGATGGCAATAACAAATTCGATATTATTCTTGTGCGTGCCCTTGACGGTATTGAATTCCCGGACACTCCGGAGCCGGTCAAGATTATGTTCGTTATGGCGGGCAGCCGGGACGAGCGGAATTATCATCTCCGCGCCTTGATGGCTATAGCCCAGATCGCACAGGAAAAGGATTTCGAAAAGCGATGGTCTGCGGCCAGGGACAAGGCGGCGATACGCAACTTAATCCTTCTATCAGCAAGAAAACGAGATACAAAATTATGATTGGTCTTGTTGCTGCTATCGCAGCAAAGTAATCTCCCAGCAGAGTTGACCAACAACGGGTCAAATTCCCTATATGTTTTACAAAACTTCTCTATCTTCATCGGGTATTGTGAGTTTTGCTTCGATAAAATCCTTGTGCGTTAATTTGAGAGAGGCTGCAATTTTTCGAATTTCCTCGGTCTCGTCGTATGACGTTTTTTCCGAAGCGTTTGCAATCCTGAAAAGGCACTTTATAAAACTCCTTCGCTCATCCAAGCTCGTACATTCAAAAAAACCCCGTGAAAGTCGGAAGTAATCGAGGCCCTGCAAAGCCCTGTCGCAGCTAATTTGTGTCAGGATTTGTGCCTGCTGTCCGTTTAAGTTCCACTGCGTTGAAAGCACATCCTTGATGGTTTGTTTTTCATTCTCTGAGATATTCGAATCCACGGCCGAGATTCGTGCGAGAAGTCCTGCTGCGAGGCAAAGTTTTTTGACCTGTTCAGGGGGCAGGTCAAATTTTATTCCTTTCTTTTCGCTTTCCGACTTGAGGTGGTAATAGATGTTATTTTCAATGTAATCATCAATCCGGCTTTCTCTTTGAGCAGCAGAGTCATACGTGTCGCCGCGTCTGTTGACGGCAGTCTTTATCATTTTTGAGAGTTTTGCCAGGACGCCGGTGTCCACATCCAAT
>Ga0307435_1000814_pt1 | contig 13655 bp, 11 predicted proteins | sample SalMarWE160470MG_FD_202164 | JGI IMG/M metagenome (GOLD analysis project Ga0307435, IMG submission 202164) | Salt marsh sediment microbial communities from the Plum Island Ecosystem LTER, Massachusetts, United States - WE1604-70 | ecosystem: Environmental > Aquatic > Marine > Intertidal zone >... | reverse complement strand
GATGAGGCCATAAAGCTTCTTTGCGCAGGAACTCAGGTGGTCCGGCCGGCAGGCGCAGGATGCGTACGCCCGGGGCGTTCGGATAAGCGTCAAATCCCTCGGCGAACTGCAGCCATTCCGGATCGATGATCTGGCGGGTAAGGATGTCGACTCTGTGACCTAGCTCAGCTATGGCTAAGGAAAGCTGTTTGACATAGACCAGCTGGCCTCCGAAATCGGGGTGTTCGGTCCAGTAACTATCTCGGGGATCGAAATTGCCTTGAGGGTTTAGAAAAGCCAGATGCATTGGTAGCTTCCTGCGGGCCTGGTTCAGCTGCTCTTCCAGCTGAGCTGTTCAAGAAAAGCCTCCACCAAGCGCTTCCAGGTGAATTTTGGGATGGTCCGGTCATAAGCCTGACGGCCCATTTCCTTCCGTAATGGGTCATCGGCCAGCAAATATCCCAAGGCGAAACTAAAGCCTTGCACGTCATCGGAGGGAACCATGATGCCCCCCTGCCCGATCAATATAGGATCTTCATCTACCCCTGGATAGGGGATTTCCATAACGGTTTGGCCTAACAAGTACTCTTTGACGAAAGGGACCTGGGAGCTGGCAATGACCGGCACACCTGTGGCGGCCGCCTCCTGAGCGGACATGCCAAATCCCTCCATAATAGAAGGCGTGCAGTAGATATCTGTAACCGCGTAAAGGAAGGGCAGCTCATCCCAAATGGAACCCACCTGGGCGATGTGGCCTTCCAGATGGTATCCACGTATTAACCCTTTTAACTGTTGGGATAGCTCCACCTGGGAAGGATCAATAGAGACGACCAAAAGGGTTTTGGGGAAACGCTGGTGGATTTGACCGAAAGCCTCAATTAAGATGTCTTTCCGCTTGGTGCGGTCTGTACGGCTGATTTCAGTGATGATTTTGGAATCCCGAACTTGAGCTGCTGACAGAGGGGTATGTTGGCTGAGGAAATCCCAAATTGGGTGGTCAGGGGGAATCTCCCGGGGATGGAAGCGGCCCGGGTCGATACAGGGCGGCAGCCAGAAAAGCGGGCCGCCATAACCATAATCATCATTTAGAGATCTTTGGATCAGGGAAGAGGTGCTACCGATGCCATCCACCACGCCGACCAGTTCGATTTCGTTATCGATGCGCTGGTCGATTTTCAATTTGGCCCACTGCTCCGGAGACAGGTTGGATTTCTTTATGAAACCGAGTGAATGGGGCACCCAGATGTGTTTAACCGGATGAGGGAGGCTTTGCCGGTAGGATTCGGCGACTTTTCCAGCGTCCCAATAATGCGAGATGATCAGATCGACCTGGGTCGGGTCGGCTTCCATCTCTTTTTCTAAGCAGGCTACCAGATTGGGAAGGCGCTCGCCCATATCTTCTTTGGGGACAAAGCGCTCCAAGCCGTCTTGCAAGTACAAGATCCGCTGAACACCGTCTTTATAATGCAAGCCCGCTCTCATCTCCCCGGTAAGAGGGTGGGTATAACCTCCCCGGTTAACGATGGTTATCTTAAAGCCCAGATCGGCTAAAGCCTGGGAAAATTGGTTGACAAACACATTTTGCCCGCCGGTATCCGGCAATCCAGGCAGGATGTCCCACTGGTGGATGCCATGGATGGTAAGCATCAAGAGGTGCGGCCTGGGGGAAGAGAGGAAGGCCTGGTGATATTGAGGGTTGTCTATCATTTCTGAAGACATGCGGGCCTCAGGAAAGATCCATCGGGTTCAAGCATCTGCCTGAACCACCTTCAAGCTCCCATCCGGATGGATGTGGACCTTCATAGGATCGCTGATTTCGCCGATAAAATCGCCGTTGGGGGCAAAATGGTGGACGCATAGATAAACCCAATCTCCTTCGGGATCCTGCACCAATTTTCCAGAATAGGTCGAGCCGGTCTTATCAGCCAGCAACTCTTTTTCCGCGGCTGATTCGAAGGGTCCCACGGATCCATTGGCGATACGGTAAAAAGTACCGGTGAGCGGAGGTGCTTGCATGGCTTCCAGGCGTGCTTTTGAATACATCTGATGGGTCGTGGAGAATAGCAGGTAATAACGCCCAGCTATGTTCACCAATTGGGGGACCTCCATATGCCCATAATCCCCGGGTTCGGTGATGGGTGGCAAGACCTTCCAGTGAACCAGGTCTTCTGAATGGGCTTGGGCGATGACTCCCCGGCCGTTAGCCGGTCCATAGTTTACCCGGGCGGTGATGAAAGCCCGGAAGGAGCCATCCAATGGGTCTTGGAAAACCCAAGGGTCCCGCCAGGCCTGGTCGTGCCACAGGTTCAGGTCAAGCAGCTCATACCAGGTGGGATTGGTGGTGATGAGGGGATTATTTGGATGCTTTTTCCAATGCAGCAGGTCGAGTGAGGTAGCCAATCCAATCCGTTGGACCAGACCATCCTCCTTCCTGCTACCGCCGGTGTAGAAAAGGTACCAAAGGCCGGCATGATGAAAAACGCTGCCGGTCCAGGTGGTGAAGCTATCCCAGGCCTGGGGAGTTTCCGTGCTGGGTCGTAGGTCCATTGGAAGCCTCTGCCAGGTGCACAAATCCTGCGAGACTGCCTGGCCGATGGTGGCATGCCAATGACGCAGGCTCTCATGGCCTAAGGCACGCGGGGCTTGCAAGAAAAATATATGGTAATCAGGACCGTCTTTAGCCAGCCAAAAATCCCACAACCAGTGGTCTTCCAGCCGTAATGTCATGGAAAAGTGGCTTGAACGCTTATCTGATAGGGTGATTTATTAATATAAATTATCCAATGGCTTCACTCCTTCAGCCTTTGATGCCGGTAGAAGCCACACTCTGGACGAACCACTTCTGGAACAACAGGAAGACGATCAATACCGGAATGGTGATCATGGAGGCAAAGGCCATCAAGTCACCCCAAATCCTAGGGTCTTGCCCGAAGAAGGTCTGCATCCCGACCGTCAAAGGACGGGCATCTACACCTCGGGTGACCATCAAGGGCCACATGAAACGGTTCCAGCTGGCTAAAGCTTGAAGAATAGCGACCGTGGCGAAGATAGGCCGGGAGAGCGGTAAGACAATGTTCCAATAGATGCGTAGAAGGCCAGCGCCATCAACCAGGGCAGCTTCTTCCAGGTCTTTGGGGATGTTGATAAAGAACTGGTAAAACAAGAAAATGGAGAAGGCATCGGCGACAAAGGGGATGATCTGCACGTGGTAGCTGTCCAGCCAGGTGGTAGCGCCGCCGAACCAGGGCAAATGATTAACCAACAGCAGCAGAGGCACCGCCACAGCTTCGAAGGGGACGATCATCAAAGCGACGATCACGCCCAGCAAGAAATTCCGCCCCTTGAATCGCAATCGGGCGAGCGAATAAGCGATCAAACTGTTGACCAACAAACCGCTTAATACCGTAACGAGCATGATCAAGGTTGAATTGAACAACAGTTTGCCGAATTCCATGCGACCAAAGACATCTGTGAAATTGACAAACCCCAGGTCACCGCGGGGGATAAAGGCATACAAGGAGCTCATATCAGACATGACCTGGGTTTCATTATTCTTGATGGAGGAGACGAACATGAACACGATGGGGAACAGGAAGAAGATCGCCAGGGCGGCCATCACCAGATAAGTAAGCGTATTGCGGATACGCTTCTGCATGCTAAAACCGATTCGGGAAGTTTTCGTGGCCGCGGTCATTTCACTGCACCTGCCTTTCTTCGCGCAAGAAGCGCCTCTGGATTAGGGAAACCATCAATACAATCAAGAAAAACACCACGCTTATTGCGGCGGCATAGCCTACTTTGAGCTGGCCCCAGCCCTGGTTGATCACATATAGCATGGTGGTCATGGAGGCATTTTGTGGGCCGCCGTCGGTCATCACTTTAACCTGATCGAAGAGTTTGAAGGCCAGGATAGTGGTCGAAATCACCACAAAAATTGTGGTGTTGCGAAGCTGAGGTAAGGTTATATAGAAGAATTGCTGGAATTTGTTGGCACCATCCACTTCGCCGGCTTCATAGAGGTCCGAAGGGATTTCCTGCAAGCCTGCCAGGTAAATCACCATTTGAAAACCCACCCCTTGCCAGATGGAAAGCACCATAATGGCTGGGAAGACCAAGCGAGTGTCTTTTAGCCAGTTGATATTGCCTATGGCTCCAAAGGAAACCGTCTTGAGGAAGGCGTTGATCATGCCTGCATCTGGGTTGTAAAGGAAGGTCCAGACGATCGCTACGACCACCATGGAGGTCACTACCGGGCCGAAATAAATGGTGCGAAAGAAATTCATGCCCCTGAGTTTTTGATTGACCAGGATGGCAAGCAGTAACGCCAGGGAAGTTTGGATGGGGACCACCACGATCACGAAGTAGAAATTATTTAGTAGCCCGCGAAGGAAAGCCTCATCGCTGATCAGGCGGGTGAAGTTGCGGAATCCGATTATCTGGGTTGGTAGATTAAGGTTGGGAACGAGACGCTGGTTGGTAAAACCTAAAACGATGGCCATAATGAAGGGTACCACCAGGAATACGATCAGCAGGATGATAGCGGGGGCCGAAAAGAGCCAGGCCAAAAAAGCTTCATTGGTTCGGCCGCTGATCGGTCTTTTATTTCCGGGAAGGGTTACAGCCATTGTGGTTTCTCCTGTGAGGATGAGGTTTTAGGGGTGGTGTAAAAGTGTTTGAAGGGCCTACTTTTACACCACTCCATCAAACGTTATGCTTGTATATTACCATCAGGGGTACGGGCTGCCAAAGTCTGCACCCTCCTGAGGATTTAGACTTGTAAAACGTGCCTAACTACTGCTTTAGCGGGTACCCCTGGTTGTCCTGGATATCCTGATCAATGATCTCAACTGCTTTGTCGAGCTCGGTTTTTACGTCTGCACCCGCCACAATGTTTGTGACGACATCGGAAAAGGCCGAAGTAATGACAGGATAAGCAGGTGTAACTGGGCGTTCTAGAGCCACACCACCCTGCAACTGCTGCACGAAAAGGTTCAAAGGGCCGCCTTCAGCATAAAGTTCGGATTTAGCAATGGCGCTCTTGCGAGCCGGCACGGCCCCGTTGGCATTGGTCATGCGCAGGATTTCGTCCGGTTGGATGAGATAATCCAGGAATTTCCAGGCGGCATCAGGGTTTTCGCAAGAAGTGGTGATGCCCCAGTTCCAGGAGCCCATGCCGGTTACGGCCTTATCGCCGAATTTGGGAACCGGGATTAACACCAGGTCATCGCCTAAGCCCTCACTATGGGGACCCCACATCCAGTGTCCTACCCAGGAAAGGGCGGTGATCTTCTTGGTGTAGAAGTCATCGTCGCCAGCCTGATCGGCATTGGAATAACCATCCTGGAAGAGACTCTGGAAGAAGGTCATCGCTTCGACGGATTGAGGGCTGTTGAGCACGCCATCGGCGCTCTGGTAATCACTGCGATCGATCAAATCGCCACCGAAGGATTGAAGGATGGGTGAGAAACCGTAGGTAAACCACTCGCCCGCCCCGTAGTTCATCTTGAAGTCAATGGCATACTCTACTTCGGGCAGGGCTTGCAGTTTCTCCATAGCATCCATGAACTCAGCTTTGTCCCAAGGATCAGAAATGCCGGTAGGTATACGCACGCCGGCCGCGTCCAGATAGGCTTTATTACCCCAGATCGCCAAGCCGGAGTCGAAAGTGCCCAGGCTGTAGAGTTTTCCGCCGTAGGTACCCTGACTGATGATGGAAGGCAGGAAATCTGCCTTTAGATCAGCGGAGACGAAATCATCCAGGGGTATGAGATAGCCTGACCAGGCATAGTTATACAGGTTTGGGCCATCGAAATCCAACAAGCAGGGCAGATCGCCTGCCAGGGCGGCCGCGTTGACCTGGTCGTTGTAAGAACCTTCGGGCAACTGGATGGCATTAATCGTAACCCCATTACCTTGGGCATTGAAATCTGCCACCTGGGCGTCCAGAGCATCGCGCTCTTCACCCTTGCCAGAGTGGAACCACACATCAATGGTGACGGGTTCTGCCGGTGCCATAGTGGGTTGTTCCTCGACTGGGGCGCTGGTAGGAGTAGCCTGAGGGCCAGCGCAGGAGGCGAGCACCATCGCAGTGATCACCATTAGCACTAAGATAAACCATGAAGTTTTTTTACTATTCATCTTTCTTATTCTCCTTAGATATTTTGGTTTGATATATTGAACAGAGTCGGTCGAGACGTTTGTCGGTCAGCTGAATTCTCCAATAGGTACCTCCTTTTCAAGGTGATGGCATAGAACGATTTGGTTTTGGGATTGAGATATCCCGTAGAAAGTTGGTATGCTCACTCCGTGGTGGGGCTATATTGTACGGCTTGAGCGAGCGTGCTGAGGGAAGCCCTCGTGGGCAAATGGGCAATCGGACCTAAAGTTCCCAGTTTGAACTCGGCCACGACCTGTCCGAACCGGGCTGATTCTAGAGGGGAAGCGCCACCCAGACAGGCGGTCAGGAACCCTGCCCAGAAGGCATCTCCAGCGCCGGTGACGTCAACTACTTGGATCGGGTTGGCGTGGATGTGATACTGGTCGCCCTGGCTGGTCGCCAGGAAAACCCCGTTGGATCCCTGGGTGATCAAAACCACCTTGGCGCCCCATCCCAGGAAAGTACGGGCATAATGCCTTAGGGCCAGACCAGGGCCGATCAGGCGGGCGCAATCTTCGATGGATGGTTTGGTGACATCCACGTACTGAAAGACATCTTGCAAAGTTTTTACGAAATCGGGTGTATCCGGCCAGTTGTTCGGGTGGTAATTGGGATCCAGGGTTACCAGGTTGCCTTGCTGGTGAGCGCTGCGTAAGGTCCGCAAAATTACAGAGCGGGCGGGTTCACGCGCCAAGGCGAAGGCGGAGGTATGCACCACCTGACTGTGGAGGGCTGCTGTTAGCTGGTCGTCATCCTGCTGCAGGAGCGCGTCTGCCCCTCGATAAATCGCGAAACTTGGGGTGATTGTGTGGCGGGTGTTGACCGCCAGGGTGGTCGGGGCGCTGGTGGTGAACTGAACATATTCGGTATGAACGCCGGCTAGGTTTAATTGCTGTAGGATATATTTACCGAAGCCATCCTGACCCAAACAAGTAGCGATGGCGGCTTGATTTCCCAGAAGGGCCATGGTCATGGTCAGGTTGGCAGGTTGGCCCCCCACAAACCGGTTAAACACGCTGGTATAGGCCAATGAGTCAGCGATGTTCTCTGAAATAAAATCGATGAGGGCTTCGCCGATGGCGAAGAAATCGAACATGGCTGGATCACGGGAGGGCATAAGGCATTCTGTAACCGGTTACATAATGAGCGAAAAACATCAGAACCCTTGATCTTTACTGGGCATGCGATTAGGCAACCCTAGGATGAAGTCATGAGAGGGGTGCGGTCGTTCCCCTGAGGATCAGCTCGGTTGGCAAAATCAACTCGATCGGTGTGGCGGGCGGTTCTATCAGGGTGGTAAGCAGCAGGTTGGCGCTTTCGACACCTGACTCGAAAAGCGGTTGCGCCACTGTGGTCAGATTCAGGTATTCAGAATCGCGAATACCGTCATAACCAATCACGGATAATTGTTCGGGCACCTGGATACCTAATTCGTGGGCTGCTTTCAACACCCCAATGGCATGCGTATCGCTGGCCGCGAAAATGGCAGTGGGCGCCTGGGAGAGAGAAAGTAGTTCCTTGGCTTTTTGGAAGGCTTCGCGACCACCCAGTTCACCCTGCCTCTGGTATTCGGGAAGGAAAGGCAAGCCGGCGCGGTCGAGGGCCTGGCGATATCCCTGGAATCGTTTGCGCATAGCCACAAAGTTGAAAGGATTGTCCAGGTAATCGCTGAGGAAGCCAATGCTGCGGTGACCAAGTTCGATCAAATGGGAAGTTGCATGATAACCACCGGCAACGTCATCTACATTTACCCGGGAAAGTTTGGAATGGGCTGCATCGAGTAGCACCGCCGGGATATTGGATTGTTGAAACCGTTGGATATGGGCGTCGCTTGGTTGCAGGGATACGATAATGACCCCATCTACCCGGTCGCGCCGGGACAATTTATTCAGGTAGCCGTCGACCTTCTGGGGCATCTCGACGCTGTATAAAATCAAGTCGTAGCCGCTATCGGATAGGGCGTTCTGGATACCGCGTAGACGTTCCACAAAAGATGGTAAAGTGAGAAAGGGCAGGACTACCCCGATGGTGAGGGTACGCCCCAAGGATAAACGCTGGGCGATGGGATTGGGGGTGTAATCCAAATCGGAGATGACGTCCAGCACCTTTTGGCGGGTCTCTTCGGTTACTAAGGGGCTTTTGTGTATCACCCGTGAAACTGTAGCTATACTCACCTTAGCTCGTTTGGCTACGTCTCTAATGGTTGCGGCCACTACACATCCCTGGTATTGATAAAGCTATTAATAGGGGAAAATAAATTGGTGATGTAACCGGTTACATTATAGCAAGATTAATATGGTTTGTCAAGTTTTGCTCGGGGGTTGTCATCCAAACTTCAAAAGTGAACTGTTTAAACTTGAAAATTAGGCTCGATGGGGTGGGTGTAAGTCGGGGACGAAGCCCGGCAGGGCGATTGAATTCGCTGGGTGGAGAATATCAAATCAGCCTCAGTCAACTTGGGGAGATTGAGGCTGACCAAGCCTTTTAACCTATCGCTGGGTAGATTGCCGATAGAACAACTATCAAAAGGCAGAATAAGATTCATTCTGCCCTTGATGTATTGTATAGTCACTCAAGAGGTTCCCGTGTACTTGGCTGCGGTAACACTACCTTCTACTTGGTTGCTGGAGTACTTCAAGTCATCTCCCCTTTGCGAAGGGGACATCTTAAGTTTTGATATATGGGGACATTTCAACTTTGGGTTGACAGGCGAAAACCTCACTGGGCTACCAGGGGTAGATAAAGTTGTGGGATTAGCAGTGTTGGTTGTGGAACGCTCCCGAAATCCAGACCGAGCTGGAAATCACCACCGGAGCTGGTATCGGTTACCGGCACACCTGCCCTTCCGTTCAAGATGAAGTTTCCTGAACGGGATTGTCCGACTCCTCCGGGTAGCTCGAAAAAGCCAATCATCCAAGGATCTTCAGCACTCTGGGCTACGCCCACCAGCAAGAGTGATATTCCCAGCAAAATCAGGGCCAAGATCAGCCATTTCACATATCTTTTATTCATAGTACCTATCCTTCACGGGTAAAGCTTTACCTGCCCGTTTGCCGATAGATTAATCACGCCTGGTGGAGCTAACCACAAGCTGCCTTTTGTACCCACCAAGGCTGCACTGCCTCGGGCTGAAAACTGGATATATTTGGATAAAGTCAGCGTTTCTGGATATCCGCCACCCTGGATTTTAATTTTTGTCCCATTCCAGGCGAATTGCAATGCCTGGTTGACGGTGGTATAAGGACGGTCACGGGTTCCATCTCCGTTGCCGCCTCCATATGCAGCATCCACGTACAGCACCCCGCTCAGGTGCTCGAAATAGACCGAGTCCAGGCTGTGTGGTGATTCATCGTCTAGTTGCAGCACGTGTAACTGGCCTTGGATGCCTGGCGCCTGCTTGTCATCCATGTCTCCCACGTCCACCCCTTCAGATTCTTCCCACAAACAACAACCGGGATGACATTCATAGTAGAACAGGTCATTTGGGTCCTGAGAAGAAACCGCGATGCGTTGCCAGTTTGCCTGGGTGGTATCGAAAACATGAATGGCGCACCAATCGCTGGGTTCAAACCAATCCGTTCCGCCGGTCAGTACAAATAACAGGTCACCGCTCTCGGAAAAATCCGCACCTTGACCATGCTGCAGGGTCAAAGGATTTCCGGCTTCATATAAATAATTGGATCCGCTGTAAGTTAGCGCAACCACTGGGGGATTGCTTTCCAACTGCCCCCAATCCAGGGAATAATGATCTATACCGATGATGTTTTTCCAGGACCGGTTGGCAGATATAGTACCTTGCGGGTCCACCGCCAACCAGGATCCGTCCGATTTGATCGTCCCGGAGACGACCATCGGGGCTGACCCTAGGTAATCCAGGCTATCGGTGGTGTGGAAAACCCCCACAGCCTGGGTCGTGCCGGGGCCGCCGCAGGTGTCGTCATTATCTTCTAAGGGGATGACCAGGTAACCATGCCCGTTGTAATTATAATAATCTGGATCACCCAGGTGGTCGAAACCAGCCCCGCACACTTCTGGATAAGTGTCGAGATTACGGTGGATGATCCGGCTTGATTCGGGTAAATTGCCTAGGTCAAATTCGATCGGGATTTTCCACAAATCTTCTTTCTGGGTGATGTACCAGTAGGCATCGTCATGCGTCATGCCCTGGGTTTCTGCGTGCCACCCGGGACTGGCGTCCGCCGGGTAGACCCCGATATGACGGGTGTACATTTCGTATGGTCCCAGGCTGCCGGGAACCGTTGCCGCAGTATCCCCAGCAAGACCAGCGACCAGGATGCAACAAATGGTAAAGATCAGTAGCTTGTTCATGAGAGTCGCCTCGGTCGCGTGCTATTGCAAGGTAACCAAGATCAGGATCTGGCCTTGCTCGCCTCCTGCCAGTGCCTGCATGGCTTTGCCCAGGATGGCGCCCTGCGCCTGGGCGATATCCTTCACAACCATTGCAAAACCAGGGGTGGGGGAGGTGGTCAATAAATCTCCTGGCGCAACTGCCCCGTAGGATCCATCCACGTTGCAGTATACCTGTCCGGCCAAGGCGACCTGAATGCTGTAGTCGTCAACCCCTAATTGCACACCGGAGCCTAACCCCTGTGCCCCAGCGATTACCCCGGCGACTTTTTTATCATAGGGTTGTGCGCTGAGGGTCAGTTTACCGGGATTGTCCGCATCGATCACCACCACGCTGCCTTGCGGTAGGTCCGCATCACCTGAAAGGTTGAAACCTTCAGCATAATCCAAACCCTCGCCCAACTCGACCAGGGTAGCCCCGGTCGAGAGGCTCCTGACCTGAAGGTTACCAGCGAAGATAGCTGCCAGCCCATCTGTGCCACCCTGGGCATAAATCGCAGGCCCACCGCCTTCATTCCCAGCTGCCAGTGCGGCGTGTTCATTGGATTTGGTGACTGCTTTGATGCCATTATAGGTGTCGCTTCTCCCGGTTACACCCACACCACCAGCGCTGTGTCCATACACCCCGCTCCACTCGCCCGGCCCACTACGTCCGGTCCAACCGACCACGCCATTGGCATTGGTGCTCTCACCTTTGACTCCGGCTGAACCGGTGCTGGTTCCACGCACGCCGTTTCCGTTTGTGCTTTCACCCCAGACACCGTCGTTATCTCCGGTCCCATATGTGCCGGTGTGTCCACCGACACCGTAAACTCCAACCCCGGCGCCGGTGCCATGTACACCGTGTAATCCTGTGGGTGGAGTCCCGTTCGTCACACCACTGCTGCCCACAATGGCGATGTTGTTGCGGCTCCAGGCTTCCACTGCGTAGCCTCCAGCCTGGTTACCGAAGTGGATGGTGTCAATCCCCGAGCTGGTGATACTCGCCCCGGGTTTTAAGCTCAAGGCGTAGGGTACAGCCGTCAGCATCTGGCGCGGGGATAAGGTCTGTCCGTTGACTACTACCTGCAACCATAGGGATTGCCCATCGAAGGCATCATGGGGCACATTTAGCTTGACGGTGAATAACCCGTCTTTTACCGAGACGCCAGTGAGCACGATGTCACTGCCAAGCTGGATACCAGCGGTAGCGTCATTCCATACCTGGAAGGTCAGATTGAAGGACCCGTTCAGCGGTTGACCACTGGCATCGGTCAACCGTCCCTGGTAGGTGATGGTGCTGGGTAGCATACCGGATACGATCAACCCGGTTCCAAAGTCAGGGTTTCTGGAGGCACCTGGTAGAACGCTGCCGGCGCTGAGTAACGAGGTTAGTAAAATAGTAATGAGAATAAGAAGAAGAGGTCGCCTGGTTTTCATTTTTAGCTCCTTTATTGAAATTTACTCCCAAATCCTTCATGAGAAGGTTTCTCCATTGACAGGTGAATCCTAAAAATGCCGTACGCCATGGACCGGCATGAAGATATTCTATTAATCGCCTGATTAACAATAAAGATCGCGGGATTACCAGCTAAACTACTGGAAAGCGTAAGATCGGTGGAATTCAGGCGGCTTTGGGTTTAATCGATGCGTTTCGCTCGCTACCAGGGCTGGAAAAGAAATTTGAATATGCTGAATCAGCTATTTTCGATAAATAGCTGATTCATTAATTTCATTATATAAAAAGTATCATAGGGAGTCAACTACTTCATGATAGGGTTCGCTCGTAATGCGCAGCAATTAAAGTGGGGAAGACTCTACAATCTGCCCAAAAACCACAGAAATTAATTCTCTTGTAAACCCACGATATTCGCCTTCTCTAGAAGTAAATCGCCGCGATCTGGATTGGATCGAAATCCACGATAAATCATGTGGTTGATTGTTTTCTTGAATTGCTGAAAGGTATAGTTTGAATTTTAGAAATAGGAATATTCAAAGTGAAGAGAAAAGTATTGACTTAATAGTTTATATATGTTATACTTCAATAAATGTGAAGTATATAAAACATAAACCTAATGTAATTGGAGGGAGGCTGTCCGTGTTTCACGAAAGAAGGTTAAAACCAGATCGAACTCTTTGAGGTTTGGTCATTGTCGTGGTAATTGCGGGGATCTTTGGGCTGAGTGCATTGCTCTTTGGCATCATTCCCGGTTTCTACATCCTCGGCGGCTTAGTCTGGATTTACGCTTTGTATAATCTGCTCGTATTCGTACGTATGGGCAACCTGGCTCATTTGGTACCTACGGCATATCTCATTTTTCTAGGCTTCATGCTATTTCTGGCGCCTTATTTTGGTCAAAGGACTGAGTCAGACCTCGGCTATCGGATTGCCTGGTTCTCCGGTATTTTGGTCTTTGGAATCCTGATGATCTTTGTAACCATCACCAAAAAGGTGAAATGGCGCGGGCGGGAGATCTTCGAGCTGGCAGCCGAGCCGGTGGACGATACCGGGGACGGATATACGCCCCGCCCACGCCCGGTTGGAAGGGTTGAATTCACCCAGAGGGAAATCCTATCCTTTGCCAGGTTTATCAACAGTAACTTGATCGCCATCGCTTATGTCAGCCCGAGAAAAGTGACCTTTATGCCGGTCAAGATGGGTGACGAATTTATGCAATTTCTCCGGCTATATCGACCGAATGACGAGTCTACCTGGATCAATTTCGACTTTGAAGGGGATGTGTCGGTTCACATCTCTCACAAAGACTATTTAGATTACCGGGAGCCGTTGGCCTTCGATAAATTGTGCGAGTCCCTGGGACAGTTATTTGTCAATTTCGCTGAATTACATAAAAAAGGAGAGGGTGTCCGCATTATCGACCGGCTGGATGCGGTTGGGCTAAGTTTCTTTTCGTAAGTGATGCCATGGATTTCAAAACAGCTGCTCAACTAAGTTTCTACTTAGCAAAAGACTACGCCGAAGACATCTTCAGATTACTGGTGAACTACCAGGCTGTCTCGGCCTCGGAGGTGGCAACCCGGCTCAACCTGCATATTAAAACAGCCCAGGATTTCTTGGAGGGCCTGGCAGAGCTGGGTGTCTTGTCAAAAGAGGAGGTTTTTGAGAAGAAACGCCCTTATTTTCACTATGTGCTGGATCAGGACAGATTGG
>Ga0307435_1000811_pt1 | contig 13671 bp, 15 predicted proteins | sample SalMarWE160470MG_FD_202164 | JGI IMG/M metagenome (GOLD analysis project Ga0307435, IMG submission 202164) | Salt marsh sediment microbial communities from the Plum Island Ecosystem LTER, Massachusetts, United States - WE1604-70 | ecosystem: Environmental > Aquatic > Marine > Intertidal zone >... | reverse complement strand
TAAGTCCGTCCTAATCCAGAAATTACAAAACATTTTGTACTATTCATATGCCTTCCAATAACTTGATATTAGATAATATTAATTTTACTTATGTTGTTTTCTTTTATTTGAAAAAGAAATAAATTATGAATCACAAGTTTAAACCGGAAAGTTTAATGATGGCTTACGGCTACAAGCCTGAGTTATCAGAGGGTGCGATAAAATGCCCGATTTTTCAGACTTCAACTTTTGTTTTTAAAACTGCAGAAGAGGGAAAAGCCTTTTTTGAACTGGCCTATGGAAAAAGAGAGAAATTGGCCAATGAGCAGTTAGGATTGATATACAGCCGTATAAACAATCCTGATTTGGAGATTTTGGAAAACCGGCTTTGCCTCTGGGATAACGCAGAGGATTGTGCTGTATTTGAAAGCGGGATGTCAGCAATTACAACTGTGCTCCTGGAATTTTTAGAGCCCGGTGATTTACTTCTGTACAGCAGGCCGCTTTACGGTGGTACAGACCACTTTATTAATCATTTTTTACCGAAAATTGGGATTACGACACTCGGTTTCAAGCCAGGACAAGAGCGGATTGAGATAATTAAATTATTGAAAGATTCGGGAAAACCAGATAAATTAAAGCTCATATACATGGAAACACATGCCAATCCGACAAATGAATTGATTGACATCGGATGTTGTAAGAGTATTGCAAAGCAATCAGCCAAACTGGTAATGAGGCTTTGGTGGCAGTAGATAATACATATATGGGGCCATTATGGCAGCACCCGCTAAAACACGGTGCCGATCTGGTTATATACTCTGCGACTAAGTATATTGGCGGGCATAGTGATATAATTGCAGGTGCGGTTTTAGGAAAAAGGGAATTGATGAAAAAGATTTGCAGGAAATGGGAATAACAGATTCACTCGTACGATTATCAATAGGAGTGGAAAATTATAAAGACATAATCCGGGACATTGAACAGGCATTAAATGAAGTATAGAATTCAATTGAAAAGATGGTTATTATTATTGTTTAAACGGAGTATCTTCAAGGCAGGATTGGGGGGAGTGGTTAAAATATATGCTAAAAACTGTAAAGGAAACCGCAGACTATACTATATTTAAGATAGAGGAGATAATGCAGCAGTTTAATGATACTAGAAGACATATCGAAAAGCATTTACCAAAATTTAATTTTTCTGTAATTGAAGCTATTTTCACCCAGCCTTATATAAAAGCCATTCATATAGTGAGTGATAAAATTAAAAGCCGCAACACAGCCAAAAAATATCTTGAGCAATTATGTCAACTTAAGATACTTGAGCTAAAACATATCGGTAATGAAAATGTTTATATTAACACGGACCTGGTTAGAATTCTTGGAAGTAATTGAATTCTTACCTAATAACTACCTTTCCAAAATAAACTCTGTCTGCCAGCCTGACCTTTACCAGGTATATTCCCTTTGTATAGCCTGATAAATCAATCTGTTCTACAAAATGGGCGTTATAATCACAGACTATTATATCTATTAAGTTTTATTTATTCCAGACATACTTTCCCGTAATAAATTGTCTCATCAGTAATAACGTTATAAAATATGATGCTCCCCTTATTGACGGGACGTTGTAATTATATAAACGGGTAAAAAATACTTCTATATTTTGAACGAAGGTAAAATTTTGCCATTTTTACCCTTGTTTAATTATCAAGGGTGATATTTACCCTTGCTATGAGCTAAATAAAATATTAATAAAATCAATACGCAATGAAGAACAAAGAAAAGAACCTGGTAAAGTTATTTTCAGGTATTAAGGAATATTATTCACCTAAAGTTATTGGTGAAGTCAACGATGTATACGTTAAGATTACCAAGGTCAAGGGCCAAGATGTGCCCTGGCATACCCATGATAATGAGGATGAGATGTTTTATATGGTCAGGGGATCACTTACTATGGAAATCAAGAATGAGGGAAGTTTTGATCTTAATGAGGGCGAACACTTTATTGTTAAAAAGGGTACAGAACACCGGGTATATTCGGAAGAGGAATGCTGGATCATGCTAATTGAGGCAAAAGCCACCCTACATACAGGAAGCGTTCAGTCAGATATAACAAGGTCAATCGACGAACAGTTAAAGAATTAATAGTAAAGATTGAGATTACAAAATAAAATATTTTGAAAACTACACTTAAATAATAATGGATATGAAACAACAATATGGTATTTTATTGATTTTGAATATTTTATTGTTATTTTTAATTACAGGTTGTAAAATGAATACTTCGCAGCATATTGAAGATGGCTATGCCGATGTCAATGGTATAAACCTTTATTATAAAATTATTGGCAAGGGTGATCCTGTTGTTATTCTTCACGGGGGACCGGGATTTGACCATAATAGTATTATCCAGTTTAAGGAGCTGGCAGATGACTACCGGGTAATATTCTATGATCAGAGGGCTTCAGGTAATTCTTCGGGAGCGGCCGATTCTGCCTCTATAACGGTTAATAATTTCGTGGAGGATCTTGAAGGATTACGCAGGCACCTTAAACTGGGGAAAATCAATGTTATCGGTTTTTCATGGGGCGCTACCCTGGCCATGTGTTATGCCATAAAATATCATGATAATATAAAATCACTGGTAATAGTCAGTACAGGAGGCGGAAGTAAAGACTATTTCAATGAATACTTTAATACTCTTAAGGAAAGGACATTAGAGGAAGACAGAAAAATTATGGGAGAGATAGAACAATCGGAATCCTTTAAAAATCAGGAAACTAAAATAGTACAGGAATACTGGCGGCTGATCATGAAACCTTTTTTTAAGGACAAATCCCTGGTGAACCAGGTTGACATGACCTTTGGAAAGAATACAACAAAAAATCAGGCTGCCATCGGCAAATTTTTAATGGATGATCTCGGGGACTATGATATTCATAATGAACTGGAGGTTATTGATTGTCCAACCTTGATAGTATATGGGACATACGATGCCTTTCCATGTGAGGGAGCCTATAAGGTATATAAACATATACCTTCATCAAAGCTGGTAATTTTTGAAGATGCAGGGCATTTTATGTATATTGACGCGCATGACCGGTTTTTCCCTCTTATAAGACGATTTCTAAAGGGTGACACAAGTGTTGAAACATCAATCCCTGATTCTCTGAAGGGTAAATTAGATCTTGTTGATCTTAATTAATAAACACCAAATAAAATGAAACGCAAGGATTTTTTTAAGGATATCTGTAAATACGGACTTTGTTCCTGTGCAGCTTTTTCATTTCTTAGCAATGAAAAAACTTATGCTTCTTCAGATGACCCGGATCAGGAGGTTAAAAATTTAACATGGAAACTGGAGTTTATTAACAAACGGTTTGCCAGGTTGCTGGATATTATGGATTCTTCTCTTGAAGATGGCAAAAAAAGGGAAATACTGGAAAAACTGGGCCGTGAATGTGCAAAGGATTTTAGTGACGATGCCATGAAATTTAAGGGTGATATCCAGGGATTCCTGGACGATATCGGGAAGAAATGGGTGGAAAAGGCAGAATATGATAAGGACAAAGGTATAATACGGATTTTTGACAGGAAAAGAGAAGCATGTTTTTGTCCGTTTATAAACAGTTCCCTTGTAAGTTCAGATACAATGTGTTATTGCTCAATAGGATGGCAAAAGGAAATATATGAGACTCTGACAGGAAAACCGGTTGAAGTGGAAATAACCGATTCAATTTTAAAAGGCGGTGAACGATGCAGTTTTAATATTTTCCTGGCTTAGCACTTGGAAGGCATCAGGTTATGGTGATATTGAGCTTGCAGTTAAAGCTGTAAAGGAGGGGGCAACTGATTTTATTACAAAGCCATGGGACAATCTGAGGCTGTTGGCTACTCTTCAGGCAGCACTGAAACTGAGGTTATCCAATAAGGAATTTAGAAAACTGAGATTAAAACAAAAGCAGATAAGTGAAGATATTAACAGGAATTATGGTCAGATTATCGGTGAATCAACGGTAATGAAAGATTTGTATAAAACTATCAATAAGGTAGCTTCAACTGAAGCAAATATATTGTTAATGGGAGAAAACGGGACAGGCAAGGAACTTATTGCACATGAGATACACCGGCAGTCAGGTAGAAGCCGGAAAGACTTTATAAGTGTGGATTTAGGAGCTTTAAGTGAAACGCTTTTTGAGAGTGAACTTTTCGGGCATGTCAAAGGTGCATTTACCGATGCAAAGGATGACCGTATAGGCAGATTTGAAGCAGCCTCCGAGGGTGCACTTTTTCTTGATGAGATTGGAAATCTCAACTTTTCCCTGCAGGCAAAACTCCTTTCAGCAATAGAAAATAAGAAGATAACTCCCCTGGGTTCAAATAGGGAAATACAGGTAGATATATGGATAATTAGTGCTACCAATAAGGATCTACCGGCAATGGTTAAAGAAAGTCTCTTCAGGGAAGATTTGTTTTACAGGCTAAATACAGTGCAGATAAATGTCCCTCCTTTAAGAGACCGTGAGAATGATTTAGTGCTGATATCAGAGTTTTACCTCAGCCAGTTTGCAGGTAAATATGACCGGTCACCTCTTAAATTTACATCAGGGGCACTGGATAAGTTGAAAAACCATTCATGGCCCGGTAATATCAGGGAGTTAAGACATACCATCGAAAAAGCCGTCATATTATGTGATCGTGACGTTCTTACTCCTGAAGATTTTTCATTTGGCACGGAAAGTAATTTACAAACAGATATAAATAAGCGGTTAAGCCTTGAAGAAGGTGAAAAATTAGTTATTAATAATGCCCTGACAAAAAATAACCGGAATATTAGTGAAGCAGCTAAAGAGCTGGAGTCATGGCAGAAACTGATAAGAATACTCACACATGAGATTATGAACTCCATAAGTCCGATTTCATCGACAATAAAAACAATTAAGGAATTCCTGAGCACCAATAGCAAGAAAGCTAAATCAATAAATGATATTGAACAGGAAATTATTGATGATTCGGTCAATGGGCTGAATATTATTGAAGAGAGAAGCGACGGACTTGTGGATTTTGTTGAGAAGTTCCGCAGTCTCACTCTCCAGCCAAAGCCAATTTTCAGGCAATTTTCAATAAAAGAATTATTTGAAAATATTAAACTATTAATGACAAAGGAACTTAATGAGAACAATATATTACTTGAAATAGAAGTAATACCCGAATCATTGGCACTTACTGCAGATAAAAAACTGGTTGAACAAATACTGATTAATCTTGTTAATAATTCAATTCAGGCATTTGATAATACTGAAGACAGGAGAATCACACTTCGGGCTTTATATATCGCAAATAAGAATGTTGTTATCCAGGTGATAGACAACGGAACAGGGATAAGTGACGAAAACATGGAAAGGATATTTGTTCCCTTTTTTGCTACTAAATATAAAGGTTCAGGTATAGGCCTCAGTTTGTCAAGAGAAATTATGAGGTTACATAATGGTAAAATAAGGGTAAGGTCAGTACCGGAGAAAGAAACTGTTTTCACCCTGGAATTTTAAGAACAGGCATTACTTGCTGTTGAGTCACTTTGTTAAAATTTATGATAATATGAACTGTCATTTATACGGGAAATTGATATATAATAAATTAATTGGAACAGCTTTATTAATTGTCTTATTGCTATTGAATATGAAACATGCCAAAACAAATATTTTTGAAGAACTTCCGGATTCACTCAATGGATGGACCTCTGAAAATGTAATATTGCTGAATGACAAAGTAAGCTTATATGATTATATTGACGGAGGAGCTGAATTATATATTTCTTACGGGTTTAAAAAGGCTGTTAGCAGGAAGTACATAAAACAGGGACAACCTGAAGTTATCGTGGAAATTTTCGATATGAATACATCAGAAAATGCCTTTGGAGTATTTTCCAATACAAGATATGAAGAAGACTCTTCATTCGGACAGGGTTCTCAATATGTTGAAGGAGCCTTGTTATTCTGGAAAGGGAAATACTATATATCTGTTATGACAACTGAAGAGACAGATGAATCAAAAGGACTTATTTATAAGCTGGGCAGGATAATTTCTGAAAGAATCACGGAGACGGGCAACAGGCCCGGTATTATTGACTTATTGCCCTCAGAAGGATTGGATAAATCAAGTATTTTATATTTTTATCATTACATTTGGGTAAATTCATTTTATTTTATTGCTGACGAAGATTTTCTTCTTATAGGCGACAAAACAGACGCAGTACTTGCAAAGTACGGCTCACAGGGAAACAGGAGTTACGTTCTGATAATTCAATATGATGATAATGAAACCGCCGGTAAGGCATATAACAACTTTATAAATGAATATTTTCCTGAGGGAGAATTCAGGGCAATATCGCAGCTTGAAGATAACAAATGGATGTCAGTTAAATTAATAGACAATACTTTTTATGGTGTTTTCAATGGGATAACTGAAGAATATGTTTCCGCTCTTCTTTCAGATATTGAGTTAACCTATAAGAAAATTAATATTGATTATAAATAATAATTAAAATCCAGATTTATGACAAAAAGAATATTAACACGCAGGCAAATTATTAAAGATGCTACGAAAGCGGGCATAGGAAGTGCATTGTTACTGAATCCCGGAATAAATTTATTCGGCAGCGATGTAACAAAAACCAGGGTCATATTAATAAGGGATGAAAAAGCTGTGGATACCGATGGCAATCCGGACCCACAAACTATACAAAAGATGCTGGATAATGCGGTACAGAAATTAACAGGGGGAGCCGACATTAAAGAATCATGGAAAAAGATAATAAGACGTGAAGATATAGTGGGCATCAAATCAAACGAATGGGGATACCTGCCTACTCCCTCTGCACTGGAGAACTGGATAAAGAAAAGGGTCATTGAAGCAGGTGTTGATGCGAATAATATTAGTATAAATGATCGTGGGGTACTGAGTGATCCTGTTTTCCAGAAGTCAACGGCTCTTATTAATATAAGGCCTATGAGAACACACGCCTGGTCAGGTGTAGGCAGTCTGCTGAAAAACTATATAATGTTTACTGACAGTCCTTCTTCCTGGCACCCCGATTCGTGTGCTGACCTCGCAAAATTATTTGAGTTGCCGATGGTGAAAGGAAAGACAAGATTAAACATTCTTGTTATGCTTACCCCTCTTTTTCATGGAGTGGGTCCCCATCATTTCAACAAAAAATATGTGTGGCCCTACATGGGGCTGATTGTAAGTCTGGATCCGGTAGCTGCCGATTCAGTGGGACTTCAAATTATTCAGGCAAAACGGAAAGAGTTTTTTGGAGAGGATAAGCCCCTTAACCCTCCCGCAAAGCATATATATCTCGCTGATACCAGGCATCACCTGGGTACAGCTGACCTGAAAAAAATAGACCTTATAAGAATAGGGTATAAAGAGGGTATATTAATTTAGTGGATTCCAAATAACTGATAATTACCTGAAAAACTTAACTGGAAAAAGAAATAATAGAATAACAAAATTACGATAACAAGCAGTGTAAATCCTATCAGCGGCTGCTTGCTGTTCTTTTCTTTTTCTTCCATGCAAACCTGTCTCCAGTAGCTTGGCTTATTATCATTCCTGAACAGGTATATTTCATAGAAAGCATTGCCCAGATAAGCAAAGATAAATGCAAGTACCATTCCTCCGAATATTGATAACCAGACACCTGTAAAGAAAAAAGCAATGAACAGTTGCAGCTTATAGTTCTCAAGATTACTTATGTCAATAACCAGCTTATTAATTGCCGATCCTTTTTCTGATTTTATTTCTGCTAGATTTTTCTCCAGTATCAGTTTCTGATTTCTGAGATCCGCGACCTGGGAGCTGTTTGCATCCCTTAGCAGTTCATTATTTATCTGCTCCTCTATCTGCTCAATTTCTACTGTTGTTTCATTATCAATTAAATTCAGTTCAGCTTCTTCATCACTTAGTTCCTCTTTTTTGTCCCTTATCTCGTAATCAATGTTGCTCCTGTTATTTATTTCTTTATAGATGTTCCAGGGGTAGCCCTTGTAAAATTTTAAATTATTTATCCTTGTCTGAATTATATAATCTTCAATTTCATTTTTAGCTTCGATTTTTGCATTTTTTAAAGCCCCTATTTTAGCGTCGATAACACTATCTTTTACATAAAGGCCAAACCATAAAGCAACTGTCAGAATAATGGCAGGAATGATTAGCAGCAATGCACCGAATAAGGAAGAAGGAACCAACAGGAGAACATACTGCAATCCTTTTCTGAAAATTATACCCAGGAGTGAGACGGAATCCTTTATTGATACTTCTCTGAAAATATTGAACAGCCTGTGAGTCGGGATAATTAATACTCCAAAGACCGTAATAACGGTTAGAAAAATAATAATAAGTGTAATAAAGGTATTGATATTAAGAACCACGCCCAGGAGGCTTAATCCCGCTTCGGGTATCCATCCCAGCAAGTTTAACAGTATCTGGATAATAAATAATAAAATTATCATTGTAATATAAAACAGTATACTGCGGACCGATTCAAGTCCATTGTTATAGCTGTTTAGTGCAGGTATTTCACTTTTGTCCTGGTGGGTTTTGCTTATTGCCAGTGATATTTCACCGAACACCCACGTTATAGGTAATAAAGCGAGTACGACACCTATGAAAATAAGTCCGTTTACTTCAACCAGTATACCTATAAAATAGAAAACAAAAACGGTGAATATTGATAATATTATACCTTTTGCGGCAGTAAAATAATGATCTCTCTTAAGGCTGGCGGTTATATTTTTAAATGAAATCTGATAAATCCACCAAATCCATCTGATAAGATAATGAACTATGAGCTTAAAGAGAATAACTACTGGAGGAACAAACAATTTTAAGAACCATAATATGCCATATATAATCCAGAAGAAAATATTTCTCAGTAAAAATAAAAACTCTGTTAACAGCTCAAAAATTAGATATATACCCCAGATAATCCATACAACCGTGTCATAAACAAAGGCCAGCAAGCTTACAATTATCCTTATCAAGTCCCTGAGACCTCCCTTTTTGAAATATTCTTCCGTTCTCCTGAAGTTAAATAAATATTCTGGTTTCCTGCCGGTTATTTTAAAGTCTGCCAGGGAAAAAGCCAGCAGCAAACCGGGGACAACATAATATAAGGCAAAGTAATTGCTCAGAAAATATCCTGCAATAATACATATTCCGAGAAACAGTATTTTCTTTATATAAATATGTGCCCTTTCCATATCACATTATTTTCTAACTCGTTCACAATATTAATAAAATATTTATGGATTTCCTAAAATATGCCATGGCGGGGCAATCAGCTATATTTCATGCCGGTAAGGTAATTCTTGATATAATCCTTAATACCTGATTCAATGTCTGTAAATTCTTTTGAATAACCTGTTAATTTAAGTTTGCCCATCTCGGCCTGGGTAAAATACTGGTATTTGTCTCTTATATCTTCAGGAGTATCGATAAATTCTATATTTTTCTCTCTGCCCGTTGCTTTAAAAATATTCCCGGCAAGATCCAGAAATGTCCGTGCTTTGCCTGTTCCCAGATTGTAAATACCGGGATATTTCCTTAGGTTCATCAGGAAATATAAAACATCCAGTACATCTTTGACATAAATAAAGTCTCTTTTCTGCTCACCGTCTCTATAATCAATATTATGTGAGCGGAATAGTTTTATTTTTCCTGTCTTAATTGCCTGGCACCAGGCATGATAAATTACTGAGGCCATTCTGCCTTTGTGATATTCATTGGGCCCGTAAACATTAAAGAATTTTAAGCCGGCCCAGTAGGGGGGAGATACTTTTTGTTTTAATACCCATTTATCAAATTCGTTCTTGGATTCGCCATATAGATTCAGAGGTTTTAACTTTTCTATTATTTCATGGTCATCACTGAAACCATATTCCCCTAATCCATATGTTGCGGCTGATGAAGCATAAATAAGCGGCACCTTATATTTTACACAGTAGTTCCATACAAGCTTTGAATATCCGAGATTAAGCCTGTCGAATACATTCTTATCAGATTCCGCTGTATCAGTCCGTGCGCCAATATGGGTAATAAACTCCACCTTCAGGTGGTTTTTATCAAACCATTTAAAAAATATATTTCTGTCTATTTTTTCGCTGAAGGATTTATGTGCAATATTCCTGTTTTTTATTTCATTTGCAAAATCATCAACAATAGCAATATCAGTTATTCCCTCGCTATTCAGCTTGCTGATGAAATTACTGCAAATGAATCCTGCTGCTCCGGTTACAATTATCATGATATTAAGTTAATTTTATGAACATAATATCAATCAAGTTTCAGCTCATTAAAAATTTCAACTATTGAATCGTTCAGATTCTTTATTGCAAGCGGTATATTCCAGTTTTCAATTTTACGTATCTCGACAAAGTTGGATATTGCCCTTATCTGGAGAAAGGGCATATTTTCCAGCAGGCATACATAAAAAAAAGCTGCTCCCTCAGTTGTTATAATTTCGGGGTTAAATTTAATCTTTAGCTTTTCAATAGCTTCCTGGTTGCCAGTTAATGTGTTAACAGTAATAGCTTTTACCGGTATTAAAGAATCAACCTCATCGATATCAAAACTCCCCTTATTTTTTAGAATCTCCCTACTAAACGGATAAATATTCTCATTCATTAATTCCTTCTCGCTGAGAGTGTAAAAATTATTATCTTCCTCCACACCTAGGTCTACATTTATAGCAAGATCATAATCAGTCGCATTTAACGCCTTTGTTAAATTATAGGTAGTAAAGATGTTTCCCACGCCGGTTATTAATATGTCAACGAGCAAGGTGCCGTACTTGTGGCAAGTGTAATTGGCATTAATACTTTGAATAAACTCAAGTTTATCACTTAACTGTTTAACTTCCCTGCTTGCTGCCGCGACAATTAGTATTTTCAAAACAGATAAAAATTATTAAAGGTTTTATAAATTAAAAAGTTGTTAACTTTAGACTTTTATGTTCAACATATAAAATTATATAAATATATATTTTTCCGGTTTATTATGAACTAACAAATAAAGAAAAATAAATTTTTGAAATGAATGAAAATAATAAAAATATCGGGGGAATATCTGAAAACGGATATGAAAGAATAGACAAGTTTGACGGGAAAAAGACAGAAGAGTTAGTAAGATTATATAAGGGCATTTTGAAAAATATTGAGGCAGATCCGAACCGTGAGGGACTAAAAGATACACCTTTGAGAGTTGCCAAGTCGATCCAGTTCCTTACTCACGGTTATAATATTGATCCTCACGAACTGATTCTTTCGTCAATGTTTGAGGAAGATTACAGGCAGATGGTCCTGGTTAAGGATATTGAGATCTATTCCTTATGCGAGCATCATATGATCCCTTTTTTTGGTAAGGCTCATGTAGCATATATTCCCAACGGGTATATAACCGGACTGTCAAAGATAGCGAGGGTTGTTGATGCATTCTCCAGGAGGTTGCAGGTTCAGGAAAGGCTTACTGTGCAGATAAGGGATTGCCTCCATAGTACCCTTAAACCCATGGGGGTAGCTGTGGTAATTGAAGCAATGCATCTGTGCATAGCTATGAGGGGCGTTCAGAAACAAAATTCGGTAGCTACGACATCGGCGTTTACAGGTTGCTTTTTAAAAGAACAGAGAACAAGGGAAGAGTTTATACATCTGATAGGAGTGAAGCTGCATTGACTCCTGCCTCTAATTTTTTACCTTTACCCGTAATTTTAAGTTCAACAATATGAGAGCATATATTTTCCCCGGACAGGGAGCACAGTTTGTCGGAATGGGCAAAGACATGTATGATAAATCCGCACTTGCCAGGGAGCTGTTTGAAAAGGCCAATGATATACTTGGTTTCAGAATCACGGATATGATGTTTACAGGTACGGATGAAGATTTGATGCAGACCAGGGTTACACAGCCGGCCATTTTCCTTCATTCGGTGATTCTGGCCAGGACTATTGGCGGCAAATTTGAGCCTGATATGGTAGCAGGTCACTCACTGGGCGAGTTTTCCGCAATAGTTGCGGCAGGGGGACTGTCATTTGAGGACGGACTTAGTCTCGTTTCAAAACGTGCACAGGCAATGCAGAAAGCATGTGAAATAAATCCGTCAACAATGGCTGCTATATTGGGACTTGATGATAAGATTATTGAAAAGGTCTGTAATGAGATTGATGAGGTTGTCGTCCCTGCAAACTATAACAGTCCGGGACAGGTGGTCATTTCCGGCTCAATGAAAGGTATTGACATGGCAATAGAAAAGCTCACACAGGCAGGGGCAAAAAGGGCATTAAAGCTGAAGGTCGGCGGTGCTTTTCATTCACCCCTGATGGAGCCTGCCAGGGTTGAACTTGAACAGGCAATAGATGATACAACATTTAACAGACCTGCTTGTCCGGTTTACCAGAATGTAACCGCATCACCCGTAACAGACCCCGGCGAATTAAAAATAAACCTCAAGTTGCAGCTGACCTCACCGGTTAGATGGACACAGTCTGTTAAAAATATGATTGCCGGCGGGGCTGACTCATTTACCGAGGTCGGACCGGGAAATGTGCTGCAGGGACTTGTAAAGAAAGTCAGCAGCGAAGTGATTACGGCAAGTGCCGGAGTGGATTAGAGTTTGCTGATATAAGAAACTATCTGATGCAAGTTGAAAACAATAACAATTAAAATCTAGTCTATCAACATTTAATCAGCCATGTTATTTTTCAACAATGGGGGAAATTAACCTGATTACTCGCCCGGAATATATTTATATTTGATAGAGAAATTTGTCCTGAATGCTAAAGAGATTTTATTATGGATTTAAAATTTAAGGAATTGTTCCTGCTTCGATGGAAAAAATATTTTTCCAAGGCAGAGTTGCCAATTACGTATTTTTATACTGATGAGGTTTCCGGGGAAGAGATCGGGGAATCGAAGGATGAACACCGGTGCTTAATCTGCAATTTAAACCGTGTTAGGGAGGGACATACTTTTGTATACAGTGCGGACAGTAACGGATGCATGGGCGGCAAGCGTTATTCCGGTTTTTCGCAAGGCCTGCGGCCCGATTTTGAATATTTCCTGTCTTGTGGTATACCCGGTAAAGTAGAAGGTGAGCGATATAAAAAATCACCGGACCTGGTAAAAGAATTTTTAAGAAAAAATCCTCCTTTTAAAGCACCTGCCAGGTACCTGGTATTCAAACGATGGGATAGATTATCGGAAAGAGACAAGCCCCTGGCTGTTATATTTTTCGCCGGCCCGGATGTCTTATCAGGTCTTTTTACATTGGCAAATTTTGATATGGCTAATCAGCATGGGGTTATTACACCTATGGGATCAGGATGCTCATCCATAATCAGTAATACGCTTAATGAGTCCGATTCGAAAAATCCAAGATGTATTTTAGGGATGTTCGATGTTTCTGCCCGGCCCTGTGTTCCGGAAAGTACTTTGACTTTTTCTGTCCCGATAACACGGTTTGAGGAAATGGTGAATAATATGGATGAAAGCTTTCTGATAACACAATCATGGGACCTTGTGAAAAAGAGAATTACCAGCAGTAACCACTGAATGTTAACCAAATTAAAATATAATGATACCATGATTAAAAAAATTGTTACCTTACTTAGCTTCATATTCATCCTTAT
>Ga0307435_1000810_pt1 | contig 13675 bp, 11 predicted proteins | sample SalMarWE160470MG_FD_202164 | JGI IMG/M metagenome (GOLD analysis project Ga0307435, IMG submission 202164) | Salt marsh sediment microbial communities from the Plum Island Ecosystem LTER, Massachusetts, United States - WE1604-70 | ecosystem: Environmental > Aquatic > Marine > Intertidal zone >... | reverse complement strand
ATCCGGACATGACGCGTTTTTGGATCACGCTGCCGCAGGGCGTGGCGCTCGTCTTAAACGCGCTCGAACGCATGCGCGGGCGCGAGATTTTTATCCCGAAGATCCCGAGCATGCGCGTGAAGGATCTTCTCACTACGCTCGCGCCGGAATGTGAATTGAAGGTTATCGGCATCCGTCCCGGAGAGAAGATGCACGAAGTGCTCATTACGCAGGAAGAAGGACGTCACGCCCTCAATCTGGGGGATGTATACGTCGTGTATCCGGAATTTTCAACGGATGATAAGAACTACGCGCTCGAATTTGGGGGCACGCCGCTGCCGGACGGATTCACGTTCACGAGCGACCGGAACGAGGACTGGCTCGATACGGATCGGCTAAAAGCACTCATCGGATCGCTCAGTCATACGCATTGAACCACGTATGACATACAAGTTTTTGACGGGGAAAAACGATCCCGCGATCGTCGTGCCCACTCGTGTAGTGCCGAGGTCGATTATCCTGTACTATTGGACTCCATAGCATTATGCAGGACGTCCACAATCTCATCGCGGAACTTCAACAGAAGGCGGGCTCCCGCAAGAAAGGATTTGTGATCGGATGTTCTTCAGACCTGTTTACGGACCATTTGTATTATCGGATTCCGTTCAGGACGGCGGAAGACATGGTCTATACCGGCTTTATCGTCAGAGACGTCGATACGGCGGTAAAGGTCGCCCGTATCATTGACGGATGTGTTGATTATATATTCATAGACGCTGAAAAAAAAATTCGAAAAATATATTATGGCGAGGAAGACATCGGTAATATTGAAAAAGCCATTAAGGAAAAAGTTAAAAAATCAAAAATTTTTACCTATAAAGGAAACGATCTCGCGGTCGAGGCTTTTGACCAATTGCTTGCAAGTATCACCGCGGATTTAGGGAGTTTGCAGGTCGCGGTAATCGGCTCAGGCAACCTTGGTTCAAAAATTGCCCTAAAGTTGGTCGAACGTGGAGCTTATGTCAGGCTTTATCGCCGTAATTCTCTTAAATTGCAGCGCATCACTGAGGGATTGAACGCCGTAAAGTCAGAGCACACGCTATCCTATATATCGGCGAAGGATTCCATGCATGATGCCTGCGCGAACACCGATATCATCATTGCGTGCGCAAACGAGAAGTCCATCATCCCTCTGGAAGCCGTCTCATCCATGAACCCCGATGGCCCGCGAATATTGATCGACGCGGGAAAGGGCTGTTTTGAAAATAGCGTCATGGAAATACATCAAATATTCCGTTTAGACGTTTCAGTCGTACAACAATTCATCTTTTCCTCACTTTTGAAGACGGAGAGCATGTACACGAAGCCAATCGGAAGGCTGAAGATCGAGAACGGAATCAATCTCATTTCTTTGGGTTTGTTAGGGCGTTATGGGGAGATCATTGTCGATGATATCTATCATCCAAGAAAAGTCATAGGCGTGTGTGACGGCGCTGGTTCTTTGTTAAAAGACGTGTCTGAATTTGAAGGGGTTTTAAAAAGTTTACACGAAAAGATACGGAATAGTTAACGCGTTTTTCCTATGAGCCAAGAATATGTGTATTCCGCGGTGATTATTGGAGCGGGCAGGATTGGCTGCGGATTCGATGCGCCCGATTCTCCGTATGTCTTGACGCATGCGCATGCGATCACGAAAAATTCGCGGGCCACGCTGGCGGCAATCGCGGATATTGATCGGGCACGCGGAGAAAAAGAGGCGACAAGGTGGAATACGCGGTTTTTTTCCGACGTTGACGAGATGTTTGAGGCCGTGCGTCCGGACATCGTCGTGATCGCGACGCCGGACGAGACGCATGCGCGGATGCTTGAGCATGTCGCGGCAAAAAATCCGAAACTAATCATTCTGGAGAAACCCGTGGCGGCAACCGCGGAAGATTTGCGGCGTTTGCGGGAACGTGACATCAGCATCCCCGTCGTGGTGAATTTTCGCCGTCGCTTTGACGCCGCGGTCACGGATGTCGCGGAACGTCTTGCGCGCGGCGAGTTCGGAGCGGTTATCTCTGCGAGCGCGATATACGATCGCGGCATCCTCCACAATGCCTCGCACATGCTTGATCTCGCGCGCTTATTCTTCGGCGAAATGAAACACGCTTCTCCGAGCGGCTTGCTCGCAGATTTTTCTGGCGGCGCCCCCTCGGTAAGCGGATTCGCCGTGTTTGAACGCTGTCCGGAATTCTTTCTCATGCACGGCGACGGTAGGGCGTACTCCTTTATGGAATTCGACATGATCGCGCACAAACAGCGCATCCGTTTTGTGGATGACGGGTTCACTGTGGAGACGCAAGGCGTCGTGTCCGATCCGATGTTCCCGGGGTTCCGGACGCTTGGAAAGGCGGAGTGCCGGAAGACGCGCATGATCGAGGCCATGTCCGAACTCGTTGCGCACGCGGTACGCGTTGTTGACGGAACGGAGGAGCCGCGTTCCACTCTGGGTGATGCCATCAAGACGCAGGAAGCCTGTCTTGCATTCGCGAGGGGCTTGGAATAACATGCGATTCACGTATGTCACAACTTGCGATTAAGGGAGGGACGCCGGTGCGCGGCCGCGAAAATTCTTTTCCCGCACACGCGATCTTCGGCGAAGAAGAGAAGCGCGCGGTCGATGCGGTTCTGGATTCCGGCGGGCTTTCGAAATTCATCGCGGCATGGGGTGATCAGTTCTACGGGGGGACGGAAGTACAGGCTTTCGAGCGCGAATGGGGCCATAGATTCGGAGTCACGCACGTGATCTCCATGAACTCCGCAACCTCGGGCCTCATCGCCGCGATCGGCGCGCTCGGTATCGGCCCGGGCGATGAAGTGATCGTGACGCCGTTCTCCATGAGCGTCTCCGCAACGGCCCCTCTCTGGTACGGCGCGGTGCCGGTATTCGCCGATGTCGAACACGATTTTTTCTGCCTTGACCCGAAGTCGATCGAGGCCGTGATCACGCCTCGGACCAAGGCGATCATCGTCGTGGACATCATGGGTCTTCCCTACGACGCCGATGCGATTAACATCCTCGCAAAAAAGCACGGCATCGCGGTTATCGAAGATGCCGCGCAGGCGCCCGGAGCCGTCTATAAGGGAAGAAATGCCGGAACGCTTGCGGACATCGGAGTCTATTCATTGAATTTTCATAAACACATCCATACGGGCGAAGGCGGTCTCGTCGTCACGGAAAATCCGGCGCTCGCGGAGCGCCTGCAACTTATCCGCAACCACGCCGAGGCGGTTGTGGAAGCGAAGGGCGTTGAGGACCTGACGAACATGGTGGGCTTTAATTTTCGGCTGACGGAGCTGCAAGCGGCGATTGGCCGCGAACAACTCAAAAAATTTGACCGTCTTCTTCGGGAACGCCAGAAGAACTGCGCCTACATCAATGAACGTTTCCTCGACATGCCCGGCATAGCGCCCGCAGAGGTGCGGTCCGGCTGCACGCACGCCTACTATCAGCATCCGTTTGTCTATAATAGGGACGTAGTCGGCGTTTCCCGTTCAAAATTCCTCACGGCCGTGATGGCCGAGCTACCGCCGACCGCGCAGCAAGAAGAGGAGGGGACGCTTCTGTATGAAGGTACCGAACGGCCGCCGTTGTATCACATGCCCATCTTCCAGAAAAAGACGGCCATCGGCCGTCGCGGGTTCCCGTTTGTGTCCCCTCAATACGCAGGCGTTGCTTCGTACGAAAAAGGTTTGTGTCCGGTCGTTGAAGAATTGTGGAATACGCGACTGTTCTCGCACGATATGATGCGCCCGGGCATGGGGCAAAAAGACCTCGACGACGTGATCGAGGCATTTCACAAAGTCTACGAACATCGCGAAGAATTGTACGTATGAAAAATCCTTTCTTGGTTGGAGAAAAAATCTACCTGCGTACGATCACGGAAGACGATCTTAATGCGAATTATCGCGAATGGTTCAATCATGAAGATGTCTGCCGCTATAATTCACACCATCGTTTTCCTCATTATGACGAGAGCATGAGTGAGTATTATGAGAGTGTAATAAAATCGCGTAAGAATCTCGTCCTTGCGATTTGCGACAAGGAGAGCGACGCGCACATCGGCAATGTCGCGCTTGAAAATATCGACCATCTCAATCAATCCGCGGAGTTCGTCATCTTGATCGGCGACACGGCGCATTGGGGAAAAGGTAAGGGCTCGGATGCGGCGAAGATCCTGATACGGCACGGATTTAACGAGCTGAACATGCATCGGATCTATTGTGGCACCTCCGAAGAGAACATGGGCATGCAAAAAATGGCGCTTGCTCTGGGATTCAAAGAAGAAGGCCGGGCGCGAGACAGTATTTTTAAAAACGGCATGTTCAAAGATATTATCTGGTATAGTTTGCTTTATGGCGAGTTCCCGCGATAATAAGAACGTCATCGTCGTCGTGCATGACGCCGGAGGTACAGAAGTGATCGGAGCCTACATCCGCAACAATTCGAAGCGCGAATGTTTTGTTTGTTACGGGGCGGGGCCGGCGAAAAAAGTTTTTGCCCGTCTGCGGCTGCCGATCCGCCCGGTGGGGGCTTTGGTGGGTGATCTTTCCCGGGTTATGAGGCGCCATGCCGATGCCAAATACGCATTGATCGCCTCGCCTGGCTGGATGACCAAGACAGAGATCAACGCTATCCAAGCTGCCAAACGCACTGGGGTGAAGACGGTTGTTTATACGGACTCGTGGCTGGACCAGCGCAAGCGGTTCGGCTATCCGAAAAAAAATTGGAAAAAACTCCTGCCCGATGCGTTTTGGTCCGGCGATCGATACGGATTCGAACAATTGAAGAAATGGTTTCCGGATCTGCCTGTACGCTTGGAGCCGAACCGGTATTTTGCCGATGAGATCCGGCGCTTCCGCGCTATCAGACGCACGGCAAAGAAAGCGGATGCGACGATCTTCATGAGCACGGTCGGAGAAGACAGTTCCCGTCTGCTTGAGGCTCTGCTGCGGCGGCTGGCAAATGCCGAGCGCCCTCCGCGTCTGCGCATCCGTTTCCATCCCGCCGATAGGCGGGACCGATACGATGCGCTCATCGGCGCATTCGCCCGCAGGGTTCGCGTGGAGAAGTCGCATGAAAAGGAACTCGTGAAAGATCTCGTGCGTGCCAGCGCCGTCATAGGTACCGAGACCATGCCGCTTGTCATCGCCGCGCTCTGCCGAATCCGTACGATTAATTTTGTACCGCCGGGCACGCGGCCGACCCTTCCCTTCAAGGAGATCATGCTGGCGCGAAACGTCCGATCAGCGGCCCGTCTTGCCATTACCGGCAAGCAATGATATTTTCTGTCTTCGGCATCTGAACGGGTGATGAAGGATGAAGGATGAGGGAGATGAAGGATGAGGGATGAGAGGGTTCATTTCCATCATCCACATCCCTCATCCATCAACAGGCATTGCGTGCGGGATGATTGGACTCTTCCGTTCGTTTAAGGCTCTAAATTGTAAAATCATACGATATGGAATTAGATAATACTGTAAAACGGCTGAAGAATTTTTCAGAGTATCTCGTGCACGTCGCCTCCTGTCATGTCTGCGGATCCGAACAGAGGACGGAGTGGGCGAAAGCGGACCCGATCATCGCGTACCAATGCGATGCATGCGGTCTTGTTTATCACAATCTCCAGCTGAACAGGAAAGGGAGAGATCTATTTTATGCGAGCGGCTACTTTGAGTTGGAAAACGATCAGGAAGATGCGGCTGCGCGCGAAAAGATGTACGTCATAGAGATTAAGAATTTGGAACGATTTTGCCGTGCGGGCAAAATTCTCGATGTCGGCTGTGGCGGCGGTTTTTTGCTCAACAAATTCGGTCCCGCTTGGGAAAAATACGGGGTGGAATTCGATGAAAAAGCCGCGCGACACGCCAGAACCGTATTCAAACTGAATGTAAAACAAGGGGAGGCGAACGAGCATGCGTATCCGCCGAATTTTTTCGACGTCATCGTTCTGCGCGGTGTCGTTGAACATATGGCGGACCCGAAAGCCATGCTCACCCATTTGGTGCCATGCGTGAAACCGGGCGGGCTGATCTATATAACCTCAACGCCGAATGCGGAGAGTCTGTGCGCCGAGCTGTACCGGGAGAAGTGGAGGCTCTTTACCGCCGACCACCAACTGCATTTTACAAAAAGGACGCTCGTGGAGCTGTTTAAGGGGATTGGCTGCGCTCTTTTGGATTCCAGCTATTTTTATACGGAGACGCCGTACGCGCACGAACTCGAAGATTATCGGAAGATTATCGAGGATGCGAAACGGATATCGACGGGGCTCAAAAACGAGGTTGATTCCTCGCCCGCGTTTTACGGCAGCATGTTGAGCCTTATCTTTCAGCGCTCGGCAGACCTTCCGTCCTGAGAGCTTCTCGGAGAGGTTTTGGCTTGCTCGATTGACGTTTATCTGGTATATGAGTCACGTGCTAACATAATAATATGGCCAACAGATACGATTTGAAAAAGAAGAACGTACTCATTACCGGAGCGTATGGCCAAATCGGACAAGCGCTTGTTTTGGCGTTATTGAAAAACGGCGCATACGTGTACGGCGCGGACATGTCTCCCGCGGCCGATTCCGCCTTGAAAAAAATCATCAGCACATACGCGCGTTTTTTTTCCCATCTCACCGTTGACGTCGGGCGAGAGAGATCGATACGCGATGCGCTCACGAACATCGACCGACCGATCGACATCCTCATAAATTGTGCGGGCATTGGCGTCTATATGCCTTTCGAGAAGCGCACCGAAGAGGAGCTCGACCAGGTCATCGCGACCAACCTTAAAGGGACAATCACCATGTCGCGTCTCGTTTCGCGGGGGATGATGGAGCGCAAGAAGGGGACGATCATTAATTTTGGTTCGGTGTACGGCGTGACCACGCCCGATTTTCGGATTTACGGGAATTCCGGCCGCAACAGCTCTGAAATATACGGGGCGACGAAAGCGGGCATCATCCATTTTACGCGTTATCTGGCGGTCTATCTGGCGCCGTACGGCATCACCGTAAATGCCGTTTCACCGGGAGGCGTTTTGAGGGCACAGAACAGCTCCTTCGTCGAACGGTACGTGTATAAAACTCCTCTGGGGAGGATGGCGAGTCCGCAGGATCTCGTCGGCGCAGTCCTCTTTCTCGCGTCTCCCGACGCGGGATACATCACGGGGCACAACCTCGTCGTCGATGGAGGATTTACGCTATGCTGAAAAAGGAAGCGAAGACGCCGCGAGGGAAGGTCAAACGCGCTTTCGTCATCGGTGCGGGCATGAGCGGTCTTTCGACCGCATTGCGCCTCTCTGAGCTCGGCGTCGCCACAACCGTTTTTGAAAAGGACTCCGACGTCGGCGGGATGGCCGGCAGTTTTGCGTGGCTGGAATTCCCACACCTCGATTACGGTCCGCATATTTACCATACGCCTGACACGCGCGTCTCGGATATATGGGAAAAGGAATACGGCGATCTTTTTTACAAGAACGAGTTTTGGGGCAAGAATGTCAAAGGCGAGCGTTTCGATGAGTATTATGATTATCCATTGTCGTTCGATTCGCTGCGCGACTTCGAGCCAGCGCTGCGTCATCGTGTCCTGGAAGAAATCGGGCGGCTCGATGAAACCCGGAAGGCGCACGCGAAGACCTACCGTGAATATGTCCTTGAGATCGTCGGCCCGACGCTTACCGACATGTTCTTTATTCGGTATCCGGAAAAATTATGGGGAGTCTCCATAGACGAGATGACGCCGAACTGGGCGCCCAAGCGTGTGAATTTTCATCGCAGCAAAGGGCATTTCCATGCGGGGCAGTGGAGCGCCGTGGGGAAATTCGGCTCAGGCGCGATTATGAAGCGCATGGCGGAACGTTTCGAGGCGACGGGAGGGGAACTCCGGCTTTCTTGCGCGATGAGTGCCATTGAGACCAAGGGCGACATGGTAACGGCTCTTCACTTCGGCAAGGAAAGGATCGCCGTGGAGCCGGACGATTTCGTCATTTCGACGATACCTCTGCCGGTCCTGGCGGAATTCTTCGGCATTCCCAATACGCTCCGCTACCGCGGTGCGAAACTCATTTTCATTGCCGTCAATAAGGAAGAAATTATTCCCGGCAATGCGAGCTTTTTGTACTATGACGATCCCGAGGTCATCTTCCATCGCGTGAGCGAACAGAAAAAGTTTTGCCCCAACGGATTTCCAAAGGATAAGAGCGTGCTTACCCTTGAAGTCGCCTATACGCGCGGCGATGCGCGCGACCATATGAGCGAGGAGGCACTCATCGAGCGTGCGACGGAAGATCTCACGCGCACCGGTCTTATACAAAAAGATGAAGCCTACGGTGGTACCCTCGTTTCGCTGCCCTATGTGTATCCGCTTTTGACAAGGGGCGTGGAAGAGCAGCTGACCGAAGTGCGTTCCAAACTGGCCGCATTCAAGCAGTTGCACCTTTTGGGTACCGGGGGAGATTATCATTACGCCGATTTGCAAATCCTTACCCTCAAGGGGCACGATCTTGCCGAGCGCCTCGGTGGGGAACGCGTCGAACTTCGGGAGGAACTGTGTAAGACCGTACACGCGCATCGTTTCAACGATGAGATGATGCTTGGCACGCAGCAGGTGCGCCACGGACTTCCGGCATTCATCATTGCGGAGATCGGCTTGAACCATAACGGATCAGTCGAGTTGGCGAAACGTCTCATGGATGCGGCCAAGGAGGCGGGCTGTTCGGCGGTAAAATTTCAGAGCTATCGCGCGGAGAACCGCCTCTCAAAAGCGGTGAAGGAGAACCGCTACGCCGAAGAGCTCATCAACACCGAGGAATCAACGTTTGAAATGTTCAAACGACTGGAATTCGGATTGGCGGAACATCGTGCCTTGTTCGCCCATGCGAAAAAAATCGGGATCCCGATTTTTTCAGCGCCCTTCGATATCGAGAGTGTGGAACTTTTGGAATCCGTCAATTGCCCTTTTTACAAGATCGCATCCATGGATGTGGTGAACCTTCCGCTCATCAGACGCATTGCGGAAACGGACAAACCGATCATCATGTCGACCGGCATGTCCACGCTCGCGCAGATCGATGATGCGGTCAACACGGTCCGCTCCGCGGCGAATCCCAATCTCATCCTTTTGCAGTGCGTTTCTTCGTATCCGGCGTCGCCGGGAGATATGAATTTGCGTGTCATGAAATTGCTCCACCAGGAGTTTGGCGTACCCGTCGGATTTTCGGACCATTCCATCGGTATTACGGCGGCGACGGTCGCTCTTGCACTCGGGGCGGTCGTGGTCGAGCGACACTTCACACTTGACCGATTCATGGAGGGTCCTGATCATATTCTTTCGTCCGAGCCGCCCGAGATGAAAGAGATCGTTCGCTTGAGTCACATGATCCCGCTCATCAAGGGGAATCGTGAAAAGATGATTGCGGGCAGTGAAGTCGAAACGATCAACCGTTTTAAAAAAGGCCTCTATGCAAAAGTCCGTATTCCCGCCGGGCAGACGATTACAGAGGATATGATCGCGATCAAGGGTCCGGGCGGCGCCATCCTTCCCAAATTCCTTGATATTGTCGTCGGCCGCAGTGCGAAACAGACGATCCTCGCCGATCATCCCATCACGTGGGACGTGATCTAGCCTCGTGCGAGGCAGTTCTTTTATGGTCCGCCGCGCACGTTCAAATCATGGATAGCGGCAGGCTGTCCTTGTTTTTTTGTGAGTACGGAACTCCGGCATCGTTGTGCGCGAACATGACTCCGCTGGATCTGGAAATGTGATCCGGCACGCGAGATGTTTGATCAGGAGAGGGCGAACGGATGTTGGATGTGCTGTCCCGCGGGGTCATGGGATCAGATATGGACGTTTGTTTTGGACGAAGAGACCGTTTGAACGGGTCATGGACTCGAACGACGATATTCGTGCTTATGTAATATCCGTAAGATTTCGCACGCGGTTTTTCCTCGCACCTTCTCTGCCGTCGCAACGGTTGCGGCGGGAGGAGGGGTATGATAACGTTGCCCGCGTATGAAAAATAAGGTCAGCCGCATTGGCGAGCGGGAACGGAAATACCTCGAAGAGGTGCTCGCGAGCGATTTCAGCAATAGCCGCAATCCCGGAATGTACGATCGTTTTGAGAAAGCGTTCGCCGGGAAAATAGGGGCGAAGTACGCGATCGGGCAGGTAAACGGGACGGCGACGTTGCACAGCGCCCTGTATGCTGCCGGCGTCCGCGCGGGCGATGAAGTCATCACGACGCCGCTTACCATGTCCGCGACATGCATGGCTATTTTACAGGTTGACGCCGTCCCCGTGTTCGCGGACGTGGTCGAGGACACGTTTCAGATTGATCCCGCATCCGTTGAGAAACTGATCACGCCGAGGACCAAGGCCATCATGACGGTTGCACTCTACGGTCTGTCGCCGGACATGGATCCGATCATGGCATTGGCCGAGAAACACGGTCTCAAGGTGATCGAAGACGATGCCCAATGCATATTGGGAACGTATAAAGGGAGGACGGTCGGGACGATCGGGCACCTTTCAAGTTTCAGCCTGCAGTCCACTAAACACATTACGGCCGGCGAAGGCGGCGTAGTGCTGACGGACGATTTTGAGCTCGCAGACCTCGTGCGCAAGTTTTCCGTGCTCGGGTACGGGAGCGTCTCCGCGAAAAGCGTAAAGATCAGCAAAGACGACATCCAGAATCCGGGTTTCGCCCGCCACGTTCAAATGGGATACAATTATCGCATGTCGGAACTCTGCGCGGCCGTCGGTCTGGGCCAACTTGAGCATCTCGATGAACTCGTTCAGCGCAGGATCGACGCCGCCGAACTTTTTATCGAAGCAATCGGCGGCTGCACGTGGCTCAAGCCGCAGGTCACGCCGCCGGAGTGCACGAACGTCTACTGGTCGCTTGCGGTCCGTTTGACGCATCCGGACATACCCTGGAAGGATTTTCGCAAGACGTTTATGGAATTCGGCGGAGACGGCATCTACGCTACGTGGAAACTGTCGTATCAGGAACCCATGTTCCAGCCGGGAACGCGCGACTTCGGGGGAAAGGAAGAGGTTATCGCGGCGACGTACAAGGGAGAATTACAGGCCTTTGATGCGGCGTTGTGTCCGGTCGCGGAGAAAATCCAAAAGCAGATTCTCGCATTCAAAACGAACTACTGGGACTGGGAGCGCGCAGAAGCGCAGGCGGAAGCATTGCGAAAAACAATCCAACACTTCTCGTAACATCCATACGATATGATCAACGGAAAGAACGTTGTCGCGACGATCGAAGCGCGAATGACATCGACGCGGTTGCCCGGAAAAGTGATGATGCCGCTCGCGGGCCGGCCGGTGATGGCGCACATGATCGAACGCCACCGGCGTAGCGCGTACACCGACGAGGTCGTGGTCGCGACAACGACGCGGCCGACGGATGACCCTGTTGTTGCGCTTTGCGAAGAAATGCAATGCGCGTATTTTCGCGGCAGCGAGGAGGACGTTTTCGGACGCATGGTTCAAGCTGCCGGGAAACACGGGGCGGACATACAGGTGCAAGGCATGGCGGACAGCCCGCTGGTCGATTGGCGCATGCTCGACCGGTGCATCGAGCTTCTCGAAGAGAACGATGCCGATTGCGCCGAGAACGAAACGTCAGAAACGTTTCCGCTCGGTTTTGACGTGCGTGTCTTCAGATTCTCGGCACTGCAAGCCTCCGAGCGCATCCATACCGATCCGTGTTACCGTGAACATGCAGGGTACTCAATTCGATCAAAGCACGATGAATTCAAGGTGGTGGATTGGGAAGCAGAAGGCGACATGCGCTGGCCGGAACTGCGCTTGACGCTCGATACGAAGGAAGATTACGAATTGATTTCCGCGGTGTTCGACGAGCTGTACGGAAAGAACCCCGACTTTTCCGCGAAGGACGTTGTTCGTTTTTTGCGGACGCGCCCGGACATCGTGGCGATCAACGCCGAGATTGAGCAAAAAGATCCGGAGCAAGAACTCGGTGCGACGGGAGGAATCTGACAGGCGTCATGACGTGATAATGATACGGAATGCTTTTGGAATTCGGAGCGGAATATCTTGAAAAAAGGAGGAAGGGCGCGTCTTGTGAGTTATGGCAGACGGGACTTGATTTGATCATACGGAATACATCCGCGCCGCTTCCGTGGTCTTCCGACAGCCGTAACATGCACGCTGGCGTTTTTCGCCTGCTGGTACGCAACGAAAGAGCGTCTGTGGAACCATGATTTCGTATGGTGCAGCGACCACGATCATAACGGGGATCGTATCTACGTGGGACGGTATGAAGATCCGACAGGCGTGAATAAAAACGGATTCAATGTACATCGCCATCTGGCACTGCGGTCAGAGTATAGTGCCGCGACGGAAGTTTCCTCTTCGATGGCGTAAATGTTCATTCGTGGCGTATGCAACTACGGATGAGTGATTAGGAATAGTACTCTTGTATCAAATTTGATATTGAAGTACTATTTTTAATACTATTATGCTAAAAATAGCTCAAAAAGTTCGCGATCTTCGTCAGCAGAAAGGACTGACGCAGATATCTCTTGCCGAGAAATCAGGCGTATCCTCGGCTTTTATCCACAAGCTGGAAGCCGGGGAGTATGACACCTTGTCCATTGAAACGTGTAAACAACTCTCCGCCGGTCTCGGTCTGACGCTTCGTCGGTTTTTGGAGGCCACGGGTCTGCTGGAAGAGGATGATTCGTCGGAATCGTCCGATGACTCGGATCAAACATACAGTGATATCGCCATTATCGGCGTTGGTATGGTCGGAGGCGCGATGGACCGTTTTTTTCAGTCGAAGAACATCGACGTGGGACGGTACGATCCGCCGAAAGGATATGACGACATCGGCGTGCTCGAACACGCGGACACGATTTTTATCTGCGTTCCAACGCCGTACTACTTTGATACGGGATTTGATGATTCATACATCCATGAGGCGATCAAGGTAATTCCGGCTTCCGGGAAGACGATTGTGCTGAAATCAACCATCCAGCCCGGAACCACGGAGCGTATTCAGACGCTCTATCCGCAGCATCGGTTCTTGTTCAATCCGGAGTTCCTTTCGGAAACCACGGCGGATCATGATATGCAGTTCCCCACGCGGCAGATCGTGGGCTACACGGCAGAGAGCCGCCGTGACGCTGAAAAGGTGATGGGTATGCTTCCTCGCGCGCCGTTTGAAAAGATTGCGAACGTGAAGGTCGCGGAGTTGGTGAAGTATTTTGGCAACGCTTTTTACGCGCTTAAAGTTACGTACGCGAATCAAATGCACGATCTCTGCACGGCCATGGGCGTGGATTACGACCACGTGAAGGAGTGCGGCCAGGCAGAACCCTGGATCGGAAACCAGCACCTGGATATCTTCCACAAGGGCTACCGGGGATTCGGGGGCAAATGCCTTCCGAAAGATACGCGAAGCATCATCCAGCTCGGCGATTCTCTCGGGATCGATCTCTCCGTGCTCAAAGCCGCGGAAGCGTATAATAATGCGTTACAAAAGAGCCAGGGGATTGATATCGCCTGGAAGGAAGGAAGCCCGGACAGGGTATCCGGTAGCTAGTATCTGGTATCTGGTATTTTTTATTGGATGACTCCGTCTCAATGAGATGGTTATCAGCGACGATGCGAGATGCCATTCACGTGCCCT
>Ga0307435_1000807_pt1 | contig 13690 bp, 10 predicted proteins | sample SalMarWE160470MG_FD_202164 | JGI IMG/M metagenome (GOLD analysis project Ga0307435, IMG submission 202164) | Salt marsh sediment microbial communities from the Plum Island Ecosystem LTER, Massachusetts, United States - WE1604-70 | ecosystem: Environmental > Aquatic > Marine > Intertidal zone >... | reverse complement strand
AAATCTTGGGCTGTGGAATATTGAAAGCGGCATAAGCGGCAAAGTACCTGTCGAGATTACATATCTGACCAGCGGCCTGTCCTGGCGGGCGTTTTATATGGGTACACTCACCGAAGATGAAAAGACGATGCGCCTGCAAGGGTATGTGCGAGTAACCAACAATAGCGGTGAAGACTATGAAAATGCCCAGACCCGGTTGATTGTAGGCAAAGTCCACATCCTCGACCAGATAGCCGAGCTTGCACGAAGACAGTATCCCTATGGCAGACCGGGGGAAGTAAGACAAAAAGGGGCAGCATCAAGCCGCTGGGGGATGGTGGCTAAGCGAGAATGGGCAGGAGTCCCTATATTGGGTGATGCGATAAAAGTTCCTGAAAAGCCCAAAGAGATCAAAAAGGAAGGTCTGAGCGAGTATTTCCTCTATACCATAGAAGGAACTGAGACGATACCAACTGGCTGGTCGAAACGACTGATTAGTTTCGATGTTGACGAGGTGCCGGTGATAAATCTCTATAAATACGAGCAAGAGCGTTACGGGAATTCTGTAGTCCGGTTCCTGAGCTTTAAGAACGATGAAGAGCATAAGCTCGGTGACACGCCCATCCCAGGTGGGATGCTGAAGGTTTATAGAAGTGCTGATGATAAGGGGCATCTATCCTACGTGGGTCAGTCTTCGTTTAAGTATATTCCTGTGGATGAGGATGTGGAGCTTAACCTTGGTGCGGTTGGCGATGTGGTTGTTGAGCCGACGCTTATGGACTTTGAGACGGAGAATTACAGGTTCGATAGAAACCGCAACATATCCGGCTGGGATGAGGTCCGTAAGTTCAAAATAGAAGTAAAGAATACTCGCGATATTGGTGTCAAGGTCGAGATTCAACGTAACTTTCCCACGCAATACTGGAAGTTGGAAACAAGCCAGGAGTTTGAGAAGGTTGACCTGGATACGGTCAAGTTCACGCTTGTTTTGCAGCCGAGGTCAACGAATAAATTTGAGTACGTCCTGACGACTTATCACGGCGTAAGACAAGAGGACTGGACGAAAGCTGCCAGGTAGGTTTAACTCACAATTTATTTAGCTTGGCTATAGCTCGAGCTATCTGGTCACGGCGAGCCTCGATTGGGGTTGGATCTTTCGTAAATGTAGTCATATCTTTGGTAATTGTTTCCGGCACATTAAGCAGAGATTCATATTCTTGGTGTTGCTTGACGGTGAGTTTTTCCTTTTTGGCTTTGAGGAGTTTTTCCAGGATGACCATGTATTCGTAGTCCTCAATGCCATCACGCAGCATTTCCCAGCGGATACTGTCCACGGGCCCATCGAGAACAGGTCCCGGCGGATTGGCATCTGCGGCAGCAGGGGGCGGATATATGAATCGGCCGTCACCATTGCCCCAGGGTCTTTTCTCGCCTTTTGGTGTACTGTAACCGGACGTCCAGCCCATTGGGTCCTCGTATGGATTTTGTGGCTGGTCGGGATAGGCCGCCGAGCTGGTCCAGTAGTTTGTCTGCCAGACGAGTATTCCCTCGATTTTTCGCTGCCAGCTCTGCCATAGCCAGACGCGCATTTCAGTCGCAGGGTGGTCGATAAACAAGGTGCAATAGGGTGCCTTTGGGCCTGTGCAGACATACCACCAGAATTTATCCCCGAACGCCCTTCGTTTCTCGGATGCATCATCTCGATACAGGTTTGAGACAACGCAGTAAATATTCGGCCCCCCTTCGAGTTTGGGTTCGGGTTGTTCGGTGAGCATCCGCGGAATTCTCGGACAGTAACGTTTGAGTTTCTCGAAGCCTTTCATGACAAAGGCATACTGGTCCGGGCTTGGTTCGTCAAACCAATAGACGTAAGCTTCATCCAGCCAGCCCCTTTCGGCCAGGTGTTTCTCCATTTGCTTGCAGTAGGATTTGAGGATGATAGGATACTCCGGTTCATCCTCCTTAAAACCCAGCAGAGACGGTTCGGAGATTGCATGAAACGTTCCGCCGCCGAGGCCCGGTATGCTGAGGCGAAACGAATTAAAGTGATATTGATTAATTGCCCGGTCCATTGCATTGTCCCAGACCGAGAAGTCGAAACTGACTTTCAACTGCTCAGCAGGCGCAACAAGTTCAGTCCGTTTTTCAATATCAAAATCACCGCCCTCAACCAGCTCTTTTCCACTGGCCGCGTTCTTCAAAGAGACCTCATCAAACCATACAAGACCCGTCAGTTCCCCGGCATCGGTCCATGTAGTCGCTCTTACCATAGGTCTTATGAACTTCGCTCCTTTCGGAAAATCGCTCACCAAGGCATCGAAAAGCTGCCATTTGCCGTTGCCTTTTAGCGTCATATCATTATTTCTGCCGGACATCCACTTGCCGTCCTGGTCATAGTGGTTAAGTGCAATGCCAAAGCGGTGGTCCGGCACTGCTGTACGATACCAAAATCGTACCTTCAGGCCGCCGGGCGGTATTTCTATAAGAGGCCGATACGAAACGGTAACATTACTCTGGTGGTCATCATCATAGATGAGCAGCGCTCCGTTGCCGGAATGAGATTCATTATCAACGATACGCAGACCCTCCCAGTTTGCGTATTTATTGTCGGCCGGTGGTTTAACGTTAGGCCATGTCACTTTGATTCTGTCGAGCGGTGCCGGGTCGTATGGTGATATGTGATGGTTGCTGAAGCTGTCCCAATACTTTTCGAGGACCTGGCGTTTGTGTTTCTCGCTGGAAATCTTCTGGTAGCGAAATACGTTGCCCGGCGAGAAACCAAAAGCCGTCGTGCAAGTCATCCGGTCGGGAAAGACAAAACCATATACTTCGATGCGCAGGGTGACATTAGCATCGAAGTTTTGCCCGGATAGGTCAATACCTCCTGTATACATTCCTGCCGGCACGTTGCGAGGAACTTTCACACGAATCCAGAATGGCTGATTCTTGTTGGCTTCGAGATTAATCGGATTCTGTAACGGTGGCAGGGGGTCAGGCCAGAAACCGGGCACAGAAATTTTATCTGTAGGCAGTGTAACATTGACGTATTGTACCCTTAATACCTCGATATTTTCCGGGGGGATAATCGCTCCATCCGGCCCATTCAACGCTTTGGGATGTATTTTAACATCCTTAATGGTAACAGTAGGGCGAACTACTAATTGAGCGGCCTCAGCTTCATTGCGAGCGGCGCATATCTTGATTGCTTGTCCCCTTGCCTTTGGCAGCGGCTTGTCTTGGTTTATTTTCCAGCCTGATGAGGCCCACCACAGACCAACTTTGGCAGTAGAGCTGGGAAGCAGCTCGCCATAGGTAGCGTTGAAATAATCGCTCGTTTGAGCAAGAGCGGATGGACCGACTAACAACAGTAATAAGAAAAGCGTTTTTTTCACCATGATATATTACCCTTCGAGTAGGATTCCGATTTTAGGTGCACCAATAGTCTTCATTTACTACATGAGATTCTCCACTATCATTCGGTGTTCGTCAAGAGGCTGTCAGTTTGGCCAACGATGGTTTTGCTGCCATAGAGTATAGGCCTTTGGAGATAACAGCCGGAATAACATAAAGGGCGATTGGGTCCCCTTTTCGGTGGTGAGCGTAACCAGTGATTTTTCTAAAAAGCGTGTCCGAGCAATAATTGTTAAGTTTATAAGTGCTTGTATATAAAAAACATAGGCGTTTTGTGGGTGGGGGAATTAAATCTTCTTAAATTTTTAAAATAAATTCCATTTTTTTTCTTGTACAAGTATTTTTGATGTTGTATACTGTATTAAGTAGCTAATACAGTAATACAGAATAAGGACGATACGATATGTTACTGGAAATCAACCATCACAGTGGAGTGCCCATATATCGGCAGGTAATCGAACAGATACGGCGGCAGATTATGGCCGGGCAGTTGAGCGAAGGGGAGCAACTAATGTCTGTACGCGACCTCGCGGCACAACTGGGTGTTAATCCAATGACAATCAGCAAGGCATACGCACTGCTTGAGGTCGAAGGGCTGGTGGAAAGACGCCGAGGGATAGGCCTGTTCGTAAGCAAGCTGCAAAAGGACAAAAAAGCACATACCAAGGTTCAGCTTCTGGAAGAGATTTTGAGAAAGGCGGCGGTTACAGCGGTGCAGTTGGGAATACCTGAAGAAAAAGCCGTAGAAATGCTGGCTATGTTGTATAAAAAATATGATTCAAGAACAAGGAGTCACTCTAATGAATAGTGAAAAACCGATAGTGCAGATGCGCAAGGTGTGCAAACGATTCGGAAACATAAAGGCCCTTGACGATATCGACCTTCAAATATACCCCGGCAGGATAATAGGATTGTTGGGAGCCAACGGGGCAGGCAAAAGCACATTACTGCGAAACATCATCGGGCTGTACCTGGAAGATGAAGGAGCGTGTGTTACGTTCGGATGTGAAGCTAAAAAGCTGGGGCCGAAAGAGCTTGGGAGGATAGGGTATGTTCACCAGGAAGGTGAACTGCTCGACTGGATGACAGTCCAGCAGTTAATCCGTTATGTCAGCGCGTATTATCAAAACTGGAACCGCGAGCTGGAAGAAAAATACATCGAAGACTTTGAAATTTCAACAAAAGTACGTGTCGGGTCTTTATCGCCGGGGCAGAGGCAAAGGGTGGCGATACTTTTAGCGATAGGCTTTGAGCCGGAACTGCTGATACTGGATGAGCCGGCGGCGGCCCTGGATCCTTTGGCACGGGCACAGTTTCTGGATTTGCTGCTCCAGATTATTCAAACTGAGAATCGAACTATTATTATTTCATCTCACATCCTCAGCGATGTGGAGAAGGTCATCGACCACGCGGTGATAATGAAGGAAGGACACATCCTATTGGACTCCAGCTTTGACGAATTGCGGGAGCGATTCAGCCGAGTGCGTATCAGCGCTTTGGGCAAAGAGCTGCCTGCCGAGCTGCCCTTTGAAAACGTGGTGCACTGCAAGCGGAGCGACGGGCAGGCGATACTGACGGTGCAGGACTGCCCGCGAGAGAAATTACAGGAGCAGGCAAAAAGCCTGGATTGTTGGGTTGAGATTGAGGCGCTGCCGCTGGAAGAGATATACAAGATAGTTGTCAGTTAAAAAGGTAAAAAAAGAACACGTTACCGGAGTGTAAAAATGAGTATCTTAACCGTCAATTTGAAACATCTTTATCAGCGTCGTGGTCTCTGGCTGGTTTATGTGATTATGGTAATTTTTGCGCTTGCAGGGATCGCAGTGTTGTTTAAGGGCCCGGAGGAGCCAGGACGCTTTATAGGATTAATTGTGTTGGCGTTTGTCGTTGGGCTTTTGTTTGCTGTGCTGCCGTTAGAGGTCCTGTCCAAGCCGTTTTCCTATTGCCTGCCCGGGCACCGGAAGATGGTGAGGAGATTTGTATTTTGTGTGGGAATATTTTTTAATATTTTCGGCTCGCTGCTGTTTTTTGTATATCCCTCTTTGAATGCGGGGCAATTGATTCTTGCGGTTTGCTCAGCTTTTTTTGCGGGTCTGATTTCTTATTTGATAGGGGCCGCACTTGTTTTCGCCGCCAGGAACTCGGTGGCTTTCATAGGATTTCTGCCAGTGATAATTTTCGCAGGACAGTTTTTCGACCTGCATACAGTTTTAGAACGGGTGATTGTTGAAAATCCTCTTGTGGTTATTTCGGTGGGAGTTTTGACCGGTTGTGTTGTATGGGTATGGCTGGGCGATGAGGGCCGGGCGCGACGTTACTGCAATGTGCCGTGGGCTGGTTTCGATGCCTGGAATCCAGCCAAGATGAAAAAAATCAGTCGGATTAGAATGGCCGGAAAGTGGGACAAATTGAAAAAATACACGAGCCCGCGGATGGAGAGATTTTTTCTCGGCCGAATGAACAGGTATAACTACGTCAGTGCAGGACGATATATATGGGGCGCGTTATACGCGGCTTCTGTGGTGCCGGTATTACAGTTGAAGAGTATATTGTCAATTGTAATTATTGTAATTCTGATGTCATTCTTCCTTGGTTATATGGGGCTGGCGGCAACATTTATGTTTTTCTTTATGCCGATGATTATCGTGATGAATATGCGGCTGCCGGTGCACTCAAGTATGCTGATATCAGGGGGCCGAAGAGAAAGGTTTGCCGGGACAATAACAGCGGTCGCTATAGAAGCAGTTCCGATTAGCGTTGTGGCTGTAGCCATGGTGGCTTTATCTATGCTGTTTAAGGCAATTGTACCGGAATTCACATTGCGAGAGGTCACCTTTACCTATCGCGCCATAGGCGCAAGGAATCTTTTTGTTCCTTTGTTGATTACACCTTTTGCTTTTGCTGTCCGGTTGATTTTTTACAGAAAGCCAATTTATGTAATGTCGTTACTTATGCTCGTAATCTACCTTATGGCGTTTCCAGAAATCGTCTGGCATAAACAGTTCAGTGCCATGATAAATCTCATTTCTATTATAGCCCTGCTGGTCCTGGGCTGGGGGACTTTTTTGTTGGTTTTGCATCACGTTTGTATGAGGCGGAGCCTGGCTGGGAATGGGTAACGCTGTCGCGCTGGAATGACGAAGAGGTGATGCGGGGAATTAGAAATATTCGGTGTCGAGGGAGTGGGGGAGCTTTTCAAGTGGGCAGCCGGAGCATTTGGCTTTCGTTTTGCAGAATTCCTTGCCGACCTTTACCAGCAATGCGTGGTATTCATTGAAAAGCGGCGTGTCCTCCGGCAGGTTCGATTGGAACAATTCGCGTAACTGCTCATACCCGGCGTCCGGCTCGATTAAATGGTGACGGAAAGCAATTCGAGCAGTGTAGGCATCCACGACGAAAACAGGTCTCTCGAAGGCATAGAGCAAAATCGAGTCTGCGGTTTCATAGCCAATCCCTTTTATTGCTAAAAGTTCGGCCCTTAGTTGGTCGGTGTCAACGGTTTCAAGGTTTGCCAACCGTCCATCGTAATTATCGAAGAGCCAGTTTATGAAGTTTTTGAACCGTTTTGTTTTTATATTATAATAGCCGGCTGGTCGGATTAGCTCTGCAAGCTGTGAGAAATCAAGATGATAAAGTCTTTCGGGCGTTAAGCAATCGGCCGTCTTTAGATTTGCTATTGCCTTTTCGACATTGATCCAGTTTGTATTCTGGGTCAGTATGGCGCCTGTTATTATCTCGAATTGGCTTTGCCCGGGCCACCAGTGCTGGGGGCCAAAGCGGTCGAAAAGAAGCTGGTAAATTTCGGTCAACTGTTCGCTTATCATTACCTTAATTATTGTTGTTAAAAAGGCACTTTGTTTAATTGTTGTATTTTAGATTTATTTCAAGTAAACTCTCTGAAATTTAATCGACTCAGTCAACTGTTTTTTTGGTGTCTTATGGCAAGAGAACGGAAAAGGTTCCAGGCAAGAGAGTCCCATTCAACAAAGGATAAGTTCAGATACAACACGAGTCAACTGCTTAACTTTACAAGAGACTCGTATCTGGAACGGACGTCTCGGCCGATTTATGCCATAGTTTTTCTCCTGCCGTTTATCCTTTTTTATGAGCTTTGTATTGTTTCCAGCAGCACCGATCTGCTGGACCATTCCCCCGTTAGCGTAGTCACGTTTGTCTGGCTTCAAAAGCTGCTCGCTTCTCTTGGTTTTGGCGGCAAACTGGCCTGGGTGGCGCCGCCTTTGGTTGTTGTGGTAATTTTGATAGCACTTCAATTGACATCGGGCAAACGGTGGAGTTTCTGGCTTGGAGATATCTGGCGAATGGTTGTTGAATGCGTTTTGCTTGCGGTACCCCTGATTGTACTGGTTTTGTTCATTAATACTATGGGTTCAAAACAGGCTGATATTGCCCGGTTTGATGGCTCAGTTCACTGCCCTGCTGTTACGAGTTGTTCGGCGGTTGCTGAGAATGGTGTATCAACGAGTGTATCCGACCGTGGCAGTACGATGAACTGGAAATACTGGCTCGTAAACATCGCCACCGGTATAGGTGCGGGGATATATGAAGAGCTTATCTTTCGGTTGGTTTTGATTTGCGTTCTGATGATGCTTTTTCAGGATGTTTTCAAGCTGGACCATAAGAACTCAATTATATTGTCGGTTCTTATTTCAGCGGCGTTGTTTAGTGCACATCATCATATAGACTTTCTCAGTGGGCAGTTGAATCCGGCTGACCCGTTTAATTTGACGAGATTTGTTTTCAGAACGTTGGCCGGCGTGTATTTTGCAGTTCTTTTCGCAATTCGGGGTTTCGGAATAACGGCCGGTACTCACGCTTTCTACAATATTATCACGGTCTCTATTAACGCTCACTTTTTTCAGTATTAAAAATCCACAAATTCTCTGTTTTTGAGTAAGTTTTTTTATAAAAACTTTGTTGTTGTTACTCTTTTAGAAGGCAGAGCTTGCAAAATAATCGTCCTATAAGCACCGGTATCGCCCTTATCAATACTGATATTATACTTGAAAAATTGCGGCAGTTTGTGTATAATGACGTTAACATTAAGATAAGGTTTGTTGTTTGGGGATACTGTTTGATGGAATTACCGCAAATCAATGTGGCTATTGAAGAATTGACCTTCAGTCTTTTTCAAAGGCCTTTACATCCGGAGCTTTTCCAGATTTACGCCAATCGGCGATTAAAGACCGCCAAGTACGAGGCGATTATCTGGGTAACAGGCTGCACTCATGTTGTCAGCGTTTTTACCGCAGATGCCTGCATGGCTGAAGTTGTTAGTACGCCCGGCCAGATGCTGCCCTCTCGCGGCTTGATTGAGCGTTTTCAATTCCGTGGACCGCGTTCTCATAAACTCACTTTGAGCAAGGGGCTGAATTATATGACGGATTTCCAGGTCGAGAAGATGAGTCCGAACTTGTATCGGCAGAGCTATGTCGATCTCGACCGTTTTGCGCGGAACCGCGGCGTGTTTGTCAAGTTCCCGGAGCTGGAAATCGGGGGTTTGCAGCCGTTTTGCTATATTGATTTCGAGGCCAGGCGAAGTGAGTTGCACATCCACACTTTTGCGGCTTATCCGGAACAGGTAACAATGATTAAGACCCAATCCCTCTTCGATTTTCAATAAAATATAAGTTTGCCCCAATATTTCATATCTTTTTTAATTGGTTCTGTTCTTGCCGGAATTTTTGTGTAAAACCCGTTAGAAAGCAGGGATTTCTTTCTAACGGGGTAAACGGCACGGAAAAACTGTGGATTCTTTAATAACTCTATTTGCTCCGGCTAATTGGTTTTTTCCCCATAATCCTCACCTTCTTTTTCGAGATTGGTCCCGAAAGTATCTTAGTCTTTGCCTACATATATATAGGTCTGGTTTTCTCTTTTCAAGGTCTTCGCTTCCAATAATATTTCTCAAAACCCAATCATCTATAGTGCCTGTAACAATTTCTTTCTCACGCAGAAAAAATACTCCTCTGTATATTTGGCCTTTCTTAGTTGTAACTGGAGTAGTGTAACCGATCATAACAGGTCTTTCGCTTTCAAGGCTGAGTGGTAAAAAAAGATAGACACCCAAATCATCTTTGGATTTGTACAGATTTACCGGTGGCCCGAAAGAAAATATCGTTTTTTTCTCAAGTCCCATAAGGTAATTCATAAAATCAGAAGTAGGATTTTCCGGTATATTGCCCTGTAGATTTACATAGTATGGATTCAAGTAGGATGCCAAAACTTTGCAGTTCATATCAACCTTGATTCTGAGAGGTATCTTTGGACTTTTGTTAAACCCAGGCAATATTAAAAATGTAGCTATAATCAACAGAAGAATACCCAAAGTAACAATTACAGCAATGATTTTAAGTTTTGTTTTCATTAGTCACACACGAAAATTAACGCATATTACTTACTTGTTCAATATCATAGTGAAAGATATAATTGTCGTACTGGACCTGCCAGAAAGGAACTACGGCCTTATCCTTCACTCTATACACAAGGCTTGGATGAAGGTCATCCCATTTAATTGAACTATCTTTTGACCTAAAGTGTGGTTTCTTAATAATCGAAGCACCAGTTTTTTTCAGCGGATGCCTTGTTAAACTACATGAGATTATAGTGTTGTTCTGTATCGCTATTCTAAATCTGTCATTGAATATCTTACAGCCATTGTGCTCCCTCATAAATTCAAAAGTTTCGCCTTCGCACCAAGTTTCGCCTAATTGATACATTCCGCCTGGATTTGCATTGTACTTGCTGACCATCATTTTACCACGAGAATCGAGAACGTAATCAGAAGGTATCTTTAATCCTAAGGGCTCTAAGTTAATCCGACCTGACACTTCTGATATTTTCATATTATGTCTGACCACACTTGTATCTGCAATCTTATTCCATCCTGAAAATGAAAACATTTCGATTCGGTAATGTTCAAATAACGAGTTAACGTCCTCAGGAATAATTAATGCAGGCTCTCCTTCGTCCAATGATAAAATATCTATCTGAATCTCATCTTCAAACTCAATGGCCTCAGCAATCTTATGTTTTATGTTGTAGTATCGGTTGGAATCTGGATTATGTTGACCTCCTCTAACAGGATTTATTATTTGTTGATTACCATCATAGTAAAAGTAATAAAATGTGTTATCAATAGTCGTATAATCTCTCGAAAGTGTGGATTCAGCGCTGGCAACAGGTGTGAGGACATAATCGATAAGATTTTCCTCACGAACAAGAATCCCATAACGTGTATCAAACAAAAGACCATAACAAGCATTTTTGTAGGCGTTTACCGCGGTTTCGCCATTTTTTAATCTATCAAGAAAACCACCGAAATCGTCGTCTATTGCTTCATTTGTAACCTCATCACTGGTTGCAAGAACAGCGTGAATTCCTTTAGGAAAAAAATTATTAATCCAAACATTAACTAACTTGTCTGGATCACTATCCGTTCCCAAGACTTGACAAGCTGATAATAAGCAGAATTCTACATCTTCAGACCAACCGCTCCCGGAAGATGTCGCATATGGATCCCACATCACATAACCATCATTAAGAGTAAGAATAATGACTAAATGACCTTCGTCCCCATGACTCGAACAGAACAGGAAATCCGCACAAGAGGAATATAAATCGGCTCCTGCGTTGAAAGCTATCTCCTTGCTTAACTCGTAATTAAGATCACTTGGTCCAAAAACATTTTTGCTGTAATAAATCCCTTTCATATATCCGTTTTGCCACCATTTGTAGTTATTCTGCATCTTAGTCTTCGCATCGGATATATTCTGGTTAAAGTAAGGTACGCTGGATGTTAGCCAATTACTTAATTCTGAGGTTTCTGAACCAGCAATTGCTAAGAATTCACCCCGGTCCAACATCACATCCATCGACCTTTTGTATATTCCTCCATCCCTCGGTGGGAATTTCAACCAAAAATTCAGTACTTCTTCGTCTACCACCTTTATTTTATCTCCATCTCCTTCGGAACTGGATGTTGATAAATACAATAGTTCTCCTGCTGCTTCTGAGTTCCTGAATATTTCTGTATCGACTCCTGTCTCTTGCAGAGTCAAGTAAATATACTCAGAACTGGATTGGGATTTAACAGCCACCGCTGAAGAAATATTCTCAATATTCGAGGGATCGATTCCTATGTTCTTAACCTGTACGTATATTGGGTCATCTTCGCCGAACATATACTTCGGCAACCTTAAAAGGTCCTCGCCCGGCACCTTAGCCCAATCATCCAGAAGTTGTGTATATTCTGCATCTCTGTACAGCTCGACGTGCACGACGGTAACTTTGATTTTATCCTCGAAGGTAAGGCCTTGCTTTGTATATGTAAGCTTGATTGTAACATCCCTTGGGCCGCTACTTTCTTCGATTCCTTCCACGTAAAACGTCTTGCTCAAATCGCCTGGCGTATTAAAAGTCGCAGGCAAACTAACTTGAGTACCTTTTTCCCAAACCCTGACCTTCGAAGCTCCCGATGTAACATCAAACGTAACCGTGCCAGTCATGTAATTGGAAGGCTCAACCCAGCCAAGAGTTATTGATACCAAGTCGTTCTCATATATATTTTCATCGTCTACAAAATCCAGCACGCCATCACCATCGTCATCGTCATTATTGATACCGATGTAGTTGCCCGGGAATTCCTCATTATCTTCATTTACGCCATCCATAGTAAGACGAACCTCGACGGGATTAAATTTAACTACATCCGAATCAAGAGTATATCCATTAAAATAAGAAAGTATTAATCCGCTACACGGTTTGGTATTATGGACGTGATATCCCTCCACCCAAAGGCTTGGAGGGAACGGGCCTTCCGATAAATCCCAGATGGCGTAAGATGGGTCGTATGGGTCAAGCACATTCCGTTCAGTGCCCTTGGTTTCGTCCTCCCAAACCTTGATTAAGCCCTCGCCGATGGGACTAGCCTGAAGTTTTATGTAACCTTCATTGACCGACGGTTCCATCGAAAGCGTAATCTCGACCAGGTCATCTTCATCATCAACGGTTCCATTATCGTTTCTGTCCTGTGTGCTGTTTGTGTTGTCGTCGTCCGTGTTTACGGCGATATATCCGCCCGGGTCGACCTCATCTTCATCAGGAACGCCGGTCATGTCCAGGTCAACTTTAGGAACATATACCGTACAATTGTATTCACCTGTTGCACCATCATCATCTTCAACTTCCAGCTTTACAGTGTAGGTGCCTTGAGAACTAAACTTGCAATATACCTTCCAGGGCAGCGGATCATATTCGATATCATAGGCCCCCGGCGGGAAATACCAGCGCCAATCAACTATTTGTCCATCCTCGTCGGTAGAGTACAAGCCAATGAAACATACAGGATAATCCATTTTTTTATATTTTGGACAGCCGCCAATATTTGCAACTGGCGGCAGGTTGCAGGCATAGGATATATTCACGCTACAGCATAGCCAAAGGAGGATGAATTGACTGATGAAATATCGTTTGTTCATCTTAAGCCTCCTTCCACCGGTTTCTTGTTGTAATCGAGCCAGTTTTGAGCTATTTTGACTAATGAGCAATCCGGGTGGTTCTTAACGACTGCCTCATAGGCGGTTCTTATTAAGAGGTCCGCTTCGGATTTCGTGAGAGCCCCCGCGTTTTTTAAACGTTCATAGCAGCGACCAATTTGAAACTGGGTATAGCAGGCATGCTGATAATCGGGCCAGATATCAAGGACCTGCTGGTAATATTTGATTGCAGCCTCGTACTTACCCAGTCGAACATAGCAAACAGCCATAAAATTGTAAGCCTTGGGAGTAATAGGAGAGGGCGGCAGGTCGGTTATTATTCTTTCCCACACTTCTATGGCTTTTCTGAAGTTCTCTTTAGCTTCGGTGTCGAGGCCTTCCTTCTTATGTCGAAAAGCCTCGTTGTAATATTGCTCGCCAATCACAAATACGGCTTCCGGCAAATCGAGCTGGTCGTTGAAATCGGCGATTAAGATGTCAAGGGCTTGTTGGATCTCGTTCTATGAACTTGTCAAAGAGCTAACTGCTTTTCAATTTTTGTTGTAAAGCCCGTTAGAAAGCAGGGATTTCTTTCTAACGGGGTAAACAGCACGGAAAATAACTGGGGATTCTTTAATAACTCTATTTGCTCCGGCTGGCTGTGTTTTTCTTTATGGGCAGGGATACGCTTCACAATCAATAATATTTAAGTTTAATCTTTAATTGCTTTCAATTAGTCCTCCTATGAGGATTGGTCAGCTCCTTTTGCCTAATCACTAATTAAAGACTTTAAGACGGGATCAAGA
>Ga0307435_1000805_pt1 | contig 13714 bp, 9 predicted proteins | sample SalMarWE160470MG_FD_202164 | JGI IMG/M metagenome (GOLD analysis project Ga0307435, IMG submission 202164) | Salt marsh sediment microbial communities from the Plum Island Ecosystem LTER, Massachusetts, United States - WE1604-70 | ecosystem: Environmental > Aquatic > Marine > Intertidal zone >... | reverse complement strand
GTGAACACACTGGGAATGCCTTATAATTCAGGGATCATTGTATTTATGTTTCTTTTAACCGGCTCCGTAATCACAGGAATTATAGTTACACGTAATAATATCAGCCATTTCTTTAACCTTGCCTTCACCTGCCTGGCAGTAATCCTTCTGGGCTATTCTTCTTATGCCGCCATTGTTATCCGCTCCTGTGCCAACCCGCCCATGAATGAAAATAACCCGAGCAATGTATTCTCCCTGCTCTCCTATCTCAACAGGGAACAATACGGCGACAGGCCCCTGCTCAAAGGCCAGTATTTTAATGCCATGCCCACAGGAAACAAAGAGGGAGACCCCACTTATACCAAAATTGATGGAAAATATGTGATAACCAATTATAAGAACAAATATAAATATGATAAGGAATACATGACATTTTTCCCCAGGATGTACAGCTCCAGTAATGAACATGTTGATGCTTATATTAGCTGGACTTCCTTAAATGAAAGTGATTTGTATGAACCCAGGATTGATTCAAATGGTAACATAATGAGAGATCGTAGCGGTAAAATCGTATATAACAGATTGAAACCAAAAAGACCCCCTTCCTTCATTCATAACCTCGAGTTTTTTATAAAATACCAGCTGGGTCATATGTATTTCAGGTATTTCATGTGGAATTTTGTCGGCAGGCAAAATGACGTACAGGGACACGGGGATGCTCTTGCCGGGAACTGGATTAGCGGAATCCCCTTTATTGATAAAGCTATTGTCGGCTCCTATAAAAATATGCCTGATGACATAAAAAATCATCCTTCAAGGAACAGATACTATTTTCTTCCTCTTCTTCTGGGTTTAATCGGATTAAAATACCATCTGCGTAAAAATCCGGAAAACTTCCTTGTTGTGGCCCTGCTATTCATATTAACAGGAGTCGCAATTGTTATATACCTGAATCAGACTCCGGTTCAGCCAAGAGAAAGAGATTATGCCTATGCCGCATCATTTTATGCCTTTGCCATATGGATAGGACTGGGCGTGCTGGGAATAATAAATTACATAAATAAAAAATTACAGTCAGGCTTAATAAGCGCCCTGACAGTAACACTATGCCTGCTTTTTGTGCCCGGGATAATGGCCCGGGAAAACTGGGATGATCATGATCGCTCAGGAAGATATACAGCAAGTGATGTTGCCTATAATTACCTTAATTCCTGTGCCCCAAATGCCATACTATTTACAAACGGAGATAACGACACCTTCCCTTTATGGTATGCCCAGGAAGTTGAGGGAATAAGGACCGATGTAAGGGTTGTTAACCTGATGCTTCTGAATATGGACTGGTATATTGACCAGATGAAAATAAAGGCATATGAATCAGATCCCCTGCCTATTACTCTGGGCAGCGAAAAATACAGGATGGGTACACGCGATGGTGTATATATAATGGACAAAATTGATAAATTTATAGATATCAAAAGCATTATGGAGTTTGTAGAAAGTGACATGAACCAGACAAAGCTCTTATCACAATCAGGTGAAAAATATGATTATATACCGACAATATATTTCAGTCTTCCGGTTGATTCCGCCAGAGTGATATCAAATGGTACTGTCAGACCGGAAGATGCAGACAAAATAGTAAAATCAATTAACTGGAAAATCAATGCCCGGGTCCTTGGTAAAAGTGAATTAATCGTCCTGGATATACTAGCAAATAATAACTGGGAAAGGCCGGTATACTATGTATCAACGGGACATGAGGGATTGCTGAATCTTGACTATTATCTGCAGCTTGAAGGGCTGGCATACAGGCTTGTGCCAATAAAATCCGAGCCTGAGGACAGGATAAGTGTCGGCAAAATAGATACCGAAATATTATATGATAATCTGATGAACCGGTTTAAATGGAGAGGGTTAAACGATCCTGATGTGTATCTGGACAATTATCATGAAAGAACACTTTCTATTATAAGGTTAAGGCACAGGTTTAACAGGCTCGCCAATGAGCTTATAAATGAAAAAGATACGGTCAGGGCATTGGAAGTTCTTGACAAATGTGTCGCCCTTACTCCCCACAAAAATGTACCCTATGACATGTTTATGGTATCAATTGCAGAAAGTTATTACAGGTGTAAGGCTTACGACAAAGCAAATGCGATTATTGACAAATATGCCGGCTTATGTGATGAGTACCTTATATATTACCTGGGGCAGAACAGGAATTATGTAGCCAGCAACCTTGATGAAATACAGTTCTATTTGCAGGTTCTAAGGAATATGCTTATAACTGCCAGGCTATATGAACAAAATGAAATTGCGCAAAGAATAGAATACTTATTCAATGACCTTTACCAGGCATATTTAGAAAAAGCAGGGACCTGATCAGTGCTTTTTTCATTTCTTCCTCTCTAATAAAGCTGACACCAGGTTCCTTAGCTCAGTTTTGCGGTTATCCGGTACCGGGACTTTATCAAGAGATTCCAGTCCCGAGCTGAAAAAATCATCAATCCTTTCTGAAATGAGTTCTTTTAAGTTTAATTCGTCAAAAATTTTTGTGATTTCCCTGATTTTCTCATCATTGTCAAACTCAACCTTCCCCAGCCATTCTTTAATAACGGACACGAGACCGGTATTTTTGCTTTTCAGGGCACTTACCAGAAAAAAGGTCTTTTTATTTGAAACAATATCTCCCCCGCCTGATTTGCCAAATACTGCAGGGTCAGCATATACATCCAGCAAATCATCCTGAAGCTGAAAGGCAATACCCATATTCCTTCCGAATTCATACAACAATTCGGCACTGTAAGGCGATGCCTGTCCCGATAACGCGCCGATCCTTAATGCTCCGGCAATAAGTACCGCCGTTTTAAGCTCAATCATTTTCATATATTCGGCTATCGAGACATCTGTCCGGCTTTCATAATCCATATCAAACTGCTGTCCCTCGCATACCTTTATAGCTATCCCCGTAAATATATCAAGACCTTCCTTATATATGCCTTCAGGACATTTTGAAAAATATTCATAAGATTTGACGAGCATAACATCCCCTGAAAGAATAGCAACATTTTCATTCCATTTTTTATGAACCGCAGGTTTATTACGCCTTATTGCCGATTTGTCCATTACATCATCATGCATTAAAGTAAAGTTGTGAAATAACTCTATTGCAACGGCGGGATATATTGCATTGTCTATTTTGTCTGAAAACAGATTGCAGCCCATCAGTGTTAAAGACGGGCGCAGCCGCTTCCCGCCAATAGATAAAAAATAACGTATAGGTTCATAGAGCCCGGCAGGGTCTTTATTTGAAAATACCCTCTCCAGCTCAGTGTTTATAATATCCTGGCAATCCCTGAATGTGTACATTCTGAATTAATAATTATGTAAAAATAAGAGATAAATTAAAAAGAACATTATCAAGTTATGACAATTATATCTAATTTTGGGCTTTTGGCAAAACTGAAAATTATTATTCGGTTTGTAAATTGTAAATATAAGTTCTAATGCACTATGATTAAATTATTGAAATATATTATCCCTGCATTAGTTTTCTTCACAGTCCCGGAAATTATAAATGGACAGGGATATACGATAAAGGTGAAAATTAATGGTTTAAGCGATACTACTATTATCCTTGGCCACTATTTTGATAAATCAATGTACCCCGATGATACGGTACGGGTAAATAATGAAGGTACAGGCACATTTAAAGAGCAAAATGCATTACCCGGGGGCATGTACGTTATTTTCCTGCCAAACACAAAATTCTTCGAGATACTTATCAGTGATGACCAGGATTTTTATATAGAAACCGATACTGTGAATTTTATTGACAATATAAAAATCAAAGGCTCGGATGAAAATTCAGTATTCTTCGGCTTCCAGAAACATATGAAAGCATTATCAAAGAGGGCCGAAGAACTCAGGAAAATGATCGATGATACTGATAACAGCGAATTAAAAAAGGAATATCGCAGTGAGCTGGAAGATATTAATAAGGAAAGAGTAAATCATATTAACTTCATAGTAAAAAAAAATCCGGGCACCTTCATCGCGAAATTTTTAAAGGCAACTCTTGAAATATCTGTTCCTGACCCCCCGAAAGACGAAAAAGGTAATATTATTGATTCCACATGGCAATATTATTATTTCAGGAATCACTATTTTGACAATTTTGACATTTCAGATGCCAGGCTCCTGAGGACGCCTATATACGAAGACAAGATTATGAACTATATCACAAGAGTCGTGCCGCAGATACCTGATTCCATAATCCCTGAAGTGGATATGCTTGTTGAGAAGTCCCGTGCTGACTCAAGCCTGTTCAGGTATATGCTTATAACACTTTTCAACCATTACGGAAAGAGCAATATTATGGGAATGGATGCTGTTCAGATCCATATAGCCGAAAAATATTACATAAATGAATCGTGGTGGAGCAGTGATAAATTTATTGAGGACCTTAAAGACAGGGTAAAAAAAATAAAACCTCTCTTAATCGGTGCCCCTGCACAGGATATTGAACTGGTAAGTATACCGGCACAACATTTCATCGAAGCCCGCAACGACACAGCCCTCAAGAAATTCCCCCATATAGGGACACATTTTAACCTGTATAATGTCAGTGCCGAATTTACTATACTGCTTTTCTGGGAAGCAGATTGCGGACATTGCAAAACTGTTGTCCCGAAAATGTATGAAATTTACGAGGAAAACCTGAAGGATAAAAAGGTAAAAGTCGTGGCAATAAGTACCTTGTTTGGTGAAGAAGGAAAGGTCAAGTGGGTGGATTTTGTAAACAAGCATGAGCTTTATGACTGGATTAATGCGTGGAATCCTTATTCATATGAATTTAAAGTTAAGTATAATATTATGGCAACTCCCCAGATATTTCTGCTGGACAGGGATAAAAAAATAATAGCAAAAAATACTAGTCCGGAACAGACACTTGACATAATAAGCACAATTAACAGCCAGAAGTAATTTTAAAAACAGTATATGATAAAAGAGAAAGAGGTCAAATTAATTTTGGAAGACGGTAAAGAATTCAGGGGAATTTCATTTGGTCATGAACAAACTGTTTCGGGAGAGGTAGTATTTAATACTGCGATGACAGGTTATCCGGAAAGTTTGACAGATCCTTCGTACAAGGGGCAGATTCTTGTGCTTACCTATCCTATCGTTGGTAATTACGGGGTACCGTCAAAGTCAAAAGTTGATAACCTTTATAAATATTTCGAATCATATGCTTTGCACATTTCAGGATTGATCATATGTGATTATACTGCTACTTACAGCCACTGGAATGCAGATAAAAGCCTTGGAGAATGGCTGAAAGAATACAGGATCCCGGGAATATACGGCATTGATACGCGTGCATTAACCAAGATACTGAGGGAGCAGGGGACCATGCTGGGTAAAGTAGTTTTCAACGGAGACAATATAGACTTCTATGATCCTAATAAGGACAATCTTGTGGCTCAGGTCAGCACTAATGAAAGGAAGATATACGGAAGCGGCAGATACAGGATATTGCTTATAGACTGCGGTGTAAAATACAATATCATCCGCAACCTTTTAAAGCGCGATACAACTATTACTGTTGTTCCGTGGGACTGGGATATATCCAAAGAAGATTATGACGGGTTATTTATTTCAAACGGCCCCGGCGATCCCAGGATGTGTGACAAAACCATAGTTAATATCGGAAAAGCATTTGATAAAAATATACCCATATACGGAATTTGCCTCGGGAACCAGTTAATGGGACTGGCAGCCGGTGCAGAGACATATAAGCTCAAATACGGACACCGCAGCCATAACCAGCCGGTCATACAGGTTGGTACGAATAAAGCTTATATTACATCACAAAATCATGGCTTCGCTATTGATAACAGTACTCTCCCCAAAAGCTGGAACCCCTTGTTCATTAATCTTAACGACAATACAAATGAGGGTATGAAGCATATATCCAAACCGTTTTTTTCTTCACAGTTTCACCCCGAAGCTTCGGGCGGACCTACTGATACGGAATTCCTTTTTGATCAGTTTATCGATCTGATTAAAGAATATAAAAAATAACATTTCAGAACAGTGAATTCTTTATTTCTTTCCATATTTTCCTGTTAATCTTTGCGCCCACATCTTCTATTACCTTTCCTGCAATAAGGGCACCAATTTCACCACTCCTTTTTAATGGCAATTTATTTATTAATCCGTATAAAAATCCCGATGCATACAAATCTCCGGCACCTGTTGTGTCAATGCAGGCTGCATCTATGATGCCAATTTTATATAATTCCTTCCCTCTCTTAATAAGCGACCCCTTATCTCCTGTTTTTACAATTGCAATTTCAGTTATCTCAGACAATTCAGCCAGTGCCTCCCCTGCATTTTTGCCGGTAAACGCCATTGCCTCCTCCTCATTCGCAAATATTATGTCGACATAAGCGGGGATCAGCTTTTTTAAGAACTCCAGGTTCTCTTCAACAACATTATAACTTGCCAGGTCCAGGGAAACTTTCAGTCCGTTTTCCCTGGCAAATCCCAAGGCAGTTTCTATCAATTCATGGTTTTGTAATAAATACCCTTCAATATGAAAATAATCATATCCCCTGAACAGCTCACTGCTGATATCTTCAGCTGTCTGTTCCAGGGCCGCCCCGAGATAAACCGCAAATGTACGCTCCGAATCCGGACTTATTAATGTAACGGCTCTTCCTGTATCGGACCGCCCGTAAAACAGGAGGGGTTTTATTCCAGCCTTCTCAAGGTCTTCCTTAAAAAAATCCCCCAGTTTATCATGGCCGACCTTGCCAATATAACCTGTTTTAACGTCTAATGCCGCCAGTCCGTGAATTGTGTTGGCAGCCGAGCCTCCTGATGCTCTTTTTACGCCTTCACTGATTATCCTCCCTTGCAGCTCCCGTGCAAATGTCCTGTCAACAAGCTGCATACTGCCCTTTGGCAGATTCAGTTCATCAAGGAGACTGTCACTTTCAAGTCTTACCAGGATATCAACCAGGGCATTCCCCATTCCCATCACTTTTGGCATATTCTTTTATTTTAAAACAAAAACCTTCCTTAATAAGCAGGAAGGTTTCTAACATTTTAAAGAGTAATAAAACTAGTTAATAGTAAACTTCTTATTAATAATGCTTTTCCCCATTCTGATATTAATGTAATAAATCCCTTTGGATAAATTACTTACATTAATTTTAGCTTCAGAATTTCTGCCGGCACAATTCACTCTCTCCGCTATTAATATTCTGCCTGACATATCAAATATTTCGATATCAACCATGCCCTGCTCAAAATCCGTTAACTGAATATTCAGAAAATCAATGGCAGGTACAGGATATATATTTGCTCGTCCGGTTACCTGTAAATCAACGCTTAAGGGCTCTTCTGTAAATATAAAGTCAAAAACATCAATTACAGATTGTCCGGCTACATCCGTTGCAACGACCTTAATGTTTAAAGTTCCTGCAATAGTTGCTGTTCCTGAGTATTGCCTTGTATCAGGATTGAATGTCAGCCATCCGGGAAAAGCACTATCGTCCATTAATGTTGAACTGTAAACCAACTCATCACCGGCATCATGATCATAAAATGTATTCCCCGGTATTGTATAGCTGAAAGGCTGGCCAACCAGGGGATTCTGGTTTGGTATTTCATGGGCCACAACAGGAGGCCAGTTGCTTTCAAAATATCTTATAGTTCCGTCATAGCAGCCGACAAACAGATCAAAGTCAGTATCATTATCAATGTCAGCAAAGACGGGACACGGATAACTATCTGCAATACCGTCAAAAGGGTTTTCACTGCCCGTTCTTTCTACAAAGGTAGGACTATCTGCGGTTCCCGTATTCAGGAAGTATCTGACACATGTTCCTGAATATGTACCGACAGCCGCATCAAAATCACCATCATCGTCAATATCACAAAATCCAGGGTCTGCAAAAGAGCCTACATCCACCCCGTCAAAAGGATTACTTGTTCCTGTGCGCAGCGCAAATTCAATATTTTCTTCGACAGTTATGTTCTCATAATATTTGATTGTTCCGTCCTGATGTCCCAGGAATAAATCAAAATCATCATCCCCGTCGATATCCACAAATGCTGGCTTCACTGCTGCCGCATAATTCACGGAATTAAACGGATTATAAATGCCTGTCTGCTCAATAAATAAGGGGACATCCGCGCTTCCATTATTAATATAATATTTCATCTTGCCTGTCATTGTACCGAAGAATGCATCAATATCCGAATCATAATTGCCATTTATATTGACCAGGCATGGCTTTGGCCACCATTCCTGTATTGTATCCCCGTAAAACGGATTACTGATACCCTTGGCCTTCCTGAAATTAGGATTGCCGGCATCCCCGTCATTCCTGTAATAGTCTAATGTCCCAAAGTAATTGCCGATAACCACATCCAGATCCCCGTCATCGTCCAGGTCAGCAAACGCGGGCTGAGCTACCCATCCAACATCTATAGGCTGGTACATCACGAATTCGGGCTCTCCCGGGGTCCCCTCATTGTTATAGTAATTAATTTTACCTTCCCTGTTGCCAACAAGGGCATCAAAATCCGAATCACCGTCAAAATCAAAAAAGGCAGGGGTTAAACTATACCCCATGTCCTCATCGTAGAAAATATTATTAAACCCCTCTACCTCTTCAAATTCAGCTGCACTTGCATTGCCGGTATTTTCAAACTGCCTTAACGAGCCGTACTTCATTCCCATAAAAAAATCAAAATCACCATCATCGTCAATATCGGTGAAAGAAATTACCGAATTAAATCCCCCTATGCTGTCAACAGGATTATCTAAACCCGTCTGCTCAACAAATGCAACATTTGCTCCGACGCTCGTATTTTCATAAAATTTAATATAGTTATACTTTGAGCCCACAAAAAAATCAAGATCGCCGTCATTATCAATGTCAGCAAAGGCCGGGGCTGATGCTACGCCAACGTCCAATGCATCAAAAGGATTGTCTGCGCCCGTAATCATAGTGAAATTCGGATTCTCATGATCACCGTCATTCCTGTAATAATTAATAACCCCATCGTATTCCCCTATAAAGCAATCAAAATCACCATCATCATCAACATCTATGAAGGCTGGCTTTGCCTCATCTCCAACATCCACGCCATTAAAGGGATTGTTCGCTCCTGTCTGCAGCTGAAAAGTATTGTCCCCTGCATTCTTAAAGAATTTTATATTGCCAAGGGTATCGCCTACAAACAGGTCTTTGTCTCCATCATCATCAATATCAACAAATGCCGGGGCAATTTTTTCGCCGAGAGCCAGACTTGAAAAGGGATTTATTTTGCCTCCCAGGGGGTTTTCTTCGCCTGTCTTTTCAATAAATGTACCCTGGGCATTTACAGCAGAACAAATCAGGGTGAAAGCCAGGGTAATGCCCGCAATCCTGATTCCCAGAGAGAACTGCTCTCTTAACAGCCTTTTATAAAACAGTTTAAACTTGTTCAGAAGCCTTGTCCTTTCAAATAGCGATAATTGAAAAAATACTCCCTCGCTAAGAAATCTTTTGATACGAAAATAAAGCCTCCTGAACCTGTTATAATGTTTTAAATACATGCTATTAACCTGGATGAAGGGTCTTTTTTTCATATGATTTGAGATTTTATTATGTTAGTTAATTTTGCAATCCTCTGCTGCTTAAAAGAACTTTTGACAGATGATTTAACTTTTTTCCGAAAACTAAATTATGATTTTTGCGGCAAATAATGAAATTTATGGCATCATATATTAATATGACCACAAAATTTATCAACAGGCAATATAAAAAAAACTTTATTAAAAAATAAAATTTTATAATTGGATAATTGAACAAATTAATATACTTTTGCGTCGCAAAATTCCTCAGTAGCTCAGTTGGTTAGAGCATCTGGCTGTTAACCAGAGGGTCGTAGGTTCGAGTCCTACCTGGGGAGCCGAAGCCGGTGAAATCATCACCGGCCTTTTTATTGTTGCCTTGTCCCCTTTTTATGCTACCTGTATTAATTTTGGTTATAATTCAAAATTGCTCATTGTCTTCCAATTATTTATTTTTGCTTAATATTTAAATTCCTTGCTCATGCGCGCTGTTATCCAGAGAGTAAATGAAGCTTCGGTGGTAATCAACAACTCCGAAGAATCGTCTATAAAAAAGGGACTTTTAATTCTTCTGGGAATTGAAGAAAATGATACCGGTGAAGATATTGAATGGTTAAGTGGTAAAATATCAAGACTCAGAATATTTGATGATGATAATGGAATTATGAACAGGTCGGTAAAAGATGTTGACGGCGAAATAATGGTTATCAGCCAGTTTACTTTGCACGCAAGCACGAAAAAGGGCAACAGGCCTTCCTATATCAGAGCTGCAAAACCTGGTATTGCAATCCCCGTATATGACAGCTTTATAAAAAAGCTTGAACAGGATATAAATAAAAATGTAAAAACCGGCAAATTCGGGGCATTTATGCAAATCTCATTAATTAATGACGGTCCGGTTACAATTATTATTGACACAAAGAATAAAGAATGATACCCGGGAAAGACACGGCCAGGTATGAAAAAATTATTCCGGGGGATTCCGTAATATCAAAGCCTAAAGTCATTTTAGACAGTACCGGCTCAAAATCAGTTATAGGAGACAGCATCCCTGAAATTCATGAAATTCAGGCAGTTGATTCCCTGGTTACCGATTCGGCAAAGGTAAAAATTAAACAGAAGGTTGCGGAAAAGACAGGAATGCACATCACCGGCGAAGTCATTATTTTGAAGGATCACGGCAAAAAGCAGCAACCTGAAGAATTGAAATGGAATACTGCCGGGAACTTTTTAATTCGTAATGCCAGAGACGACACAATATCCACTGGAAATTTAATATTCGGGCCTGCAGCAAGCATTACCGGAAATTTGAGGAGAATGCTTCTTCCCCGGAAAAGTATAACTATTGAGCCAAAAATGAAATATGAGTTATCAAATGACTGGCTGCTGGCAATATTTCTGTTTATTACCTTACTCTTTTTATGGGTCAGGGTATTCTATAAAAAATATTTCGCTCTTTTGTTAGGTTCATTGCTTAGCTATCAGTTATCGCTAAAACTGTTAAGAGAAAAGAACATAATGATAAAAAGAGTATCATTTGTCTTGAATTTCATCTATGTCATAATGCTGTCAACCTTTATTTTAAAGATATTTGAGCTGTACCAGATAAAAGTATTCAAATTCAACACATTCGAAACCCTTTTAATCCTTATTAATATTATTATAATCATATCAGTCTTCAGAATATTACTGCTAAAACTTGTAGGTTTTATATTTAACAGTACTCAAATATTCAATGAATATATACACAATAATTATGTTATTAACAAAAACCTGGGTTTATTCCTGTTTCCCCTGTTAATAGGCCAGGTCTATATATCTGAAAAGTTAAAAGTTATATTTATAATTGCCGGTATTTCATTGATTTTAATCTCATATATAATTCGCTTCTACAGAGGTTTTCAAATAATTATTAAAAAAGATATTTTTTTATTTTATTTGATTTTATACCTTTGTACACTTGAAATTTTACCACTGTTACTTGGATACAAATTCTTCATCTTATTGGTTTAGAAGTAGTTAAAGGAGGATTCTCAAATATGAAAATCAAAAAGATCTTGGTATCTCAGCCCCAACCTGAATCAGAAAAATCACCTTACCATGAATTAGCTGTGAAAAACAATGTGAAAATTGATTTCAGGCCGTTTATTCATGTTGAAGGAGTAATATGCAAAGAATTCAGGAAACAAAGAGTAGATATTTTAAATCATTCTGCCGTAATCTTTACCAGTAAAACAGCAATCAATCATTTCTTCAGGATTTGTGAAGAAATGCGCATATCGGTCCCTGATTCCATGAAATATTTCTGTATCTCTGAATCAGTAGCTTTTTTCCTGCAGAAGTATATCGTATACAGAAAGAGGAAAATATTTTACGGGCAGGGTAACTTTTCAGATTTGATCGATGTTATAGCGAAGCACTGCGAAGAAAAATTTCTTTTGCCTTTATCTGACCAGCATAACGAAGAAATCCCCATTTTACTTGAGAATAACAATATAAAATATACAAAGGCAATCCTGTATAAGACCGTCAGCAGCGATTTATCGGATTTATCTGCAATAAATTATGATTTACTTGTATTTTTCAGCCCTTCCGGAGTAAAATCCCTGCTTCAGAACTTTCCTCAGTTCAAACAAAATAACATAAAGATTGCATCATTTGGAGAAACCACGGCAAAAGCAGTCAAAGATGCAGGACTAAGGCTTGATTTGCAGGCTCCGATGCCCCATGCCCCGTCAATGACAATGGCTCTCGATAAATTTATCAGGGAGCATAATAAAAATAATAAAGACCAATAAAAAAAGAGGATATTATCTTTCAATTAAATTAACAGGTAATAATACAAGCGAACTATATATAATGCCCAATTCAAGCATGTATTCATCATTTTTATCGTAGTACCAGTTTACACAAATCCTGTAACCCTTTTTATAAATTTTCTCAAGAATCTTTAATGATTCCATTATGCACCTTTTGGAATGGCCGTTCATATAATCAAGGTCAATACTTAACACGGTGTTATCTTCAGGTTCCTTTGAATAGCGCCTGATTAAACTTAAAAACGATTTGAGGTTATCAAAATTAACTGTGGGTATGGATTTACCCGTGATACTTATTTCTCCGTCGTTAAAATTTATGTACGGGGTCGTACTGGTATTTTCTATGGTGCAATTCATCAATACATTTATTATATATTAGGTTACGATAAATCTTTCAAATTGTTTCCCTTACTACCGGTGATATATATCACCTGATTAGTTCAAAAATAAATGCAACTATAGAAATTTACAACCGTAAAACAGATTTAAAGAAAAATATGAAAAATAAACAACCTAAAGCAGAATTCAAGATATGTAAACGGTGCAACAGGCATCAGGCTGAAGATATTATTTGTCCTTCATGTAAAAATGAACTCCTGAGTTCCTATAATAATATTGACTGGGAGACAGCTTTTGAGGCTGAAAAAGCCCATAATAAAGCTTTGAGATACAGGATGGACGAAGACTTTTAATCAGCTGTCATTAGTTCTTTCAATCTACACTTCAAGTTTAATTTTTGTCTTATTCACGTTTTTAGCCTTCACGTATAGGGATAAATATTAATTTCCTCTATTTTTACAAAATTTCAGTATTCTGAATTTAAGATTATATCAGTTTAATGATTCTGTCTTCCAGACTTAAAGGTATATTTTTTGCTTCTATAACTGCTATACTATGGGGATTTTTGGCTATTGCCCTGAAGGTGTCGCTCATAAGCCTCAGTCCGGTCGACATCGCATGGTTCCGATTTAGTGTGGCATTCATTTTGCTTACCGCATATTACTTTACATTTCACTCATCGCAATTTAATATCATTAAAAATCCGCCCATACTGCTAATCGTAGCGGCACTCTGCCTTGGACTGAATTACCTTGGTTTTATATCGGGAATTAACTATACATCTCCCAGTGTAGCGCAGGTATTTATGCAACTTGGTCCGGTTCTTCTTGCTTTATCAGGATTTATTATATATAAAGAAAAAGTAACCTTCATACAACTTTCAGGCTTTATTATCGTGGTATGCGGCTTATTATTATTTTACAACGAACAATTATCACTAATA
>Ga0307435_1000803_pt1 | contig 13753 bp, 13 predicted proteins | sample SalMarWE160470MG_FD_202164 | JGI IMG/M metagenome (GOLD analysis project Ga0307435, IMG submission 202164) | Salt marsh sediment microbial communities from the Plum Island Ecosystem LTER, Massachusetts, United States - WE1604-70 | ecosystem: Environmental > Aquatic > Marine > Intertidal zone >... | reverse complement strand
AGAATTCATAAAAAAGAACAGTATTGAGGACATTGTTGCTGAAGAAAAGTTATACAGTAAGAAAAACGATGTTTATATAATAAAGGTATCCTGTACCTGCGAATCTGAGAAACACTATATTTATAAGGAATTTAAAGGAGAAGATAAAAGTAGCCGTTTAAAACGTGAAATCTATTTTTACGAAGAGCTTTGCCGTACCGGTGCTTTTACATTTTTAAAAAAAACTGCATTTAATAACCCGGCAAATCAAAATGATGCTGATGGATTGACAGCCTGCAGTATAGCCCGTAAAGAAATAGGCATGAAAATAAATCCGGAAATGTCAGGGTTTAATGTACCCTGGTTGTATTATGTGGGTGAATCTTTCTTAATTCTTGAGTTTCTCGGCAGAAAAAACCTTCTTGATTATATACTGGAAAAGGAAAATAAAGAATCTACGCAGATCGGAAAATCTGATTCGAAATCCGACCTTTCTAATTGCAAGCCTCTCCTGGATGCTCTTGGATTCATAACGAGTTTCAATAACTACATGAAAGCCATAAAAAATAGATCATATATACTTTGTGATATGAACTTTAGAAATTTCATACTGGTTTCTAACAAAATATTCAGGGTGGATTTTGAGGATTGCAGGGAAGGGGAGGTCGAGGAGGATGCCGGAAAATTTATAGCTTTTTTCTTGACATATAAACCTGAATTCACTCACTGGAAAAAACAGCTTGCGGCAAGCATTCAAGAACACTGCAACACGCATCTGCATATGAACGGTAAACTACTTGAGGAGGAAATATTAAAAGAGTTCAATTCAATGGAATCCAGGAGAAAATAATCTATATATAAAATTTAGTCATAATTTTTTAGCTCTTTGATTATTGGATCGTCACCACAAATTATACAATGGTTATTTCTTTGTATGTTTAATTTTTCAAACTTTAGTTCTAAACTATCAATTATTAATAGTATCCCGTTTAATAATTGACCAACTCCCAGAATATATTTAATAACCTCACTTGCTTGTATTATGCCAATCATACCAATGATTACTTAACAGGCCTTTATAACAGATTTTATTTTGAAGAAGAACTAAAAAGGTTGGATAGCCCAAGGCTTTATCCAATTAATGTAATAATTATGGATATAAACGGCTTTAAATTGGTAAATGATACATTCGGGTATAAAAAAGGAGATGAAATATTAAAAAATACAGCTAAGATTTTAAAAGACTGCTTCAGAAAGGAAGATATAGTTGCAAGGTATGGTGGAGATGAGTTTATTATAATATTGCCATCAACTTCGAAGGCTATTGCTGACGGTATTGTTACAAGAGTCCATGATATATTTAAACTTAATTTTTATAAAAAATTTATTACAAGTTTATCGATTGGAATTGCTACAAAAAAGTCAAAAAAACAAAATATTAATGAATTGATAAAGATAGCAGAAGACAATATGTTTAAACATAAACTTATAGAAAAACAAAGTTTGCATAGCTCTATAATTACTTCTCTTCAGAAAGCTCTTGAGGAAAGAGATTATGAAACTCATGAACATATGCATAGAATGAGAAGTCTTGCAATTAAGTTGGGGGAAGAACTCCAATTTTCAGATGAAAAACTTGATGAATTAAGCCTACTTTCTTTGCTTCATGATATTGGCAAAATAGCTATAGCTGATAATATTGTTTTAAAACCTTCAAAGCTAACTAGCGACGAATATGAATTAATTAAGAAACATTCTGAGATTGGGTTTAGGATTGCAAGTTCAAATTCAGATCTTGCATCTATTGCAAAAGGTATTCTGTCACATCATGAAAGGTGGGATGGAAAAGGTTACCCGATGGGTTTAGAGGGTAAAAAAATACCAATTATAGCAAGGATAATATCTGTAATTGATTCTTATGATGCAATGACAAATGACAGACCTTATAGAAAAGCTCATAGTAAAGAATATGCAATAAAAGAACTTTTAAGTTGTTCAGGTAAACAGTTCGACCCTATTTTGGTAGAACACTTTATAAAAATAATTTCAAAAGAGAAAATAGCCTCTTATAAAAAGTAAGGAAAAGTACTAGTAAAATAAATAGATCTAAGAAATATCTTATCACAAGTTTAAGTAAATATTTCTGATATTTTTAGTTTATAGCTTGACTTACAAGCTTAAAATAAATCAGAAATTATGCACCATATTTTGATTATTAATATTGTTTTATAAGGTTTGTAAAAATAGGTGATTATAAATATTATTTTTAATAAAAGATAATATAAAAATTATACAAATTTGAATTTGGTCAAATGATTCTAGAGAATAATTTTAAAAAAAATATAGTAAGAGTTATAAATACGTAATTCCACAACCGAGAATTTTAATTCTTTTAAGGAAGCCTAAATTGGAATTGAAAAGGATAGAGATTTGATTCTTAATTATTTTTGCTAATAATCTTTTTTAAAAAAATTCATTTAAATTTTAAAAGTATTGGACAAAAGCGTCTACATTTATTAATATGTGTATACGTTTTTGTCCAAGGCATTTTATATTATGAATAAGATAAATGAAAAGATAAATAAAGTTTTTAAAAAATATGGTGGTTTTGCCAGAACAAATGATATTCTGGCAGCTGGCATTCACCGCCGTGATATAAAAAGGATGAGAGACGAAGGATGGATAATCCGGGTAAAAAGAGGACTTTACCGTCTATCTGAGATTCCTCTCATTTCTAACCAAGGTTATATTGATCTTGCCCAAGCCGTTCCAGATGGAGTTATTTGTCTACTTTCAGCTCTTTCTTATCATGAGCTGACTACTTTTAATCCATCAGTTATATCTATGGCGCTCTACCGGGGGAGAAGGCGCCCTAAGATTGAATACCCGCCGGTCGAGTTTTATTATTTTTCTAAGAAACAATTTAAAGCAGGTGTTGATGAGATAAAAATCAAAGGTCATAAGATTAGTATATATTGTCCGGAAAAAACCATATGTGATTGTTTCAGGTATCGTAGCAAGCTTGGACTGGATATTGCAAAAGAGGGGCTGTCTGAATATCTTAAACGAAAGGGCCGTAATCTGGAGAGGCTGTTTGAATATGCTGAAATCTGCAGGGTTAAAAAACTCATGGAGATCTGGGTTAATGCTATGATTTAAAAAAAGAAAAGAAATGAAAAGAGAAATTAAAAATAAACCAGCTTCCATAAGGGCAAAACTTACAAATATTGCAAGAATTGAAGGAATTGACTTTGATGCCCTTCTATTAAGATATTTTCAGGAAAGGTTTCTTTACCGGCTTACCATTTCTGAATTTTCTGACCATTTTGTACTTAAGGGAGGACTTCTTCTAGTTTGTTTTAAGATACCGGGAACAAGGCCAACCAAAGATATAGACTTTCTTGCAGAGCAATTAGATAATGACCAAACTGAGCTTGAAAATATTATAAAAAAAATTGCGGAGCTGAATTTTAATGATGGAGTTAAGTTCGATTCTTTATCTATTAGTTCAGAGCGGATAAAGGAAGATGCTGATTATGAAGGAATAAGACTGAAGGTAGATGCAACTTTGGGCCAGGCAAGAAAAAGACTACAGATTGATATTGGCTTTGGAGATATAGTAATTCCTAAGGCTAAAAAAATAGAGTTTCCCACTTTGCTGGAACAAGTATCACCGAAAATCAAGGTCTATTCGATAGAAAGCATTATATCTGAAAAGTTTGAAGCTATGGTTAAACTGGCTATGGCCAATAGTCGAATGAAAGACTTCTACGATATACATACTCTTTCTATTAACTATGATTTCCATGGTAATAGACTTAAGAAAGCAATCGAGTCTACCTTTAAGAGGAGAAAAACTATAGTTCCTATAAGCCCATTAGTTTTTCGAACCGAATTTCATAATGACAAAGGAAGACAAAGGCAATGGGCTGCCTTTCTGCGTAAATCTAGAATTGCTAATACAGATAAGAGTTTTAATCAAATAATGGAAAGAATTACAAAATTCTTAAAACCTATTGTAATTTCAATTAATAATAAAACTCAAGTAGAAAAATCATGGTACTCATCATTAGGACGTTGGAGATAGAGAATATAATTAAAAAGGATACAAAATATTTTATCCTAAACCTGATTATATAAAGAAATGTATTTAAATAGAAATAAAAAAGTTTAAGAATGACTTTAAACCTACTTGAATTTGTAAATAAAAAAGATAAAATAAAAGCTCACCGGTAGTATAAAACCCAGAATTAGGCTGGTTCGGGGCGAATGGCGGAGGCAGTTCACCTAGCGTATACCTTAAAAACCCAGAGGATATATCACTAGTTTTAGAAAATGTCGAAGATAATTCAATTAATGTAGATCTTACATTTAAAAAGAAAATCAAAGTCATTTAAATATAAAAGCTCGGTATAATGCCGGGCTTTTTGCGTTAGAAAAAGACTTGAACTGGAAGCTTTGAAATGAGTAAAGATAACTTAAGAGATGGAAGAGTAAGGAATTGGTTTTATCTCGAAAATGATTTACTGGATAGGCAAGATTTAACTATTTATGAAAAGATGATCTATATTGTTATTGCCAGGTATGTTGATAAAGAAGATAAAGCTTTTCCAAGTATTCCGACTATTGCAAAAAAAGGTTCCATGTCAGAAAGACAAGTTCAAACAATTATAAACTCTCTAGTTAAAAAGGGTCTATTAAAAAAAGAATCAAGAATAAATAAATATAATAAATCAAAAACTTCTAATTTATATACTTTATTATCTGTTAAGAGAAATCAGTCCGATAAAGATAAAGGAGATGAGGTGGTGCATGACATGCACCACTCTGGTGAACACGGTGCACCACCCCTGGTGAATGAGGTTCACCCTAATAATACCAACATTAAAAAGACCAGTCTAAATAACGTTAATAAGACAAGTAGTGAAGAGGTTGTGGAAAACTCTGAGGAGGATATAAAAGAAAAGATAGAAGAAAATGAAGAGGATATTAACGATATTAGAAAAAGAATAAAAGAACCCCTGAAAGAAAAGGATAAAGAGAGCTTACCAGAGTTAAAAAATCTGGGAAAAGAAGATGGACTTTTTGAAAAAGAAAATAATCCAGAAAGCAGTTATTTTAAAGAAAACAAGATAGTGAAATTTCCCAGTATTAAAAGAAGACCTACGGAAAAGGAGCAACTGGCCAAAGAAATTGCCGAAGAACTGGAGGATGACCACAGCCTGGGTGCATTCCGTACAATAGTTGATAAAATTCCTGAGCAGCAAATAAGAATTATCCTAAGCATAGTCAAGGATACTCATCTTACTGGAAAAATTAAAAATAACAGAGGTGCAATATTTATATCACTTGCCAAGGCATATTCCGGAAAGAATAATATAAATCTTAATTTCAGGTAATTCTAATACGAAATTAATGTTTTCAAACTCAATAATTACTAACACATCTGGGATAATAGACTGGATTTTCCTCCCGAAATTACTGGATAAAAATACTGGAATTTTATTTATTAATATTACCTTTGATGTGTAAATAATATCTTATGAAGATACATTATACACATGTAACATAAGTTTTTCAGAGAATTTAACTGGTAAGTTATAGAAATGGGGTTCACCCTACTTTGTTCATAGTATGTTCATCTTGGTATGCTAAAGTAATCATTATAAAGGGAAGATTAACCCTGGATCAATATGTTTGAAGAAGGAAGGAGGTGAAGAGATTATATGAGAAAGATGAAATTTGGAAAGTTTGGCATTCTTACTCTTAGTATAGCAATTGTCAGTATGTTAATATTTTCTCTTCCTTTGATGGGGGCTTCAGCAGCTACTGAAGAGACTACAGCTGTAGAAGAAACTTCAGTAGTGGAGGACCTGGATTATGTACAGGAAGAAGTAGAAGATATTGACGAAGCAGATGATATTGACGAAGCAGATGAAGCAGAAGAAGCAAGCGATACTAAAGAAGCTGATGAAAATCTACCTGGTGGAGGTCATGAAGACGCTGGTGGAGCTAATACACAACACGAATTTGAAGGTATAGAATAATTGCCAAATGTTTGCAGTTTAATCCCCTCAAGATTAGTTTCTGTGAGGGGATTAAACTTAACTAAAATACGCCAAAATAAAATAATTATCTATCTGGTGGGATTTTCTATAAAAATCATAAATGGATTAAAAGTATTCTTAAAAGTTTTCTAATTTTTATATTGTGATCCAAAAGAAAAACAAATATCTTAACAGTTTAAGATTTAAAAATGAAGAAATTCAAGTTTTTACAATCTCTTTTGTCTTGCTATTTTTAGAGACTGCCTTTTTTCATATCTTAATGTTTACTCATAATTACCTGGATGCTATATCTATTATCTCCTATGCGCTTATTGGCCTGGCAATCGGTTCACTAATTACCTATTTTATAAAAGAATATAATGAACTTACTTTTTACTTATTAGTCTTATTCTTAGCAGTATCCATTATTCTTGCCTTTATTAATATTGTAAGATTTCCAGCAAAGATATTTTTATCCCCCTTTATGATATTGCCATTTCTATTAGGAAGCATAACTATCACATTTTTCTTTAAAAAGAAGAATTCAAATCGAATTTATTTTTTTGATTTACTGGGTGGAACATTTGGAGTATTTATTTCAATTATTCTTATACCTCTGCTAAAAACTGAAAATGCATTGATGCTGTGCATAGGTCTACTTTCAATTATTGGATTATTTTATATAGGAAAAAGATTTAAAAAAACCATAAAAGCTTTCTTTATTTTTTTACTAGTTAGCTCTCAACTGCTAATGATTTTTAATATGCTGACAAATAATTTAGAATTGGAAAAAATAACAAAATGTTATAATGATTCACCCCCTTATAAAATATTTTGCCTTTGGGATCATACTTCTGCTGATTATCAGTATATCCTTTCAAAAGATAACCTGGTTTCAAGAATTTCTGTATATAAAAGAACTACTAAAGATGATAAATCTACTATTTTTGTTAACTATGACGGATATCCTGAGGATAGAATAACGAGTTTGGATGCTGCATCATGGAAAAATGACCTTAGGATTCCCTTTATGTTTACTAAAAATGAAAAGGAGTATAGGTTATTTGAAGAAGACCCTAATGTTTTAATTATCGGCACTGCAGCTCAGGGTATAGTTAAACCAATAAAACATCTAACCAGAAATTATTCATTAATAAAAGGTATTGAGATTAATCCAGGTATTGTTTCTATTATGGAAAATGAATTTTTTAAATATAGCGGAAGGGCTTATGAAGATATATCTATAGATATAATTGACGCAAGGACATTTTTAAAAAATACAGAAGATAAGTATGATCTTATAACCCTATTAAATACTTACAAGACCAAAAGTATTAGTGCCATTGGTGAACCAGATTTCCTACACACAACAGATGCTATCAGAGATTATTTTAACCATTTAACTGATAATGGTTTTATTTTATTGGAAGAAAGAACTATTAATGAAAGGGCAAAGTTTGCAGTCTTAAGGCTAATTAATAATTTTTATACGGTTCTCAAAGAAGACGGTTATGAAAATCCCCAGAACCACTTCTTTATTTATAACTGGAAACCCAGCCAGAATGAAACAAATAACGACTGGTATACAATGATTGTAATTAAAAAAACCCCACTGACCAGACAGGATATAAACTATTTTAATACATGGCTAAACTACCAGTATGAAAGAGAATATATTTTAGAAGTTTCTAACAAGCATACACAACTGGAATATTTACCCGACAAAAATTTAGATACCGAATATGCTGATTTTATTAATTCATATAATAAAAACAATTTCTTTGGAAGTAATATTATATTGAGTCCTAATACCGATGATAACCCATATATATTTGCGGTTTACAGGGAGCAAAGTGAAATTAAAAAAATATTATATAGCATTGGAGCACTCTGTCTAATAATGTTTATGATATCACTAATTTTTCTTGGTAAAACATTAAATAGAAAGCAGTACAAATACGGCTTAAACTTTGTAGCTTACTTTTCTTTGATAGGGCTGGGTTACTTTATAATAGAAATAGGTTTGATGAAAATTTATCAGAATTATATGGGTTCTCCTACCTATTCCTTTATTTTTATACTTGGAACACTGCTTTTCTCTTCAGGAATCGGAGGTTATATTTCAAAAAAGTATTCTAATAAGTTACTAAAATATGCTTTTATTGGTATTTTACTATTTTCGCTTTATCATCTTTTTATCAACAAATATTTACTAGAAATGATTTCTGGAGGGCCATTATTTAACTCTTCGGTCATTGCTTTAACAGTGTTTCCACTTGGATACTGTATGGGAATTCCTTTTCCAAATGGACTAGAAAAGGTAAAAGTATCTATAAGTAAAAAACATACGACAATATTCCTTTCAGTTAATAGTATATTTTCAACATTTGCCGTTGTTCTAGGGTTGTATTTAAGTTTTTCTTTTGGATTTATAATCACTTTTTCAGCAGGAATTGTATGCTATTTCATTGCTACAATTCTATTTTATATTTATACTAAATGATATTTATATGAAAGTGATAATTTAGAAACCATGAGATTATTGTTAGTCGAAGATCAAAAAAAAATGGTTACTTACATAAAGAAAGGTTTGGAAAATAACAGCTTTTCTGTAGATTTTGCCTATGATGGTGAAAAGGGTGAGTATATGGCAATGTATGGTGAATATGACTTAATAATACTAGACATTATGCTTCCCAAAAAAGATGGCATCCAGGTTTGCAGGTTATTACGCAAAAGTAATATAAATACTCCCATACTGATGCTTACAGCCAGAGATGGTATTGAGGATAGGATCATAGGGCTTGACAGTGGAGCAGATGATTATCTTATTAAACCATTTGCATTTGGTGAGCTTCTGGCAAGAGTAAGGGCACTACTCAGGCGTCCACCAAAAAAAGATCCTGAAGTATTTACAAGCCAGGACATATCAATTGATAATGCAACTCTTCAAGTTAAAAAAGGAAGCGAAATATTAAATCTTACCCTTAAAGAGTACTCAGTATTGGAATATTTGTTACGCAATAAGGGCAAGGTATTAAATAGGGAACAATTAATTGATCATTGCTGGGATTTTGCATATGACTCCTTCAGCAATATTGTAGATGTATATATAAAAAGGCTAAGAAAAAAATTGGATAATAAAAATGGTGAAAAATATATTCAGACTATTCGTGGGTTGGGTTACAAATTTAAGGAATAATGCTTTTTTTAGGGCAAAGTTAAAACTGACTTTCTTTTATATAGCTACCCTCCTTGTTGTAATTATCGTGTTCAGTATTATGCTGTATGCACTATTTGTTAATAATGTTGAGAGTAATTTTGAATTTGAAGAAAAAGAATATTCTGAAGTTGAAACAAACTCACAGTATATAATCCTAAATAATGCTATAAACCGCTTGAAATTAGTTTTGATTGCAACCGATATCGGAATCATCTTAATTATATCTGGACTGGGCTACTTTTTAGCAGGTAAAACCTTACAACCAATTAAGAAATCCCTGGATGAGCAAAAAAGATTTGTTTCAGATTCTGCACACGAACTAAGGACTCCATTATCAATAATGAAAACAGGCATTGAAACAATGGCTATAGAAAAAAATCAAACTTTAAAAGACTATAAAGACCTTAATAGAGATTTACTTGAAGAAGTAGACAAATTAATAAATATGTCAAATGATTTACTTTTTCTGGCTCGTAGTGATTCAGGAAAGCCAGAAAAGAACCAGGATAAAATAAATCTTTCTTCTATTTGTTCAAACCAGATTAAATCAATTCAAATATATGCTAATAGCAAAGGGATTAGCCTGAATGAGGATATTAAGAAAGCACTTTACATAACAGGAAATGCTGACCAAATAAAACGCCTTATTGCTAATCTTTTAAAAAATGCAATTGATTATAGTAGAAAGAACGGAGAGGTACTATTATCGTTAAAAAAGTATAAGAATAATATTATCTTGACTGTTAAAGATACAGGGATAGGAATATCCTTAAATGACCAAAAACGTATTTTTGAAAGGTTCTATAAAGTTGATAAGGCAAGAAGTATTTATGAGGGAGGCTCTGGTCTGGGTCTTTCTATCGTAAAAGAGATTGTGGATTTTCATAAAGGTGCTATTAAAATTAATAGTAAGTTAGGTAAAGGAACTGAAGTTACTCTATCATTTCATTCAATTAATAATCCATCATAAATATTCTTAATGAGAAAATTTTTCAAAGCTTATTCAATTTTTATTGGAATTATATTGATTGCATCAATAAGTTTTTCAAGAATATATTTAGGAGCACATTGGCCGAGTGATGTTCTTGCAGGTCTTGTAAGCGGTATTATGCTTCTAACTGTTGTCATTTTTCTGTTTGAGATTGAAAATAAATTCAGAAATACATAAGTCTAAAATTAATCTGCTTTTTCTTCCCCGCCTGGATCTTTATTTGCTTTTCCGGAAACAGGTTTATATCCATCTGTGCTTACGGTCACTTCAAATACCTTTGCACTCATAGTTGTAAAATAAATGCTATTTAAATTCACACTATAATGACCATCTCCATCTTTGTTATCAAAATTAATAGATTTAGTCTCACCACTTTTTAATATAAAATCCGGCAGCCTTACATAGTAAGCTTCTGTTTTACTTGTGTCATTGTCTTTGACGGTATAATATACTTCAAAACCCTTAAGTTCATTTCCTGATGTATTTTTCAATTCGATTTCCAGATGATCATCTGCCGCCTTATTAGTAATCGGATCTATATTATTTTCGACAAGTACCGAAGTAATTATAAAACCTTCGGTTGTGGAGTTATTGTTAATTGGATCCTCGGTAAATACTGGATTTTTATCCTCTTTATCATTTTGGCCGTCTCCATCAGTATCTTTATTATTAGAATCTGTACCCAGAGTCTTTTCAACTATATCAGGGAGGCCATCACCATCAGTATCTTTCTCGTTTGATGTCTGAGCATCTATATTTTCAGCAGCATTCCCATTATCTGCAATGGAATTTGAAGCGACGGCGGAATTCTTTTTGTTTAAGTTAGTAAGTACAAATACTACAGAAACAATTACGATTGCAACAATAATTATTATTGTGATATTTCTTTTTTTCATCTTAATCTCCATTTAAAATCAATCTTTTATTTGATAAAATAGCATATTCAATAAAATATGCTGCAAGTAGAAAAGAAAAAACCCAAACAAGATCCTTCCAACTATCTTTAATGATAAATCTTAAATCTTTACCATTATACTTTTCCTTTATACCAGTAATTGCAAAATTTAATCGTTCATAATGCTTTGTGATTGAACTTTCCTCAATTGCGTTCCTCGTAGTTTCATATGTGATAAACTTTGCCATAATCTCTTCTTCCCGAGTCTTATCAATGTTCATACTTTTAAAAAAGCCTCCGGGAATTTGATTGTCTGGATCCATCGTATCACCTATCTGAGGTATTATAAGCACAAAAATCAGCCAGATGATAAAACAGATTATGAGGGCATTTGAAAGTGACTTAAACCATAATGACAACATTGATGAAAGACAAAAGAAAAACATTATATATAAGTATGAAAATATGAAAACAAGCAGGAGCTTTACTACCTCAATTACATTTAGCAATAAACCGCCAATACCCCAAATAATAAAAAATGCAGAAAATAATCCAGCCAGCAATACAAGTAAAACCAGAAAACTGTTTCCAATAAATTTGCCGGTTATGATATCTGCAATTCTTACGGGTCTACTAAGTACAAGTTGTAAAGTTCTTTTACCCTTTTCTCTGGAAATACTTAAATATCCCAGTATTATTCCGATTATTGCCCCGATTATTTCGATATATTCAATGACTCCTCGCATAGATTTCAGGGGAAAAAATTGCGGCATAGACGGTATTTCGGAGGACTTTCCCATGTCCTCGAGGATCTTAACCGAACTCTTGTAATCTGCAACCTGGCTTTTAAAATCAAAAGATGAAACAACAATAGAGACTACTATCAGTATAATTAAAAAGCTTACCAGCGTTAAAAACAATTTGCTTTTAATTGAATCCCTGTATTCTTTCCTCGCTATAACTGCAATTATACTTTTTGAGTTATTCATCAACTTCCTCTTCACAGAAATCGAATTTTTTCATAGAAAATATGCTTCCATAGATTAAAAAACCAATTGAAGCAAGCATCAGCAATATTCCTGCAGAATTATTAATTAATATTTGTATGCCATTTGTATCTACCGGTTTTACTCCAAGCAGAGCGCTTCCCAGCTCTTTATAATTTTCTGACAATGAGAAAGGTTTTATTACTTCCTGTATAATTGCAAAGAACCTGCTATGCGGTACTGCCTCTTGAATACTTACAGGGTTTAAAAGTGCATTAGGATTCAATGCAGATGTAAGTTGTGGCAAAACAAAACTTATTACGATCCATATGATAATAGGTTTAACTAATGCAAGAGACTCGCTTCGAGAAGAAATTGCAAAAAATAGGCCAAGTATTGCAAAAATAATCAGGTAAGCTAAAGAAATCACATAAAAAATTAATAGTTTTATTGTCTCATTGCCCGAGAAAGGATGACCCGTGACTAAAATTATGGAAACATAGCTTATTATAAAAGATACCGAAATTATTAAAGCCAGGACATTAAAAATTCCTATTATTTTCCCTATAATAAATTCTTTTCTCGAGATAGTCCTTGAAAAAACAATTTTTGAAATTCCCGCTATTCTATCCCTCATAAAAGAAGAGTGTCCGATTATTATTGCAAGCAAGGAGCCGATTAAAAATATATAAACAATCATATTTTTTAATATTGACAATACCGAGGTAATCAAGAATGTATCCAGAGGCATCTCTGATATCCCGCTTTCCTTAAGTTTTATAACGGTTTCTTGATATACTTTTTCAATTGTATTTTTTGTAGACCAACCGATATAAGTTGAAAAAATTGTCATTAAAATAAATATTATTAATAAGAGGATAAAAGTCTTTTCTTTAAATAAAGCTCTAAATTCATTTCTTGAAACACTCCAAATCTTTTTCCACATGATTATTTCATTCTCTTTTCTGAATCAATATTAAAATATATCTCTTCAAGAGAAACTTCATCCTTGAATTTTTTTAAAGTGTTTTCGATAGAATCTTTATAAATTAGCCTGCCATGACTCAAAACGCCTATCGTAGAACATACTTTTGAAACTTCTGATAGTAAATGGGTGTTTAAAAAGATAGTTATTCCTTTTTCCCTGTTAATTTTTAAAATAACTTCACGAAGTTTTTTAATTCCCATTGGATCAAGTCCTGATGTTGGCTCATCCAGGAATAGTACCTCAGGTTTATGAATAATCGCCTGAGCAATCCCGACTCTCTGTTTCATGCCCTTGGAAAACTCACCGATTTTTTTATTCTCAAAACCTTTAAAATCAATAAATTCCAAAGTGTCTTTAATATTTTTATCCGTATCTTTTATTCCCGACAATTGCGCAAGATATTCTAAATTCTCGTAAGCTGTAAGATTTTCATAAAATTTAACATTTTCGGGTAAATATCCGATCCTTTTTCTTACTTCTATACTGTCTTTAGAAATATCAAATCCACAAATGGCCGCACTTCCTGAAGTTGGAGGGAGCAAGGACGTTAATATGTTTACAGTTGTAGTTTTCCCAGCACCATTATGTCCCAGAAACCCAAATATTTCACCTTTATTGATTTGAAGATTAAGGTTATCTAATGC
>Ga0307435_1000799_pt1 | contig 13765 bp, 12 predicted proteins | sample SalMarWE160470MG_FD_202164 | JGI IMG/M metagenome (GOLD analysis project Ga0307435, IMG submission 202164) | Salt marsh sediment microbial communities from the Plum Island Ecosystem LTER, Massachusetts, United States - WE1604-70 | ecosystem: Environmental > Aquatic > Marine > Intertidal zone >... | reverse complement strand
GATTTTCCCCTGAACTGCATAACTACTAACTCTGATAAGTGGACAGGCCAGAAGCACTATTCACTCTTATCGCTTCTGACCGTTCATTATTAACAACCCAGATATCCCGAGCCAAAACCATATCACTGGTAAAATTTCTGTAAAATTCACAAATTAATTGGAGCCTATCCTTAAATCCTGTTCTTAATTCACATATCGCTGAACAGATGCAACATTAACGTGTTCAATGCAAACTTCTCTTGCTCGCAGACCTCTGTACCTGATTAACGCCCAGGCACCTATCCGCATTTGCGATATCGGCGGATGGACAGACACCTGGTTTGCCGGTTACGGCCGGGTCTTCAACATAGCCGTCTCTCCCTATGCCAAAGTCCAGATAAAGGTCTATCCTAGGGATGCCCAGGATGAACAGGTCTTTCTCTCCGTCGAAAACTTTGCCGATCGCTACAACCTGGATCTCGACCAACCAGGCTGGCAACGCCATCCCCTGCTGGAGGCGGCCATCCGTTACAGAGGAGTCCCAGATCACCTGGCCGTGCAAATCAGATTGGATTGCGAAGCCCCTGCAGGAGCCTCTACGGGCACCTCGGCAGCAGTCTGCGTGACCCTGATCGGCGCTTTGGATTGCTTGGCTTCCAGGCGCATTTCACCCAGGCGAGTCGCAGCTGCCGCTCACCATGTCGAAACCGGGTTGCTCGGACGCCAATCGGGCGTCCAGGATCAACTTTGTTCGGCCTACGGTGGCGTGAACTATATCGACATACCCGTTTACCCCCAGTCTATGGTCACCAGGTTGCCCCTCACTAATCCATTCGGGCGGGAATTGGAACGGTGCCTGGCCCTGGTTTATCTGGGCAGATCGCACGATTCCTCCCAGGTTCACCAGCAGGTCATGGCTGAATTGGAGAACCAAGGCCCCCACTGCCAGCAGCTGCAGGATTTACGACAGGCGGCCCTTCAGGCCCGCCAGGCGTTTCTTGATGCCGATCTGGTTGCTTTAGGGAAAGCCATGCGGTCAAATACCGCCGCCCAGGGACGCCTGCATCCTGAACTAATCAGCGCTGACGCCCGGCGGGTGATCGCCATCGCGCGGGAGCATGGCGCCCTGGGCTGGAAGGTCAATGGCGCGGGTGGGGAGGGCGGATCGCTCACCCTGCTGTGCGGACCCCAGACGGCCGCTAAAAATGCCATGTTACATGAGATCCAACAGGAAAATCCACTCTTCCAACCCATTCCAATCCACCTGGACCGCCACGGCTTGTGGGTTTGGCAGGTATCTCCCCAAGAATAAAAAGCCTTGATCCTCTTACTTGCCGGATAAACCTTTGCAAGCCATCAAACCTTCAGGTCATTCGCCAGAGAATCCCCCCCAACCACCTCCAGCCCAGCTGCCTCCGACCAGGACGCCAGCGCCCAGGCCAACCCAACCAGAACCCACCAATCCCAATCCGGAACTCTATCCTTGATCTTCCCAGATCGTGGATATAATTGAACGGGGAGGGTCCTGATTCTCTGGGTCCCTCTGGTGCATTTACCTCAATCTTCAGGAATCGCAGCGAGTACCTGCCGGTTCTCACAGAGGTTTCGCGTGGTTAGAATATTCCGATGTTGAGCAAAATCAAAGACCTTTTCCTTGGGTCTCCCCTGCCTACCCAGATGCTGGCCAGCGAGCGTTTGAACAAAATCAGGGCGCTGGCAGTCTTTTCTCCAGGTGCCCTCTCCTCCATCGCTTACGCCAATCAGGAAATTTACCTGGGCTTGCTGGCTGCTGGTAGTGCCGGGCTGACCTTATCTTTTCCGATCGCCCTCAGCATTGCTGGTCTGTTGGCGATCCTCACGCTGTCTTATTTCCAAACCATCTTCGGTTATCCGGCTGGGGGTGGTTCTTATTCAGTGGCCCGAGAAAACCTGGGAAGTTCGGCAGGCTTATTCGCTGCCGCGGCCTTGTTGGCCGATTACCTGCTGACCGCCGCGGTAAGCTTTACCGCAGGCGTCGAAGCCATCGCTTCCGCTTTCCCCGCTCTCTGGCCTCATCGGGTAACGCTGGCACTCCTCTTACTGCTAGTCATAACCTTGATTAACCTGCGCGGCGTGAAGGAGTCGGGCACCCTGCTCTCAATCCCGGTGTACGCCTTCCTGATTCCTTACCTGGCGATGTTGGCTTACGGCCTCTTTAAGGGTTTTCTAAACAATCCGAACGCATACGCTGCTTCCGCTCAGCCTGCCATCCAACCTCTGACCGCCTTTCTGGTCCTGCATGCTTTCTCCACCGGGTGCACCGCCATGACTGGCATTGAAGCCATCAGTAACGGTGTACCGGCCTTTAAAAAGCCGGAGGCCCGCAACGCCGGTCTCACCCTGATTGTGATGGCTTTCCTGATGGGAGCTCTGTTTCTGGGCAGCATCGGGTTGACCCAGTTCCTGGGGGTGGTGGCCGGCCCGCAGGAGACCATCCTCTCCGCCCTGGCGCGGCGCCTGATCGGCGGTGGTCTGCCGTACTTGATTATCCAATTCACCACCATGCTGATCCTGGCCGTAGCAGCCAACACCAGTTTTGCTGGCTTTCCCCGCCTGGCAGCGATACTGGCCGCCGACGGCTATCTTCCCCGCCAGGTCTCCGGCCTGGGCGACCGGCTGGTGTACTCCAACGGTATCCTGCTGCTAGCCGCAGGAACCGCAGGTTTGATCCTCATCTTCAACGGTAACAGTCACGCGCTGGTGCCGCTGTTCGCCATCGGCGCTTTCCTGGCCTATAGCCTTTCCCAGACGGGCATGGTGCTGCACTGGCAGAGGATAAGAGGCAGCTGGTGGCACTTGAAAAGCGCAGTCAACGGGCTGGGCGCACTAGCAACCGCGATCACGCTCGTGATCGTGGGAGTAAGCAAATTCGTGGAAGGAGCCTGGATCACCATCTCGCTAATCCCCTTGATGGTGCTTGTTTTCAGCAAGATCCACGCCCATTACCAGGAGGTGGCCCGCGAGCTATCCCTGCGCGGGTTGCCGCCCTCACTCAAACCCTTGCCGCCTTTACGGGTGGTCATCCCCATCTCGGGTATCCACCGCGGTACCATTGACGCTATCAACCTGACTCGTTCCATCGCCCGTGATATCACCGCCGTCTACGTGGAATTAGACCCAGGCGCAGGCTTTAAGATCGCTGAACGCTGGCAGCGCTGGTGGCCGGATATCCCTCTGGTTGTGCTGCCGTCGCCCTACCGTTCTATTATTGGCCCATTGCTGGATTTCCTCGACGAGACCGACCAGCAACACAACGACGGGCAGCTGGCTACCATCGTCTTGCCTGAATTCGTCCCCGCCAGGTGGTGGCAGAGCCTGTTGCACAACCAGACCGCCTGGCTGTTGAAAACCGCCCTATTATACCGTCGCCGTCACCTCGGCTTCCAACGCGTCATTATTAACTTGCCATATCATCTGAAACGTTAATTTAAAAAGAAGGTTCTTTTCGATAATCTTCCTCTTCAGTGTTAAGGTCTACACCCCTCTGGCATCCAGCTCGCACACCCCTTACGCTCCAGGCAGGTTGGTATCCCGGCTGCACAGCCAGGAGCCATCCGGTTGGGAGACTGCATAAACCGGCTTGAACGCACCTCCCGATCCACCAGCCGCACCAACAGCCTCTCCCCAGCCTGGAAGCCCAGAAAGTGATAAGAATTGCCAGGGAATATGGCGCCATCGGCGAGAAAGTCAATGGCGCTGGACTTGCCGGATCAACCTCTGCAAGCCATCAAACCTTCAGGTCATTCGCCAGAGCATCCAATGCCCGGTAATAAGGTTCGATGCTGGGGATAAAATGGCGTTCTTCCTTCGAATGCGGACCCAAACCGCTCTGCCCCCACACCACGCCCTGACCTTGGGGGGCAAAACGGGCGCTGGTGCCCGGTAATTTGGACCCCAAGCGGGGTTCGCTTCCTGAGGCCTGCCGGATAGCCTCAACCAAAGCCAGAAGATAAATGTTCTGGGGGTCGCACGCCACACCATTTTCTATAATCGATATGTACAATTCCAACCCCTGTGCCTGGCAATAAACCAACAGCTGTTACCGCAAGCGGTCCAGATTATCTTGGGGGATGGAGCGCACCTCCACTCCCAGAACCCCCGCATCCGCGCTGACGTTATACACCCCAGGCGTGCCCACCTGGATGAAAAGAAAGCGCGCCTGCGAATACCACCCATTTTTGCTATCCAGAGTCAGGTGGCGCTGCATCACCCCCAGGATGGCTGTGCGCGCCTGCAGCAACCTTTCGGTCAGGTCAACATGGCTGCCAGCCCCGCAGCAGCGGTTACACTCCCGGAGAGCAGCTCGAAGGTCTCTTTAGCTTCGGTCAGGGTTTGCTTGATAGCGTTCCCGTTGGGTTTCTCCTTCCGGGTTTCCTGGACGGCCTGGGTGACCTGTTTCTCCCCGGTTTCGATATTGCGGGTCTGGATCGAGGTCAGGTCGGGCTGCTGCCGGAGCGTAGCGATTTGGGCTTGCAAGGCGTTCAGCGCGGCAGTGAATTCAGCTGAGGTTTGGATGTTTTCGGTGTGGATTTCCTGGTAGCTGTGGTAGGTTACATCCCCAGCAACAAAATCCCTTCCGGGATACACGCCGCCTTCGATGTGAATGTCTGGTTTGTCGGATTTTTTCTTTTTTGCCATTATAGATTCCTCTATTTATGGCTAATGCCACCCTGAAAACGAACACTTTAATAATGATAGCGAGCCTGCAAAAAGTCTATGCGTTCCTCTCGGACCAGATATACGATGCGATGCTCTTGGGTCAGGCGACGCGACCAGACTCCCGGAGCCAGGTACTTAAGCAGTTCAGGCTTGCCGATGCCGGAGAAAGGATCACGCAAAACCGCTTCGATCAGATTAAACGCCCGCAAGGCGATCTTGCGGTCAGTCGCTACCCAATAGCGCAGGTCTTCTATGAATTCCGGTTGAAAAACCGCCTCACGCTTCTTGCGCCTCAAACCCCACCTCGCTGCGCAGTTGCTCCAGGGTTATAGGTAGAATTTCATCACGCAAAGCGCGCCCTAGAGAGGTTAGCAACCGCTCAGCGTTCTTTGGCGAGCGCAACAGGTGGGTGGTCTCCAGGAGGCTTTCCAACTCGTCAGCAGACACAAGGGCGACATCTTCTCCCCCACGCCGCTGGATAATAACTACCTGCCGGTTAAGGGTAACCTCGTCCATCAATTTCGCCAGGCTGGCGCGCGCCTGAGTGTAAGTCGTTTGAATGGTCATAGATACGTCCTTTTCTGTACAGGGATACTGTACAACAAAGGATCGAAAATGTCAAGAGGATGGGTGACTCCATTGCCCACCGCCACCCCCTGGCCGGGCGCGGGCAACCCTTAGTAAAGCATTGTATAAATACGTTCTGCGTAACGGCAGTTGAAACTGCACTAACCAAAAGCACGAAACCCCACCTGTGGGGGGTTCTCCTTCCAAAGCTAGATAGACATGATCTTAAGCACCCCCGAGTGTGTTGATTCCTTTTTTCAAATTGGTGGGATGATATTGCTCGAAGTATAAGTCCACGCGGGTGGACTTTGTGCCGTTCGTAGAAGCGAATTTATCCGCCTGGATCTCAGAACGAAATTACTCAATGCTGGACTTAGCCTTGAGGTACCCCAGACCCCATAGATCAACCCGGTGACATTGAGTGCAGAAATCATGATCTCCTAAATCCCTGATTGCCTGATCCCTCGTCACCTGATTTCCCAATTAACTACTGTACCTTCACCCCCTCATTAACATAGCGGGTCAGCTCACTCACGCTCAACCGCTCGATGCCCAGCTTGTCCAGCGTGCGCCCTCGCCGCCAGTAATCCGTGCGGCGGATGATGCAAGCCATGCGGATGATGCTGTCCATGCCGCGCACCGACACGCCGTAGTTCTGCCCCAGCGAAGCGATTGGCACCAGGCTCATGGGCACATCCTCGAAGATGTAGCGATGGTTAAGTGTGCTGGGCGCCTTGATGCCGTGGTAGCCGGGCTGGTTGTGGATCGCCTCCATCAGGTTTTCCCCAGTGGTGTTATAGGCCATCTGCAGCCACTCCATCGCCGTGCGGGCGCGGATGCCCAGCGCCGAGGCCACGGTGACCCTCTCCCGGTCGAGCACTTCCAGCACGCGTGCCACTGCTGGGGTGACCCCCTCGATATAGAACTGGAAATCCCCGTGAGTGCCTTCGATCCGGCCGGCATTGAGCAGGGTCAATGCGGGATGGAAGATAGAACCCATGTTGTTTAACCCGGTGTTCAGCACATTCACGCCGTCAATGAATTGGGGGAACGCCGGCTTGAGCGCTTCTAAAACCATTTCGGTGCGGGTAGCCGGCAGGGCGGCCAGCGGCACCGCCTCTTTGCTGCGGAAGATGCGTGCCTGCGCTGGCCCCTCCGACCGGCTGGCGTACAGGAACGTTTCCGCCTCGGCTAGAGTCACATCGGCGCGGCAGTCTCGGTCGCACAGAATTTTGGCGAATTCAATCGCCCCGCAGGTGCGGCCTGGGTTCAGTACCACGATCTGGCCATCCTGTAAATATAGCGCGGCCGCAGTGGCGATATCCACATGGGCGGTAGCGGGCACCACCACCATGATGACCTCAGCCTCTGCCAACGCTTCGCCCATATCCGATGTCACCCGCGCCAGCCGGCCAAACCCGTGTGGCTGGCCTTCGGAGGGTTCGAGCTCAATCCCGCCGCGGGCCTGGATGGCCGCCACATGCTCCTGGGTGCGGTTGTATAGCGTGACCGGGAAACCCATCAAAGCCAGGTGGCCAGCCATGGCCTTTCCGCCGTGGCCGGCGCCGATCACAGTGAAATTGGGGTTGGTATTCATCTCGCTCAATCCAGTATTTGGCTCAGGCGCTCTGATTCGCTTACAGGTTGCCCCTGCGAATCGACCACCTGGCAGCAGCCCTGGATAATACACGTACGTATTTTCCCGCGGGCGTAGGGGTTGTTCTGCAGGTGGGGGGCATCCAGGATACCCACCTGTACCGCCCTGGCCAGGATGGACGGGTCAGTCAGCGGGTCCGGTGTACTTTCGTCAGCCAGAGCCCGGATAGCCTGCAGCGTGATCTGCGCTTCATGGACCAGCTCTTCACAGCGCGCCTGGACCTGGGGGTCTGCTCGTAGGTCGGGCTGGCCGTCCAGGGCGTTCTCGATCGACCGGCGGGCCATCTTGCACGCTGCGATGACATCCTCCGGAGTGGCAGCGTGGTGGGCTTCGCTGTGCCCCACCACGTGGACGATGTGCGGCTTTAAGGCCATCTGTAGGTACACGCTGGCCGCCAGATGGGCTCGGGCCGCGTCCTCATCCAGGGGATAACTGAGCAGCCCGGTGCGCGTCTGGCGCCAGATGCGAAAATCCAGTCCAGCCAGAGGCTCAATCAGCGCCATTGCGGCCAGCATCTTGGCTAGGTCCATGGCATCCGCCAGCTCCGGCGGGCTGTTGAACATCAGCTGAGCAATGTAATCCCTGACGCCAAAGGCGCGGGCATTGTACGCCGAGAGGTAGGCGCTGGCGACAAAGATCACGTCGGCAGCACTGCGCAGCCCCCAGTGATGCGGCTCGTTCAATTCAACCGGGATGCCCCGCTCACCGTACCAGGCCATCACTTTTTGGTGTTCTCGAATGGAGCCTTCCAGGTCCCATGGTCCGCGCCCGTCCATCTGGTTAAACCAGAAGAGCGGAATGGCGCACCAGGCGATGTGAATCGTCTCCTCGTACATCTCGGCCAGGCGAACAAAGTCGTCGCTGCCCGAGTAAGTGCGCAGCAGCGGGTAATTACCCGTACGGCTGGCGGCGTATAGTGCGCGGTAATCCCCAGCGGTGCGCACCGGGGTGCCCCCCGCGCCTGTGCGGCGGGGGTCCTGGCGTTCGGGGTGGAAGAAATTTTCCTGCGCCTCTTGATCGACACCAAGGGAGATTACATCCAGCACCTGGGCCGTGGCGATATGAGCGATGCCCTGGCGGGTGGCTTCCAGCGCAGGCAAGCCGAAATGGTGGCGTAAGAGAGGAAAGGGAGCTTTCCAGTGGATGCGCTCGATAGTAGTTTGCGGGTACTCCGCTTCTGACCCTTGGCCATTTCCCTGGCCCTTCAGGTAAGCCAGAGTCGTGTCTGCCGACTCTCCCCCGACGAAGACACGCTCGAAAAACCCCATCAGCTGCGCCCGCTCGGCAACGGGCGGCGTGCCGCCAAAGGCGAAGCGCACCCCGGCCGACCGCAGTTCATCCGCAGCTTCAGCGAACTCCCCCAGCAGGCGCTCCCCGGTTTCCGGCGTCAGGCGGTAGGAGACGGCCACCAGGTCGGCCTTCTCGCCCCGGGCGCGCTCAATCACTTCGGCGACAGGCACTGCCGGCCCCAGGAAAACCGTGCGCCAACCCGCCATCTCTGCCAGGCGTAAGAAGTTGAATATCCCGGCTACGTGGACGCACTCCCCCAAGGCAGCCGCTACCACCGTTTTCTGCTCCATAACCTGCCCTTTCTTTATTACCTACCCCCTCACCGCACCTCTCCCCCCAGGGGCGAGGCATACATCCGATACCGGTTATCTAGTATCAGCCCTCCAGCCCACACCGTCAGGTATCCCTAGAAAATTTCCCCCATTTTTAGTAACCAATTGTAACATTACTGGCTTGATCTACCCTATAAATGCCGGCGAACGATAAACTTGGCCAGGTCTTCCAGCGCGGTGCGTTCTGGAGAGGATGGGAAAGTCGTCAGAGCTTGCAGACCTCTCTCCACAAAGGTCCGGGCTTCAGCCAGGGCTTTGTCAATCGCTTGGCTCTCCCGGATGGCTTTGGCCAACCTCATCACACGATCCTCATTGTAGTAATTCCCAATTCCGAGGAGGCGTCCATCCGGGTCTTCAGGGTGAGCTTCCAGGTAATTGATGGTCGGCAGGGTGATCAATCCCTGGCGTAGATCGTTAGCCACTGGCTTTCCTACGGTTTCCTGTTCGCCAGTGAAATCCAGTACGTCATCGACGATTTGAAAAGCCATGCCGATTTCATAGCCATAATTATGCATGGCTTCCTGGGCATGCTCGTCTACCTGGCTCAATACCGCTGCGGCGGTGCTGGCCAGCTCAAACATGGAAGCTGTTTTGGCATATATCCGGTCAAAATAATCCTGCCGGTTAATCGGCTGATGATTCATAAAGAGCTGGGTGATCTCACCATTTACAATGGTGGCTAAAGTTTGGGCAAACAAGCGCATGACTTCTACAGAGCTCGTCTCCGCTGCCAGCTTGGCGGCACGCGCGAAAATGAAATCGCCCGTCAAAACCGTAGCAGCCGGGCTCCATTGGGCGTTCAAGGTTGGAAAGCCACGGCGTAACAAGGAGCCGTCGATCAGGTCATCGTGCACCAGCGTGGCCGTATGCAGCAGTTCAATTGCCGCAGCCAGAGTGATCAAACGGTCAGGATCAGCGCCCAGCATACTGCCTGTCAACAGGGCTACAACCGGTCGTACCCGCTTACCTCCCGAAGAGAGTAAATGATCGAGCGCTGCCACCAGGTCCACATGGTGTCCGTTGGACTGCTCCCGCATGCGCGCTTCTACCAAGGGTATGCGGTCTTGGACAGGATTAAAAAAGGTTGCCGTTGTCAATAGAACACTCACCATAAAAACAGCCGGGCAGCATTGGCTGTCGTAATTCTTGCCACACTGCTGAAATCCATTTGCTGGAGATCAGCGATTTTTTCTACCACCAATCGCACATAAGCTGGCTCATTGCGTCTACCACGGTACGGGTGCGGTGCCAGGAAAGGAGCATCGGTTTCCACAAGGACATGATCCAAAGGCAGTAAAATCACTACCTGCTGCAATTCCGGCGCGTTGTGGAAAGTTACCGGACCGGTCAAGCCGATATAAAAGTGTTTAGCAATGGCCTGCAATGCGGGTTTTTCTGCATCCGAATAAGAATGCAGCACACCCGGTCTTTCGGCCAGCGGCAATCCTGCCTCAGCCAACTGCACTTGCCAACCACCCAGGATTTCCAATATATCGCGGGTAGCCTTGCGGTTATGAATAATTACAGGTAGGTTCAATTCTACCGCCAACTGCAGCTGTTCTTTGAGAATATGCTTCTGCAAATCAGCCGGAGAGCGATCGCGGTAATAATCCAATCCAATCTCGCCGATCGCGACGACTTTAGGGCTATCCGCCAATTCCCGCAAACGGGCTAGCGAATCATCATTCCAGGTATGCGCTTCGTTAGGATGCACACCAATAGCTGCGTAAACCCGCTCGTGGCCTTCCGCCAGACGCACAGCAGCCTGGCTTGATGACAGGTCGATGCCAGGATTTAAGATTTTATCCAAACCCGCCTGCCAACTGCGCGCCAGTACTTGCTCCCGATCCTCGTCAAAGCTGTTAAAGTCCAGATGACAATGCGTATCTGCCAGCACCTATTTTAACCCAGCAATCCGCAAGCCATCGTCCAGGATATCCTGGACACGATCCTGATGAGTAGTTTCTGTATACACGCGGATGATTGGTTCGGTCCCCGAGAAACGGATTAGCAGCCAACCACCGTCCGCCAGATTAAATTTATAACCATCGGTAGTATCCAGACCGGTGACCTTCAGGCCACCGATGGTCTCCGGGTTGGCTTGCACAATGCGCTTTTGGCGGGATTGGTGGTCACCTGTGAAGCGCGTGTCAATGCGGTCATAAAAATGAGGTCCTACTTTGCTAAAGAGCAATTCGATCAACTCAGATGGCTTCCGTTTAAGCCTGACCATCATATCCAGGATATAAAGTCCTGCTAAAATACCATCTCTTTCGGGTACGTGATTCCGAAAAGCATAACCGCCCGATTCCTCACCCCCAATCATTGCGTTGGTTTCCAACATCTTAGGGGCGACGTATTTGAAGCCCACGCCAGTCTCATAAACAGGTACGTGGTATTGCTGGCCCAATTGGTTCAGCATTTTGGTCGTCGAGATAGTCTTTACGATGGGACCACGCAAGCCGCGCACCTCCAACAGGTAATATGCCAAAAGGCCAAAGACGCGCAGTTGATCAATAAATTTTCCATATTCATCGCCTATCCCCAGGCGATCAGCATCTCCATCAGTTATGATCAGTACATCAGCTTTGCGTTCAACGGTAGTTCTCAACCCGATATCCACATTAGGGGGGATGGGTTCAGGCCGGCGCATTTCCGGGAAAAGGGGATTGCGAATATTATGGATTTCCATTACCTGAGTATTCCCACCATGAAGCAGGCGTGGAAACCAACCGGCTCCATTTCCCCACATAGGGTCGACTAACACCGCTAATCCGGCTGCTTTTATCGGCTCTAAATCAATCAAATCTTTCAGGTGTTCGATATAAGTGGGTGCTGCATCAAAGCGTGCGACCAGGCCCTGCTCAAGGGCTTGAGTAAGCGGCATCTGTCTGACTTCATCAGATGAGGCTGGGATGCGATCCTCAATTTCTTTGAGACCATCCGGTGCAATCGCCCCACCGTGTTCATCTCTCACTTTGAAGCCGTTATCAATCGCCGGGTTGTGGGAAGCGGTTATGTTGACTCCAGCAACCGCGCCCTTTTCCACCACCGCATACGAAATCACCGGGGTAGGAGTCGCCTCATCCGTCAGGTATACCCGGAATCCATTAGCAGCCAGCACTTCTGCGGCAGCCGCAGCAAAGTTTTCGGAGTGAAAGCGCTTATCGTATCCGACGACTACCCAGACATCCTTATAGTCATTATCCTGTAAATAATTCGCAAATCCCTGTGTACATCGGCGCACATTAGAAAAAGTATAATCTTCAGCAATCGTTCCACGCCAACCATCCGTACCAAACCTGATCCTACCCGACATAAAACCTCCGATAAGTGAGAATAATAACAAGTCTATTATATCAAGGGATGACATGCGGAGGATATTAAATTCTTGATAAGGTCTAAAAAACGGCTTAAACCTCCAAGTACAAGCCTATTTCTACTATACCACCGTGCTATAATCCTGGAACAACCAGGCAAATCTGCATAACAAGCCACCTTGTGGAGCAGATTCACCCTCAAAAGATCACTGACTATCCTGAAAAGGTTATCGGCTGAAGGGATTAGTAGATGTGAATGTGAAACCGAAAATTTATTTTGATTACGCGGCTACTACGCCCGTCGATCAACGGGTTCTGGAAGCCATGTTGCCTTATTTCAACCAGTATTTTGGGAACCCATCATCGGTGCACACCTTTGGGCAACGCGCCGAAGGAGCCTTAGAAAACGCCCGAGAGCTGCTGGCGAGAACCCTGAACTGCCGTCCGCATGAAGTTATCTTCACCTCCTGCGGCTCAGAGAGCGACAACCTAGCCCTACGCGGCGCAGCTTTAGCGGCTCGCAATCAGCGCCAGGCAAACCACATCCTGATCAGCCCGGTGGAACATCACGCCGTCTCTCAGACCGCCCGGCAAATGGCTGATCTACACGGCTTCGAATTGGAGTACTTGCCCGTGGATGAGTTTGGTATGGTTCACCCACAACAGGTCGCTGACCGTTTGCGCAGCGATACGGCTGTCGTCTCTGTGATGTATGCCAATAATGAGATCGGCACCATCAATCCGATCGCTGAGATTGGAGCTATCTGTCGCCAAGCAGGAGTGCCCTTCCATAGCGATGCTGTCCAGGGCGCTGCCCACCTGCCAGCTGACGTGCAGGCTCTCAATGTGGATCTGTTTGCCATTGGTGCTCATAAGTTTTACGGTCCCAAAGGGGTGGGAGCCTTATATGTGCGGGGAGGCACGCCCTTGCTGCCCACCCAAACCGGAGGCAGCCAGGAATTCGGTTTGCGGGCCGGTACCCAAAACATTCCCTATATCGTTGGACTTGCCGAAGCGTTCCGTCTGATACAGGGGGAACTAGATAATAGGACTGCCCGTCTGTTTCCCCTGCGAGACCGCCTGATCGGTCAAATATTAGAGGAGATCCCCGAAGCGCGCCTGACCGGCCATCCCAGCCAGAGGCTCCCAAACCACGCCAGTTTTGTATTCAAGGATGTGGATGGCAACGCCCTCCTAACCTTGTTAGATGTGGAAGGCTTCGCTTGTTCATCGGGATCGGCCTGCAAAACCGGAAATCCAGAGCCTTCCGAGGTGCTAAAGGCTTTGGACCTAGCGCCTGAATGGACTTTAGGCTCGTTGCGTGTCACCCTGGGAAAAAGCAGCCGCTCAGAATACATCACAGCTTTCCTGGAGGTTCTACCTGGGTTAGTGGAAGACCTACGCCGGTTATCTACCTGACATTTTCTTGAGTTCACTCAACTGCTAACCTAAGGTGGGTGAACTACCGGCAAGAAATTGGAAACCCTTTTTGGGGAACAGGCATCCGGGGCAGGAATCCAACCGTAATAATTCCCAAATCATGGATTGATGACATGATAAACATCCTTACAGAGCTGGAACCCTGGTGGCGATTCGCTGTTGCGTTGCTTATCGGGGCGTTGATCGGTCTGGAAAGGGAATTTGTCCAGCAAAGGGGCCAGGAACAGCATTTCGCCGGCATCCGCTCTTTCACACTGGTGACCCTTTTCGGCGCCCTGACCGCCTCGCTCACTAACCAGTTTGGCCTACTACCCTTCATCATCGCCTTCAGCGGGTTGATTCTGCTCACCATGGCTAGTTACGTGGCTGCTACGCTGCATGCCCGTGAAGTTGAAGGCATCACCACCGAGATCGCGATCCTGCTGACCTTTCTGCTCGGAGCATTAGTCATCTGGGATCAGGCCAAGGTCGCCATTGTCCTG
>Ga0307435_1000789_pt1 | contig 13846 bp, 11 predicted proteins | sample SalMarWE160470MG_FD_202164 | JGI IMG/M metagenome (GOLD analysis project Ga0307435, IMG submission 202164) | Salt marsh sediment microbial communities from the Plum Island Ecosystem LTER, Massachusetts, United States - WE1604-70 | ecosystem: Environmental > Aquatic > Marine > Intertidal zone >... | reverse complement strand
ATTCAGAACCTGGCGCAGGCCAGGTTGCGTGTTTTTATTGGTGCAGATTTATCTGCTACTACCTCAAACCAATGCACCCTATTCAAGTTAGGTACTTTGAGATGGTATGCAAAACTTGAATGAGATCCAAATTCCTTCTAAATCAATTTTAAATAGGCGCTTAGTATACTTTCGTGGATTTGCTCAAACAGCTCAATTGACGGCAAAGGTTATTATCGCGGATCAAGTCCAGTTGAACCGTGCCCCAAATGAGAGCAGACTTCCTTGGCAAAGGAAATGGATATGGAAATGCTCGAACAAACCATCCTGGTGGCCAGTCCGAATTCGAATCAATCGAAATTGATTTGCGATTGCTTAAAAAAAGCCGGGTATCATGTTGTGGTTTCCGATCTGGGTCAAGGCGTGCTTGAGATAATCCGTAACCAGAGACCTGATCTGGCGTTATTGGATTGGAAGCTTCCCGATAACAGCATCCTGGCTGTAATCCGCATGATTCGTTCGGATAAGACGCTTCCAGATCTTCCAATTATTCTCAGGGGATCTGATATGAAAGAGGAGGATTTCATGATGGGGTTGGAGGCAGGCGCGGACTTGTGCCTGAAGGGACCCTTCCGCTCCAATATATTTCTCGCCCGAGTACGTGCACTAATAAGAAGGTATCATGCAACGGATCCGGCAATATGAAGGAATAATTGATCAACAAGCAAGTGGAGGTGAAATCTTGAGATACGGCAATTTCGTTAAAAGGCCCTACTTGGAAAGTCTCACAGGGACTTCAATAAATTTCGACGCAAGGAAAAGAAACGTTGGAGGTGCAAATTGAAAAAGAAAACTATGATAATTTCCGGAATTGCGGTTGTGGTCGTGGTTGCAGGTATCTGGGCATATCGAACCATGGCCAGCAGCCGGGCCGCGACGCAATCTGCGTTGCAAACCGCGACGGTCCAGCTCGGGTCGATTTCATCCACCTTGGCCTCGTCAGGAAATACGCGTTCGGGGCAGAATGCCACCATCGTCTGGCAGACCTCTGGCAAGGTCGGCGAAGTTACCCTCAAACCGGGGGATCTGGTCCAGGAGAACCAGGAGCTGGCGGCACTGGATCCGAACACGCTGCCGACCGAGATGATCACCGCCAAACAGAACCTGATCAACGCCCAACAGGCGCTGGACAATCTGTTGAACTCTAAACTAACGCAAGCCCAGGCCCAGCAGGCTGTGGAAAATGCTCAAAAAGCGTTGGACAGCCTGAAACAGACCGCCCCTGAAAATGCCAGCCAGGCGCAGTTGGCCCTGGCCGACGCGCAGGATGCGCTCGTCAAAGCTCAGCGCACCCGTAATGCGATGAACTACCCCCATTCGACTGACAAGCTGGTGATTGAAAAGGCCCAGACCAACTACCTGCTGGCCAAAAAAGCCTACAATGAGGCCTTGAATAAATTTGACAAGGTGGATCAGAAGAGGCTGACCAGCCCTGAGCGCGTCCAGGCCCTGAACACCCTGGTGGCTGCCAAGCAGAAAATGGATACGGCCTTTGCAACCTATAACTGGTATCTGCTCGGCTATACCGATGCTGAGATTGCCCAGGCCGATGCAGCGGTGGCTGTGGCCCAGGCGAACCTGGAAAAAGCCCAGGCGGATTGGGATAACTTAAAAAATGGCACCAGCTCGGCTGACATCGCGATGGCGGAAGCGCAACTAGCTGATGCACAACGCCAGTGGGAGCGTGTTAAAGATGGGCCCAACCCTGAAGACGTCGCCGCAGCCCAGGCCGCCGTCGATGCTGCCCAGGCCTCCCTGCAACGCGCCCATCTACTGGCCCCTTTCACCGGAACGATTACCGAGGTGGATGTCAAAACCGGCGATCTGGTGAGTTCGGGGGAGACCGCTTTCCGCATCGATGACCTGTCCTCGCTCTACTTCGACCTGCAGATTTCCGAAGTGGATCTTCCAAGCCTGAAGGTTGGCCAGCAAGCCTCCCTGGAATTCGATGCAATCGTGGACAAAGTGTATACAGGCGAAGTGACCGAGATCGGCATGGTTGGGACGGTATCCCAAGGTGTGGTTAACTATCCCGTGACTGTGCGCCTCACGGATGCAGATAAGAATATCCTCCCAGGTATGACCGCTTCAGTTACCATCACCGTCGCCCAGGTCGATAACGTGCTGATCGTACCGAACAGGGCCATCCACACAAGCGTTGGCCAAAAAACCGTTACGGTTCTATATGAAGGCCAGCAATTTACCCTCCCGGTAACGGTGGGACTGACCAATGACACCAATAGCGAAGTAAGCAGCGATCAGCTGCGGCAGGGTGATTCAGTGGTGGTTAGTAGTACGACTACAACCACAACATCCAGCAATCAAAACGGAGGACCCTTTATCAGGCAGGGTGATTTCGGTGGACCTCCTGCTGGGTTTCCGTAAAACTGTTGAAGAATATCTGGGTGTCTATATGAGTGGCGGTCTTCGCATGTCTGACTTATACAGACACCCAGAAGCCAGGAAAAATTTGGAGGTAATATGAGAAAGATTTTGATAATCATAGGAGGAGTATTGCTGGCAGCAGTGATTGCTGCAGGGAGCTTCTGGGGTGGGATGGCATACCAGACCAACCAGGTCAACCAGATAAGCACCAACTTTTTCAACTCCCGCGGCCAGGGGAACAATGGACAAATTCCAGGAAACGGAACGGGCTTTCCCAATAACGGGCAGAACCCGGGCTTTTTCGGCGGCGGGGGAACTGTCGGCCAGGTGAAGACCATTGAAGGGAACGTCATGACGGTGAGCACTGCGCGCGACGTCACCACCGTCAACCTCTCCGCAACCACACAGATCGAGAAGCCTGTTTCCGGTACTATAGACGATCTTATACCCGGTGTGCAGGTGATGGTCACCGGCCAGAGGGATTCCAACGGGGAAATCATCGCCAGCCAGGTAACCATCCTGATCAACAATCCTACCGGACCGGTTAGTACTCCAACCGCGGGAACGGGGCCTTAATATGATCGATGTTAAAGACCTGACTAAGATCTACCGCCTGGGGATAGTGGAAGTGCCGGCACTGCGGGGTGTATCCTTCCACATCGAGCGTGGAGAAGTAGTCGCTATCATGGGGTCATCGGGCTCGGGCAAGAGCACTCTGATGAATATCGTGGGCTGCCTGGACCAGCCGACCAGCGGGCAATACTTCCTGAATGGCGAGGATATCGCTGGGTTGGACGAAGACGAATTAGCAGTAATCCGAAACCAGAAGATCGGGTTTGTTTTCCAAATGTTCAACCTGCTTCCACGCATGAGCGTGCGCCGGAATACGGAGTTGCCCTTGATGTATAATGGCAGTAATGTTCAGAAAGAAAATCAGGGACGCGTCGAGTCCATTCTGAAAGCGGTTGGTTTGGAAGACCGCATGGACCACCGGCCTACGGAGCTTTCCGGCGGCGAGCAGCAGCGGGTGGCTATCGCCCGGGCGCTGATCAACGAACCGGACCTGATCCTGGCCGACGAGCCCACCGGCAACCTGGATTCGGTCACCGGAGACGAGATCATGCACCTGCTGCTCAGGTTGAATGAAGAACATGGGCTGACCCTGTTGGTGGTGACCCATGACTCATTGATCGCAGCCCAAACCCAACGGGTGATCCACCTGCGGGATGGAATGATTGAGGACGGATAAAACTATGAAATTCTACCGGCTTATTCGTGAAGCATTTGAAAGTTTGAATGCCAACAAAATGCGTTCAATGCTGACAGTTTTGGGTATCGTGATAGGGGTTGCGGCGGTTATCGCCATGCTTTCCATCGGGCGCGGTGCCCAGGCCTCCATTGCCTCGCGGATCGAGAGCATGGGCACTAACCTGGTTTACGTCAGCCCGGGCAGCACCAGCCAGGGGGGGATACAAAGTGGGGCTGGCACGGCCGGCACCCTCACTCTGGATGACGCCAATGCCCTCTCCAACCTTCCAGGGGTGGAGGCGGTATCTTCGGTGACTAACAGCTTTGTACAGGTGGTATACCAGGGGCAAAATACCAGGACGCGACTTTTGGGGGTCACGCCCGATTACGTAACGGTGAGCTCCCTGACCCTGCAAGACGGGGAGTTTATCTCTGATCAAGACCAATCAGCCCGCTCCCTGGTGGTTGTGCTGGGAAGCGCAGTAGCGCAGGACCTGTTCGGGGGAACCGGCGGGGTAGTGGGGCAGAGGGTACGCTTGAATGGGCAGCCATACAAGGTGGTCGGGGTGCTGGCTAGCAAAGGCGGGACCGGGTTTTTTAACCAGGATGACCAGGTATTCATCCCGCTTTCTACCGCTCTCTACCGCCTGGTAGGCAATTCCCAGTTCCGCGGTTCGAGCGTGATCAGCCAGATCACCATCAAAGCCAGCAGCGCCAATGTGGTTAATCAGGTGGTCAGCGAGGTGACGACGACCATGCGCGACCTGCACGGCACCATCGCAGGGGCGGATGATTTCACCGTTACCAGCCAGCAGGACACCCTGGCAGCCGCCACCCAGGTGACCGACATCCTGACCCTTTTCCTGGGCGGCATCGCCGGCATCTCGCTGGCGGTGGGCGGAATTGGCATTATGAACATCATGTTGACCACCGTTTCCGAGCGCACCCACGAGATCGGCTTGCGCAAAGCCGTGGGGGCCAAACGACAGGATATCCTTATGCAATTCCTGGTCGAGTCGATGATGCTCAGCCTGCTGGGCGGCCTGATTGGGGTGGCTCTAGGCTGGGGCATTGCTCACTTGATGGGACAGGTCCAGTTCAGCGGCAGTACCATCACCCCGGTGGTGGGATTGGACAGCGTGCTCCTGGCAACTCTTTTCTCGATGGCAGTTGGGCTTTTCTTCGGCATCTACCCGGCCACTCGCGCTTCGAGGCTTCAACCAGTGGAAGCCCTGCGATACGAGTGAGAAGGTTTGCCAACACTGCCCTACAGGGGAAGGCTTTTGCTTACCAAAGGAATATCTCCGGGCCAGGCTAACCAGGCGCCCGTAATAACGTTGATGAGGGGAAAAGCCGCCTGGATACGGCCTGGAAATATGGTTTACAGGTGATGCTTAACTGCCAGTGATACATCTCTTTAAGTAGCCGCCAGCTCCCCCTGCGACCGGGAGGTCATGCCCGCCCACAGCTGGCAAATTTAACGGTCTACGGTCTCTTCCAACTGATAGCAGAAGCCCTCTATGACCTGCTAGTTTCCCTGAGCGATACGGGTGCTCACCGCTTTATACCACCCTGTAATAAAACGAGTCTGCTAATCTAAACCGCAACAACAAGCTGGTTGATCCAACCAATAAGGATAGTTCTTGCAGAGCCTGATCGATGGTTGTGAACCTTTCTGTGTGGATATCGCTCTCATCTTCTTTGAACGCCTGGAAATGAGATTGCAGAGTTTCATATCGATGGCGTAATAGTTGCACGTATTTATAACAATCGGCCATCACATCTGGTTTTGCTTCCTCCACCATGAATTTCAAAGAGAGAATTTCATGATCCAACCTCAACATCTGTGATTCAAATCTCAGTATATCTGCGGATCTATACATAATAGAATAGCCTCCCTCTCGCTAGAAAGAGATATGCCAGATTGGTTGATTGTCAAGAGCCCCGAAAAACAAAGGTTTCTGGGCCTCGCAGTTGCCAGGAAGATCGTACCTTTGAAAAAAAGACCGCAAATAAGTAATTTGCGGTCTTCAATGTCTTGATAAACTTCCGGATCTCTTTAATGAGCTTGATAATCACCGCTTCAAGAGACAACCAAATTGTTTACATATTATATATTTATATTATAGCAGGATTTTCTAAGAAATCAAGTTAAAATTATCTTAATGTCGTTGCCAAACCAGTTTGCGTATCGAAACAAAAGATCCCCTGGGAACCTGGGTAATTCGAATCAGGATTAACCTTTCGGCTCACCCGTGTATTTAGTCACTTGACCTTTAGTTTTCTAAGGGCTAAAATGAGATCAGAATGGACGCTTGTTGCAACTGGTACCTGGTAATTGGTGGGCGATTATCCCGTGATCCAGTCCTTTGGCCTTCAGGTCAAATGCATGTTGATATAGGTGTGGTGACCTTAGCAATATCCAAACCACCACACCTATTGTTTAATAGGATATCCTATCTTAGGAGTTTTTTATGACTGATTTCCTTTTTCGCGGCTCATTAGATCAGGTGGACCATGATATCCACGAACTTACCGAATTAGAAGCAGAACGCCAATTTCAGAAAATAATTCTGATTCCCAGCGAAAGCAGCGCACCCGCAGCGGTCAGAGAAGCAATGGCTTCCTCCTTCCAAAATATCTATGCGGAGGGCTATCCAGAGGAAAGCACTCGCTGGTTAGGGGAGGCTGAAATTCTGGATTATGCCTCCCGTCTGGCCGATTTTCGCCGCTATTCTGATCCCCGTTATTATAAGGGAGTGGAATATGCTGATCTGGCCGAAGCACTGGCCCGCCGGCGTTGTGCCGAGCTGTTTGCAGCTAACGGCCTGACCGCTGACGATCTCTATGTAAACGTGCAGCCTCTTTCTGGCGCACCGGCTAATAATGCCATCTACCACGCCCTGGTTCAGCCCGGAGAGACCATCATGGGCATGAATTTGTTGCACGGCGGGCATCTCACCCATGGCTCCTCGGTCAACAGGTCGGGCAAGTTCTACCACGCCGTACACTACACGGTCGACCGGGAAAGCGAGCGCATCGATTATGACGCTGTGGAGGAAGTAGCCCGCCAGAATAAACCCAAGTTCATCATCGCCGGTTACTCCTCTTATCCCTGGAGCGTGGATTGGGGGAAGTTCCGGGCTATTGCCGATTCGGTGGGCGCTTATCTCTTCGCCGATATCGCCCACGTAGCCGGATTGGTTGCTGCCGGGGTTTACCCATCTCCAGTTGGTTATGCCGATGTGATCACTTTTACAACTCATAAGTCGATCTGTGGCCCGCGGGGTGCCTGTATTCTAACCAGCGACGCTTCTCTGGCGCGCAAGATAGACCGGGCGGTGTTTCCTGGGGAGCAGGGTGGTCCCCATGTGAACATTTTTTGCGCCATGGCAGTCGCTTTTAAATTAGCTCAGACCGAACAATTTCACCAGTTGCAGGTTCAAATATTGAAGAACTGCGTAGCGCTGACCGACCGTTTGCGAGAACGAGGCTTTCGCATCCCTTATGGTGGCACGGACACCCATTTAATGAACCTGGATTGTAGGTCAGTCAAAGGAGCAGATGGCAGTGCTCTCTCGGGTGATCTGGCGGCGCGCATCCTCGATATCGCCGGGATTGTGGTCAACCGCAACACCATCCCGGGGGACGTCTCGGCTGCCAACCCATCGGGCATTCGCATGGGAACACCCTGGATCACACAGCGCGGTTTTGAGGAAGCTGAGATAGTGCAGGTAGCCGATATTATCGCAGAGGTTTTACACGCTTGCACACCTTACAGAATCACTGGGAAGCGCGGTTTGGTCCAACGGGCTAAAGTCGATTTCTCAACCCTAGAAGGAGCTAAGATGCGCGCTCGCGATCTGGTCAAATACGCCGGCATCGATTACGAGCCAAAGCCCCACGGGTACCCGCATTTCTATTTCCTGGACGATCAACCCACTGAAAGTGATGGTTGGGTGGCCTATGACTTGCAGGGGGACCAGGTGCGCCAGTTCCTCGATTACGCCCTGAGTTGCGAGGTGAGTAACTTGCAGCCGGGTGAGAGCACGGTTACATGCCTGCATACCAACGAAGGTTCGCTGGAAGGCGCCCTCACCTGCGTTTCCGGGTATGAATTCCAGCTGAGCGTGCCAGTCTTTCAGGCGAGTCTGGCGGCCAGCTGGCTGCGGGACCTTTCAGATGGTTATATCGCCTTCGATGACGATTTCCTCAAGAAGCTGCCTGGGGCGGTGGTTGTAAAGGAATCGGTTAAAGATCCGCTGCCGAAGGATTGCAAAGATAAACCCGTCCTGGCCCCTACCCACGGGACCGAAAAACCCTACTTTATAGGTATCACCCAAGGTGAGGGTCAGACCTTGCCGGAATTTTCCTGGGAGGAGGTACAGGGAGATTTACGCCGGACCCCCATTTACGATATCCACAAAACCTTAGGAGCCAAATTGATTCCCTTTGCGGGTTGGGAAATGCCGGTGTGGTACAGTTCAGTCGTGGATGAGCATCTGGCAACCCGCCAGGCAGCTGGACTCTTCGATGTGGCTCACATGGGTGTCTACCAGGCGGAAGGCCCGGATGGGGCTGCCTTTCTGGATAGTGTCTGCGGCAACGATATTGGAGGTTTGGGGGTGGGAGAATCGCTCTATACTCATTTCCTCGACCCCGATGCCAACGTGATCGACGATACCCTGATCTACCGCCGGGCTCCCGAGAAATTCCTGGTGGTCGTCAACGCTTCCAATGACGATAAGGACTGGGCCTGGTTGAATGCAGTTAAGGCCGGCCAAGTCCTGGTGGACAGGCAGCGACCGTGGTCAAAAGCCTTTGGGCGCAAAGTCGTGTTGAGAAATTTACGCGATCCTGAAGAAGGTGCGGACATGCGTGTAGATATTGCGTTGCAAGGACCGGGTTCACGCCAAATCCTGCTGGCTTTAGGTTGTGACGACCAAGCCCGCCAACGCATCATGGCTCTCAAACGCACCCAGTTAAGCGAAGACATTGTTGGTGGTTTCGACCTAGTGATCTCTCGCACCGGTTATACCGGTGAACGCATGGCATTTGAGCTGTTTGTCCATCCCCAGCGAGCCGCAGCGCTTTTCAAGGCTTTAATAGAGGTGGGTGAGCCTTACGGTCTCAAACCCTGTGGGTTGGGAGGGCGCGATTCGCTGCGAACCGAAGCCGGACTGCCACTCTACGGGCATGAAATGGGCGGTGAGCTCAACCTAGGGGTTGGAGAGGCTGGTTTTGGCTCGTATGTCAAGGTTTACAAACCCTGGTTCATAGGCAGACGGGCATACCTGGCCGCAGAAGCCAAGCGCACGGGGGTGGTGGTGCGTTTTCGCTTCAACGAGAAAGGCGTACGCATGGCTCACCTGGGGGATCCGGTTATCGATAAACGCAGCCGGGTTTGTGGAACAGTGACCAGTTGCGCCATCGACAGCCAGGGCTATCTGACCGGTCAGGCTTTCCTGGATATAAAAAATTCGGAGGAAGGCACGCCCATTTTCATTTATCAGGGTGCGCCTAGTTCTGCAGGCAAGGCGCCAGCGGATTTGCTGGCTGGCGACCGTGTCAACCTTCCCACAACGGCGACGGTGATAAGCCGCTTTCCGAAGTGAGATGGCCTCCACCAGGGCAGTGGTTTTCCGCTGCCCTGATTTATCTAAAGAATTAAAGTAGAAAGGAGATAGACATGCAGACCCCATGGGGTTATCGCTACGCACAGCGCACCCATCAAATGGCCAGCTCTGCCATCCGGGAGCTCCTTAAAATAACCGAGGCACACGACCTCATTTCCTTTGCGGGAGGTTTGCCAGCTCCGGAGGTCTTTCCGGTTGAAGCCTTCAGCAAGGCATGCGAACGTGTTTTGAGGGATTTTGGATCGAAAGCGTTGCAGTACAGCACCACCGAGGGATATCTGCCCCTGCGCGAGATGGTTGTGCGCCACACTTGGCGTTATGGCATAAAGGTAAATCCAGATAATATTTTAATAACTTCTGGGTCACAACAGGCTTTGGATCTTTTGGGAAAGATATTTATCAACCCGGGAGATCTCATCCTAGTGGAAGCCCCCACTTATTTAGGCGCGATTCAAGCTTGGAAAGCCTATGGCGCAGAATTTGTGCCAGTACCGGTCGATGAACACGGCATGATGATGGATGCTTTTGAAGAAGCCCTACGGGCAGGTCCAAAGTTTATTTACGTGCTGCCCAATTTCCAAAACCCGACTGGCGTTACGCTTTCGGAAGCACGCCGTGGTAAGCTGATCGACCTGGCCGATAGATACGGTTTGCCTATCGTCGAAGACGATCCTTATGGCCAATTGCGCTACAATGGTTCACACTTACCTTCGATTGTTGTCATGGACAGTAAATTGAGAGATAATGGCGAAGCCTGCTACCGGGGTAACGTGATTTATCTCAGCACCTTTTCGAAAATTCTAGCCCCGGGCTTGAGGTTAGCCTGGGTTATCGCGCCTCCCGAGGTGATCTCTAAACTAGTACAGGCCAAGCAAGGCGCCGATCTTCATACCTCCAGCCTCAACCAGATGGTGGCGCATGAAGTCTCACGGGGCGGTTTCCTTGATAGACATATCAAAGTGATCAAGCGCGTTTATGGTGAACGCCGGGATGTGATGCTGGAGGCCATGGAGGCTCATTTTCCGGCTGAGGTTAATTGGACTCATCCAGAAGGCGGTTTATTCCTTTGGGGAACTCTGCCAGAACACCTAAATTCAATGGAAGTGCTGCAAGCCGCAATAGAGCATAAGGTGGCTTTTGTATCTGGAGAACCGTTTTACCCCTGTGGGGGAGGCCAGAACACCATGCGCCTTAATTTTTCTAATGCCACACCGGAAGATATCCGCCTGGGAATTTCCCGACTAGGAGGGGTATTGCACGAGATGATTGGGAATAAGATGGTGGTTTAACTAGAGCCTAGGATTTACTTCCCATACCTAGATGGCACTTCTTGGCTTTTGCTGTTTCGGAGATCCCTGGCGTTTCAGAGCAAGAGCAGCTTGCGACGTTGCGCATCAGTTTGCTTTCCCCGATCATGGCAGCTTTCCTCAGTGAGAATGATTGTGCCACAGTTTGAAGTCTCGCAGGATCGAACTGCCCACGAATTCCTTCAAGATCGAGTTATCGGGAACCAGGGATTTATCCAGGGGGAGGAACCACTCGATGAAAGCCAAAAGCCGTTTGGCTTCGATATATTCCGGCGTGCCAAAAGGGACCTGGCGTAAGAGGGGTTCTGCCAGCGGTTTGAGCACCGAGAGTTCATAAGCCAGGGCGGAATTGAACATCACATCGGCATTTTCCTGGTAAGGGAAGATATAGCGTTTTTCCCCCCTTCGAACGGATTCCCAGCGCTTGATAGTCTGCTGGGCGCTATAGCCACGTTCTCGGGCATCTCTGACGATACGCCGTATCATGCGGGTATCGGTGGTAGACACCCGGTTGTGACGATCCAGGTTCAACTGGGTGAGGGCAGATACATAAATACGAAAAGTCTGTTGGTTGGGGATATCCGGAATCAACTCCGGACTCAACCCGTGAATGCCTTCCAATATGATGATTTCCCCGGGAGCGAGTTGCACAAATTCGCCTGGCTCGCTGCGACCGATCTTGAAATTAAAATGGGGAATTTGGATCTTCTCCCCGGTGACCAGTCGGCTGAGGTCTTCTTCTAAACGCCGGCGGTTTAACGCCTCAATTGACTCAAAGTCATATTGGCCATGCTCATCCAGAGGGGTATCTTCCCGGTTCAAGAAGTAATTATCCATTCCGAGAGGGAAGGTGGAGACGCCATAAGCCAATAGTTGGACGGTCACGCGTTTGGCGAAAGTGGTTTTTCCCGAGGCGGAGGGGCCTGCGATCAAAACAATGCGGACCTGGTTGGTGCGGGCAGCGATTTGGGCGGCGATATCGGCGACATGTTGTTCATGTAAAGCTTCTGATACCAGGATAATTTCCTGGACGCGGTCTTCGTTGATGGCGTCATCGAGAGCACCCGCGCTGGAAATACCCAAGCGCCACAACCAATCACCATACTGGCGGAAGGTTGCCAGCAGTTTGGGATAATCGGGTAAAGGCAGCAATTCGGTTGGACGGTGCCGCCTGGGAAACCGCAGGGTGAAACCATCCCCCGTCGCTACCAAGCCGAACCAGCGCAGATAACCGGAAGAGGGTACCATGTAGCCGTGGTAATAATCGTGGTTGTCCTTCAAATCGTAGAGGGTCAGATAATCTTTAGTGCGGTGGGTGATCAGGTGAACTTTATCATCATGACCTTTCGATCTAAAGTATTCGATGGCAACTTTGAGAGGCACCTGATGCTTGGTGAGGGGCAAATCTTGGTCAACGATCTCCTTCATGCGGTTTTCCAGGAGGGCCAATTCATCAGAGGTCAAAGGGGGTCGTTGCGACACCTGGCAGAAATAACCACCGGAAGAAACCGAGTGATCGATGGTCAAGACAGAGTCGGGGAACAGTTCCTCGAAAGCGGTTTCCATCAAAAAGGTCAGGGACCGACGATAGATGCGCATGCCATCCGCCTCGCCCATAGTAACTGGAGAAGCTCTTACATCCATATCAACGGGATAGGTCAATTCGCGCAGCTGGTCATCGACGATAGCACCCACCACAGGGGGCGCATCAGCCTGTTGACAGGTATTTAGGAATTCGCCGATGGTTGCACTCCGCGGTCCTGACAAGACGCGCCCATCGGGAAGGTGTACTTCAACCGTAGAACGAGGTTCAACGAGATGGATTCTTTCACCCGGTACCGACATAAATGAACAACCCTCTTTAGAATTTACAAACCATACCCTCCAAAGGAGCCTTATGTGAGAAAAGGTTTTTCGGGTATCACCGCCTGGAAATTGGGGGTAATTCCTTAGTTGGAGGGGTATTTTATCACTTTAGCTGAGGTTGGCAATGAACACATTTGAAAGATAGATTCGGTTAAGTAGAGGCCAGTTTGGCCGGTCTCCCGGCTAAAGATGAAGGTCGTCCCAATCCCCAGGATCGGGATATCGGTAAGTTCCCATACTATTGTGATGGCTAACGGTAGGAAAAGGATCTCCCCGCGGAGATGGGCTGCGCGGGGAGAAGGTCGAGAGCGGTCTGAATGTATTAAACCAACCGGATGGGATTAATGTTCCATATCTGGTCTCCAGACCTCCCAAACCCGGCCAACCAGATCAGGCCCGGGCTTTAGGGTGAGCTCCCCTGGTTCCCAACCGGCAGGGGTAGCTTCAGCGCCTTTGGTGGCGCGCACGTGTTGGAATGCGTTAATCTGGCGGATTGTTTCCGTAATCTTCCGGCCGACCGGTGGCGTGAGCACTTCCATCCCCTGGATGACGCCATCCGGGTCGATGATGAAACGACCGCGTAATTCTACGCCTGATTCCTCGTCGTATACGCCAAAAATGCGCCCGACTTTTCCGGCTGCATCCGAGGCCATTTGGAAGGGTACACCCCCGTCTACCATCTTAATCAGCTCTTTGTCGTTCCACATTTTATGGACGAATATGCTGTCGACACTCACGGAAATGACTTCAACTCCCAATTGTTGAAGATGCGCGTACTTGTCAGCGACCGCTGACACTTCAGTAGCTCAAACGAATGTGAAATCCCCAGGATAGAAGCAAAGCAGTACCCACTTGCCCAGGTAATCGGATAGTTTGACGCTGCTAAACTCACCTCTATAATAGGTGGGCGCTTGAAAATCCGGGGCTTTTCCTCCCACTTTAACGGTCATGATAGCCTCCTTAAAGCTTGGTTCAAGGACGGATTGATCGGCACCGCCGTCGTTGGCTGTTTCCCCGAGGACGGTTCCGGTTGGTCTTGCACATCCGATGGGTTGGTCTGACATAAGCCCTCCTGCTGATCAATGCGGCGTTCGGAAGCAATCAGGCTTCCGGAAGGCCAGGTAAGTTATTGATTTTAACGGACGTAATCGGCCACACAGCACAATACCAGCTCTTTTGCTGCTTTCACTTCGTCCATACGCCCAAATGGGGTATTGTGTGGGGCGCTCTTGAGCACTTCCGGGTCATCTCGGGCTTCTTGAGCAATCCTGATCATCGCATCTGTGAAGGCGTCGAGGGTTTCTTTGCTCTCGGTCTCGGTCGGTTCGATCATCAGGGCTTCGTGAACAATCAGCGGGAAGTAGT
>Ga0307435_1000784_pt1 | contig 13884 bp, 10 predicted proteins | sample SalMarWE160470MG_FD_202164 | JGI IMG/M metagenome (GOLD analysis project Ga0307435, IMG submission 202164) | Salt marsh sediment microbial communities from the Plum Island Ecosystem LTER, Massachusetts, United States - WE1604-70 | ecosystem: Environmental > Aquatic > Marine > Intertidal zone >... | reverse complement strand
GGCGTGCAGCAGCCAAGTATTTAATGAAACCTGTAAGCACACCTCAAATTAAGGTCGATTCCAACCTGAATTATTGTTTCAAAAATATCTTCTTTCCTGTAAGCACACCTCAAATTAAGGTCGATTCCAACCCTATCTGTTGTAACTGGAGATTTTACAGGCTGTTGGAGCAATAACTGCATTAAAAAAACAAATGTGCTTGGTGAGCGAACACAACGGGAAAGCATTTTTCCACTTACATGTGCCTTCTCAGCCTTAAGGCCGTACAGGTCGGCCTTCAGTCGCCTGCCCGCGATTACCTTAAAGGTTAGCGAAACATTGATGGCGACCTCATTTAACTTTTCAATGAGCATCAAATTTCAAACCATGCTTCTCACATTGTACACGAATAAGCTTCTCGATGTCAAGTGTTGCTATATTTCTGGCGGCATTGTAATCAGGGTCGGCCTCATAGCCACACTCCGGACACAAAAATTTGGTTACTTTTCCATAAGTTCTGCCTGCATCCCGGAAAGCACGGTCGAAGTCCATATTTATAAAGCCACACTCACTGCAACGGCGTGATGTGTATCTCGGATTTATCTGCTTTAATGTGATTCCAGCTTCCTCGGCCTTGTATTTAAGAAACTGCTGCAATTGATGATACCGCCATCGAGCACCGATGAAAGTACCTGTTAGTTCCTCTTTGAGGCTGGACAGGTCTTCTATCTGGATGACTCCTGCTTGATGGTTCTTTGCAAAATCAATAACGGATGCAGAAAGTTGATGGTTCAGCGTACTATATGATTTTTCGATACGGCCTCTTAGTTTTTCAGTTGGTTGTAATTTTCTTTTTACTCCGTGACCTGTTCTTGCAGTGGAATGCGAAATACTTACTCTACCGCCACGTTGAATAGCACGGCGGCGGGCCATGACCTGCTTCTGCAGTGACTTAATTCTTTCGCCGAGAGCCTTGAAGTGTAGGTAGCCCAGCCTTGCGTGTCCACTATTGAGTGCAACATACAATGGTATAGAAAATCCGAGGTCGACACCGACTACAATTTCCGGATTGAGTTTACCTGTGGTTTTGGGAAAGTCATATGTTACATACAGCCACCATTTTCTTGTTTGAACATCCTCTTTAATCTCAAACAATCGCTGCCGGTAACCATCTGCCGAATTGTCTGTATTTTGGAGCAGCCGCTCAAGTATTGCCTGCTGGCCGGGATTTAAGTCGCCAGTCCCCAACACAACCCGCGGGTATGGATTTCGGCATATCATAAGCTCCACCTCAACTTCACCGGAATCTCCTTGCTCAAGCCTTCGTTGGTATAGCTTATCGCAACGAACCGGAATAGACATAGTATTACGAAATGTAGGCAGAGCAACTTGACCGCGAACAATTTGTCGCCATTTTGTGGGGCTTGTTATCCCTCTTATTTTGTACTGACTCAACGCCCCTGCAACAGTATCGGGAACAGCGCCTGTCTGTGAATAACGGCTAAGGTCTTTTTCGTCTACTCCTTCCTCGATGAGCATCTCACGCAGTCGGCGGGAGAGCTTACCCATAGTCTCTGCTTTGAACTCTTCAGCCCTTTTGGTACGGAACATATGAAAACCCAGGTATGCTTCACTTACTGCGAGGTTAGCTAATCTGAAAACCCTATAACGGACAGTTCTCAGCATATTACCCAGTTCGGGCCAAGTCATATCACCTGCTGGCTTAAGAATCCGAAGCCTTGCAACTTTTACGAGTGTTTTTGCTTTCTCTTTCATAACATTCAAAAATTCCCGTCAAAAAAAACACATTTTAACGACAACTCTCCCGTATTTATACCCGCATGTCGCAAGCAGCAACCCATAAAATACCCATATCACGCAATAGTTTGTTTTCCGTAATTAAATATCATCGTTTTTAATTGATTTCTCATCCATACCACCAGGAGCTATAGACTCAATTTGTTTAAACGGATAACTATTTAATGTTGTTTCTAATTCGACATATAATCGAGCCATTTGAGGATTGTTTGGGTCTTTTTCTAAAAGTTTACACAGCTCTTGAGCATGCCATTTAATTAGCGACAAGTCATTCATTTTATTCCCCTTATATCATCAATATCCAAACCCATAATTTCCGGCATTTTCGTGACTCGTGAAGAGATAATTTCATATTTCACATTTCACATTTCAAATTGGCGGTTCAATGAAAGAATCCGCTCAAAGATGTACCACGCCATTAGGGACAGAAAATAACACAAATTCCCTAATCCGTCAATACAAAATTCGTGTTCATTCGTGGCTAAAACAAAATCCGCTAAATCAGTGCAATCTGTGGTTGAATCTTGTAATCCTTACCTACTTTTCAAGCAGGTCAAAAAAAATCCTTGTCCTTTATACGAAAAGCCCTTAGTATGTTGGTTTTTGAAGGTTTCTTAGCGGTAAATTCTAAAAACTAACTGTTATTGAGGTTCAAAAGTGGCAAATACCAACAATATTCGCAATATCGTTCTTTTGGGTCACGCCGGCAGCGGTAAAACCTCGCTGGCCGAGTCAATCCTGCACAAAACCGGCGCATCGAATCGGCTCGGCAGCGTTGACGAGAAAACTTCAGTCTGCGATTACTACGACGAGGAAAAGGAGCATCAGCACTCCATCTCGTCGGCCGTGGTTCACGCCGACCATAACGGCAAGCTGCTCAACATCATCGATACGCCGGGCTATCCTGATTTCATCGGCCCTGCCATAACAGCGATGCCGGCCGCCGAAACAGCCGTCATCGTCATCAGCGCAGCAGCCGGCATAGAGACCAACACCCGCAAGCTCTTCAACCTCGCTGCGGACGCCAATATGCCCCGGCTGATTGTCGTCAACAAAATAGACGCAGAAAACATCGACCTGTCCGCCCTGCTTAAAAACATCCAGGAATCATTCGGCTTTCAATGCCGCTGCGCCAATCTGCCCGCTGCGGACAAGGCATCTGTCATCGACTGCATCGAAAACGATGCCGGTGAATCGCCGCTGATGGACGTCGGCCAGGCCCACACCGAGCTCATCGAGAGCGTCATAGAGGCTGACGATGAGCTTATGGAAAGCTACCTCGGCGGAGAAGAAATCTCTACCGACAAGATCGCTTCGGTATTCGTAGAGGCCCTCAAAGCCGGCACTCTCGTACCAGTAGTCTTTACCAACGCACGCAAAGAAGTCGGCGTAACCGAGCTGCTCGATATTATCACAAAATACACGCCGGCTCCCGACCAGGCGGCCCCCGCTCACATCAAAGCCGGCGAGACCGTAACGGAGCTGAAAGCCGACCCCGCCGGCCCTTTGGCCGGGCTCGTTTTTCGCACCACTTTCGACCCGCGCTCAAATATGAAGTACTCTACCATTCGCATCTTCAGCGGCACAATGAAGTCCGATTCCAATATCCATCGCAACGACGAGAAGAAAGGCATCCGCCCCGGGCATATCCTCAAATCCCAGGGCGGCGAAACAAATGAAATCGAGGCCGGCATAGCCGGTGATATTATAACACTGGCAAAAGTTGACGAGCTGCAAACCGGCGACCTCGTAAATGACGGCAAAGTCAAAGGCCAATTCGAGCAGCCGCCCGTGCCCGAGCCGATGTATTCGCTGGCCCTTGAGCCGGCCACCAGAGGTGACGAGCAAAAGATAAGTTCCGCACTCGATAAATTATGCGAGGAAGACCCCTGCTTCAAAATCAAACGCGACCAGCAGACAAAAGAGCTCGTCGCCAGCGGACTCGGCGACCTGCACCTGCGGGTAATGATCGAGAAGATGGAGAACCGCTCAAAGCTTTCTGTAAACACCAAGGAGCCGAAGATTCCATATCGCGAAACGATTACAGCAAAGGCAGAGGGCCATTACCGCCACAAAAAGCAATCCGGCGGCGCAGGCCAGTTCGGCGAGGTCTATCTTCGTGTGGAACCGGCCGACCGCGGCTCCGACCCGCCACTGCAGTTCAGTTGGGACATCTTCGGCGGTTCAATCCCACGACAGTATGAGCCGGCCGTCGCAAAGGGCATAAACGAAGTGATGCTCAGCGGCATCATCGCAGGTTTTCCCATGCAGGATATAAAAGCCTCGATTTACGATGGCAAGCACCATCCGGTCGATTCAAAGGAAGTGGCATTCCGGGCAGCGGGCAGGGAGGCGTTTAAGGTCGGCATCAAAAATGCAAAACCGGTTCTGCTGGAACCGATAGTCAATATCGAAGTTACAATACCGGCGGAGAACGTCGGCGATATCACCGGTGACCTTGCCTCCAAACGCGGAAGAGTGCTCGGCCAAGACACTCTGCCGGGAAATATTATCGTCATCAAGGCCCAAGTGCCGCTGGCGGAAGTTTCCCAGTATAACAGCCAGCTCAAAAGCGTTACCGGCGGACGCGGCAGCTACTCGATGACTCTCAGCCATTATGAGCTGGTCCCGCCTAATGTGCAACAACAGATTATCGCACAATATTCCAAAAAGAAAGAATCTGATTAAAGCCTGTCCCCATATGCTGGGGGCGGGGATGCGGCAGCAAATCATCGCTCAATACGCAAAAAAAGAGGCGGATTAACAGTGATAAATCTCTTATCTGCCGGCTTGGCCGAAGGCGAACGATAAGCGTGAAGCGGGCAAAATGCCGCGTTTCTGAGGCGAAAATGGGGCTGAAAAAAAATTTTAAAAAATTTTCATTTTTTTCTTGACAACTACTATATGACATAGTACTTATATACTTAGTAGTAATAAGCGAACTCTTTTTAAGATATGGAGACAATTATATGAGCAGACAATCGCCCGACGATTTAGGCCATCTCCAGCGAGCCGTCCTTGAAATAGTCTGGCAGCTCGGCGAGGGTACGGTTCATGAGGTCAGAGACCAGCTATCCCGCCGAAGGAAGCTGGCCTATACAACGGTCCTAACAACCCTGCAGAACCTGGAAAAGACCGGCTGGCTGCGTCACCGCACACAGGGAAAAAGTTACATCTATCTGCCAGCCCGTACTCGTGAAGAAGCAGGCGCCAGCTCGTTGAGGAGACTGTTGAAACGAGCATTCGACGGAGATGCCTTTTTGATGTTCCAACATCTTATACGCCAGAGCAATTTCAATGATGAAGAGCTTCGGGAACTGCGAAAAATGATTGATAAAAAGAGAAAGGAGAGAAAAAAATGACAGGAGAGTTTTTTTCTCGAAATGATTTCCTGTGGTGCTGCGCATGGCAAAGTACAGCTTGTGTTGCGCTGGGATTGGTTATCAGTTTCGTTTTGAGGTCCCGACCCGCACGGGCACATCGGGTATTGCTTTTAGCGATGATTGCAGCGGTCATAGTGCCGACTATGAGCTTGCTGGTAAAGCAGTATGAATTAGGCGTGTTTGTTGCCCAACCGGTTGTTACTCAACCGGAACCTGAAGACCAACTCACAGTAACCAATTACGAACAGTCGGAGACAACGGCATCCGAAAACTTTGAGCACATGCCTTACATTCTTGAAGAAGAATTTTCGTCGGTCCTGGCCGGCACAAACCTAAAGCGATTCACCTGGCACCGGCTTGCTCTTTGGGCGTGGGCTACAGCGAGCCTGATTTTGGCTGTACGATTGGTCGTGATGTTTGTACAAGGCATTCGTTTGTTGCGAAGGGCGATGCCTTTACACTGCAAAAGGATTGAAGAAGCCGTACATCTTGCCAAGACAAAACTTGGAATCAGTAAAAAAGTAAGCCTTTACTACAACAATATCGTTCGCAGCCCTGTGATATGGTGCTGGCGCAAAAGCCCTGTTTTGCTGCTGCCGAGTGTTGTGCGTCACTCTAAAGACAGGGTAGACTGGGTGAGCGTACTTTGTCATGAGCTGGCCCACTGGAAACGACGAGACCAAATAAGCGGACTCTTAGCAGAGCTGGTAGTGTGTATTTTGCCCTGGAATCTGCTTTTGTGGCTGGCAAAGAGACGTCTGGTGAGCCTGAGCGAGCAGGCCTGCGACGACTGGGTTGTATCCGCCGGCCGAGCCTGCACGGATTATGCAGACTCGCTGCTCGATTTGACACCTGCCGGCAATATGGCGTTTGTACCTGCGGTGGTGCGCAGCAGTAAAGGGCTGGCTTTTAGAGTCCAGCGAATTCTGAAGTCCGGCTGCAGCAATCCTCGTGCCGGTGCAGCATGGGCGATGGCAGTAAGTCTTGCCGCTATATGTCTTGCCGTTGGAACTGCATTTGCTCAGACTCGACCTTCCAGTAAAGCCGACAGTACGGTCAATGAATCACAACCCGGCCAGGCACGCGTCGTTCATTTTCCAAAGGACAGGTCGTTGGGAAAGCTTGAGATACAGGATGCAGGAGCGGAGAGAAAACTCACCTATTGGTTCCACTGGACAGGGATAGAGGGGCCTCAATGGGAATATCTGGGCCAGGCACAGGGAGACGTTCGGGTACCTGTCGGCAAACGCCTGTCTCTCACCGTCAATAAGACGGCCTGGAGAGATTTGTCTGCTCTTGCGAAGCTCAGACCGGACGACCTTTATAGGTTGTATCTTCCAGCCCTATTGTTAACAGACCGAGTAAAACCGGATGACAAATGCATGCCGCATATCGCGCATCTGACCGGACTTAGGAACCTGGCCCTCGACCGTACCGATATTACGGAAAAAGGCCTAAAGTACATCACCAAACTCTCCTCCTTGGAATATTTAGGAGTTCCCTATCGAGTGACGGACACAGGCATGGCCCATATAGCTGCATTAACCTCGCTTAAAGGAATTTACTTCCCGCGGGAGAGCCGTGGCGTCACCAATGCCGGCCTGCGCCATCTGGCGAAGCTGACCTTTCTGGAAGAGGTGTATCTGGCGGGAGAACGCTTGGGAGATGCAGGTCTGGCACACCTTCGAGATTTACCACGACTAAAATACCTGGCTATGTATGGCAGCGGTTTCACCGACAAGGGAATGGTCCACGTCAAGGATATGACCTCGTTGAGAATACTATCTTTTAACGAAAGCCTGTCTCGCATAACAGATGCAGGCCTGGCGCATATATCAGATATCCCTAACCTGGAATTGCTGTGCCTGCACGGCATGAAGGACATCACCGACGACGGGTTGGCTCATCTTACAAAGATGCGTTCACTTAGAAAACTGGAAATCGGCAGCTCACAAGTTACCGATAAAGGCCTGGCATATCTGTCGCAGATCAAGACACTGGAGCTTTTAGACCTTCCCCAGGACCAGCATGGAATCACAGACACAGGCCTTACTTATCTTGGGACGCTGCCGAACCTCAGACACCTTGCGATTACCAGAATTCACTTCATTGATCCAAAGATGAACAAGGAATATTATACCGACAAAGGACTGGCGGAGCTGGCAAAGTGCCGGCTGCTCGAAGAACTCAACATAGGCAGTCCCGGTATCACAGATGAAGGAATGCGTCACGTCGCTAAGCTAACGAATTTGAAGAAACTGATGCTGTTCGGCTGTGAAAACGTAACCAACGAGGGACTGGCACAATTGACCACTTTAAAGTCCCTAAGAGACCTGTACATAACCGACTCGAAAATAACAATCGGAGGGTTATCCTACTTGAATGAAATGCCCGAACTCTATAAGCTTGACCTGTTTGACATAGAGCAGGACCATTCTGGTTTGAATATATCCGGACTGACAAATCTTGAGGAACTGGGCCTCAGCCTCAAAATAGAGCGGGTAGACCGGGAAAACAATTTATTAATAACCCAGAAGATAACTGGTGCCGACCTTGTGTGCCTGGCCAAACTCAAACGCCTCAGATGGCTTCAAGGCATAAACGGCGTCACCGACACCGGCCTGAAAAAGATGTCCGGCCTGACCAATATGGAGCGACTCGGTTTTGGTGCGACCGGCCTGACCGATGACGGACTCAAATGCCTGGCCAATATGAAGAACCTGGACCTTTTACATATCAATAATAAATACCCTGCAAAAGCATCCGGCGCCGGTGGGCGAATATTGACCGATGAGGGATTGAGGTACCTTGAAGGGCTCAAGATGCTGACTTACCTCCAAATCGATTCCGACAATAACTTTAGCGCCGCAGCCATACAGCGTCTTCGCCGGGGATTACCCAACCTGTATGCCCTTAACATCAACGGCAGCAACAGCCAGCCCACGGGGATGGGCGCAAGAGCTTCCGCGGCCCGACAACCACAACGCCCCACACTTGGTGGACGAAGGCCGGCCAGGTCAAGAACTGACAGGCAAAACAGAACCAGGCCGACCAGAATACGCTGATGCAACCGGCTATCGGCTATCGACTAATTAATTCAGCCGGCTGCTCATTGTGATGCCCGACCACTTGTAATCGCGGGCCGTCTGCCACGCTATCTGCTGGAATATCCCGGCCTGCTCAGCCGACAGTCCTGCCTTCTGTAATGAAACCTTGCCCTCCGGGCTTTCCCTGTATATGCATGCATAATGAACGAGCGAAATCAGATATCGTCCTTTCGCGGTCAGGTGCACATCGTCGGCGAAAATCTCAGCGAAAAAGTTCGCCATGCCCGGGACTTTCCCAGCCTCGATGCGCTCCTTGAGTGCGATCAAGGCCTGGCCGCCCGGGACGATAAGGACAATCTTGCCCGGGTGGGGGAACCGTCGCTGCATCTCTTCACGCAGGATTTCGAAATATCGAGTATGATTGGCCGCCGCCTCCTGCCAGCTCTTCGGCGGCTCGGCCTTCTTCAACTGCCATCCCGCCCAATCTCCGTCAACGATCGATTCATCCGCACTTAGAGTTATCTTGTGCTTCCAATAAACGATATTTGAGCCCAGACTGTAAATACCTTTCGACCAACTCTCATTGTACTTCTTGCTCGGCCACTGCTGGTACAGCCACAGCCGGACATTCGAACTCTTGCTGCGGCAAAGCCCATAAAATTTGCCGCTGTGTTCGGCCTCGTTCTCAATGCTGCGAGAGTGGCCTGCAAACGGCTGGGTAAACAAATGGTCAATCGGTGCCAGTGCCACGAACGCCTCTTTGTATTTGCTGTCGCCGAAGCCCGAACCCGGATGCTCCCACAGCCAGTCTGTGGGGGCGCCGGGGATTGTAAAGCGATGGAAGTCGAGCATTCGCCCGGCACTCTCGGCCAGAGGCGCCAGCCAGCCGTCCACAGTATCGGTGAGGCTGTTGCCGATATGAAACGTCCGAACTGAGGACGCATCCTCTTCAGCCGCCTCCTCTTTGACCGTCCCCGTTTGCCCCCCGGCTAAAACCAGGCACAAAACAATAAATTTCAAGCCATTCATCGACATTAAATTAACATACCAAATTTGACTTAAAAACACAAGCTCTCCGACAAATACAATCTATCAAATACTAACGACTAATCCGCCGGCGGCAACCGGCTATCGAATATCGTCCAATTCAGGAGGCATGCACAGTTTTTGTGTGTTTGCCCAAGGCATCGTATGACGATATATAAATAGTCAGATTTTACGGCTTTTCATTACTTTGTGGAGTTTGAAAAGATGCTTAAAAAAACCCTTCTCGTATTTGCCTTGATTTTCTCAGCGTTGGCTTTCGCCGGCTGCCAGACGGTTCAGGGCGTAGGTCGCGATATTACGTGGACCGGGAAGGCAGGCGCTGAGGTAATAGATAATATAATCTATCCGCCACATAAGAATCAAGAGCCCGAGATCGCTTACGAGGGTTACTGAGAGGCCGGGAATGGGTTAAGAAATTCGAAATACGAAGCCCGAAATACTAAACAAATTCGAATCACCGAAATAATGCGAGAATGCGTTAATGAGTGAATGCGTCAATGCGTTGATGTGGTGGGAGAAATCCTAAATATTAAGCACTCCACAGGACACCTTACCCCAGCCATCCTCCTTAGCCGAGGCTTCGGCGGACAGGCAGGTGGCGGGGCTAAGCGGCGGTGGCAAAGCTGCACAACTGCGAATTTTACACGTGACTTTGAGGGCCCTTTGTGCCTATAATAGCAGGAAGACCATTCAACTATATAACAAGCGATTCGAAAGGAGACGTTATGAAATCTGCAAAAAGTATCTTGATTGTGGCGGTCGTGGTGTTTGCCGGCCTGAGCCTGAGCGCCCCATCGGCTGAGCGGGACGATTCAACGCCGGTGCGGGTAACGCCGCCTCGCCCCCCTTCTCTGCCGGCTCCAGTCATTGGGGAGGAAGCTCCAGCCCCAAGGCCGGCAACTCGACCGGTACGAGTAACTACAGCTCGAACCAAATCACGGACAACTCCAACCCGGCCGGACATCGTGCGGCGGAGACCGCCCGAAGACCCGCACAAAGAGTCCGTCATCCTGCTGGAGGCTTTTATGGTGGAGGTCCGTTTGTCGGCGCTGCATTCGCTGGGCGTGCCGCAAATCAGCCAGGGTGACGACTTCGTCACAGCCGACCATATCATCAAACTGATGAAGACAACGGATGCCGCAGCGGTAACAGGCGGCGCCAAGCTGGCGCTGGCCCAGGCCAACAAAGCAAGTACCAAAACGACTACCCGCAAGGCTATCTACACAGACCCGCCCAACAATGCGAAGACTGAGTATATTAACGTGGGCACTTCGTTTACCGCTATCGCCGAAATCCGGAAAGAAAAGGTATCCGCCGAATTGGAGTTCAAATACAGTGATATAGTAAACGACAAGAATGCCCATGCAGTTCCCCAGACTATAGAAAGAAACTGGACCAGCAGCATCTGTCTAAAGCCCGGCGAGCCGACCCTCGTCGGCGCCACGCAGGACAAGGACTCCGCCACCTTTCTGATTGTCACTGCAAACATTAAGGAGTAGATGCGTGAATGAGAGGATGCGTTGATGCGTAAATCGCATAATCTCTAAATTCTAAGTACTAAATCCTAAAGAAATTCAAAATACAAAAAAGGAAATTCAAAACGAGATTCTTCGCTTCTCTCAGAATGACAGAGGTGCCTGGATACTCGATACTGGATGCTTGATGCTTGATACTCGATGCTCAATACTCGATACTCAATGTGAGCAACAAGCGACGGGCGACGTTTCTATCTGCCTATGAACCGAATGAGCAGGATAATAATGATTAAAATGGAAACGCCTGTGATGGTGGCCAGCAGCAGGATGACCATTCGGTACCACTGGGAAATATCCTGCTTGTAAACATCTTCTTCAAGCTCGACTTCGTCTCCATCCTCCAACTGCTGATACATAGAAACGTCAAACCTCTCTCTTGCCCGCACGGGCGGCTGACCGCTGCGAAGCGCCTCCAAATCCACGAGCAGCTCCTCGACATTGGTGTATCGGTTTCGTTTTTTCTTTGCCATCATAATTTCGATGACTTCTGAGATACCTGCGGTCAGGGATGTGTTTATATGGTCGGGCGGAATAAGCGGTTCCTTGAGGTGCTTTCTCATAACATCCGAGGGGTCATCTGCCATAAAAGGCACTCGTCCTGTTACCATATGATAAAAGGTTGCGCCGAGGCCGTAGATGTCCGCCCTGCCGTCTATGTCGATTTCGCCTCTAATCTGCTCCGGCGCTATATAGTACGGCGTTCCGTAGGCCTTTCCGGCCTCGGATTCGGCGGCCTCAATATCGGCTGTTTCGCGTGCCAGCCCCATATCGGCCAGTTTCACCTTGCCGCTTTCGTTTATCATTATGTTCTTTGGCTTGACATCACGGTGAATCAGGCCGCGTGCGTGGGCGTGTGCGAGGGCGTGAGCAACCTGCATGACAATATCGATGGCCTCCTTTTCCGAGTATACTTTGCCGGTTGAAAGGTCATCATATAAGCTCTTGCCTTCAACATATTCCATCACAAAATAGTAGTACCCGCCTGCCTCTCCGACATCATAGGCCTGAACAATATTTGTGTGGTTGAGCTTTGCAGCGGCCTGACCTTCCTTGTAAAAACGCTCAACGTATTCGGGATTTTCGCTGAATCGCTTTGGCAAAACCTTTATCGCAACCATGCGGTCGAGACTAATCTGGCGAGCTTTATACACGATTGCCATAGCCCCCATGCCGAGCTTGCCGAGAATTTTGTAGCCCGGGATACGATGGGCAGCGGCCTTCTGCTCCTTCAGGCTTACCTTTAATCGCTCAGACTGATTTTCAGTAATATAGCCGAGCTCAACCATGATGTCTCTGAGCATAACGGGATTGATCTTTCGGCGTTCCTCAAACTCCTTAAGTGAGTGGTGCAGCTCCCCATCGGTGCAGAGGCCCTGCTCGACGGCCATCTTGCCGAATACGGTATCGTAACTTGTTTCCTGCTGTGACATTAATCACCCTGCGGAAGCCAACTCTTCAGGCCCATCCGCCATCGCTCAAAAAGTAACGCACTACAATATACAAAATAAAACCGCTGTCAAAGAAAATTCCCCTGCCCGGCGAATAAAGACAAAATCGACACGTGGTACAATCGTCCTTTCCTGTTTCTGAGTTTAACACTTTGTTTGTACCAGCCGGTACAACCCGAAGACACGGCTCACTATTCGTCCAATAACTTTTAATGCAGCAGCCTGTACATTCAATCCTGCGGAGGGTCATCCGAAGGTCTGCACCTGCTATCCACATGTTCAGAAGGCAAAACCACAAAGCTCACTACGTCTGCACACCGCATCATTTGGAAAAAGGATGAGGAGTTGTTTTTCAATTCTCATTCTCATCCTCATCTTCGTCATCATCATCCCTGTCGTCGCGGTCTCTTTTACGTTCCATACCTTCTTCGCCTTCGTCGCGGTCTCTACGCAAACGGCGTTCTTCTCGTTCGTCGCTGTCTCTATCACGGCGCTCGAGTTCCTGCCTTTGGGTGCGGTCTCTTCTCTGCGGCTGCTCAAATTGCCGTATTCTATCGCGTATTACGGGCCTGGGCATTCTTTGGGCTTCGGGCTGTCTTCGTTCGCGAATCTCCGGAGCCGGCACTCTTGCGGGCTGCATCCTCTCTCGCAATTCTCTCCTCAATTGCTCGTTCTCGGCCCGGAGCTCGTTGAGCTCTTTTTCCAATCGCTCGATGTGCATGGAAAGCTCATGAAAACCTCCCTTAATTTGCTGAAACCGTTCGGCGAGGGCCTCTTTCAGTTGTTTTCCCGCCTGCTGAAGACGATGCTCTAAAGCTTCCTTGAGCTGTGCCTTGAGATAGTTGAAATGTTCTTCGATAGGGGGCGCTTTATGCGGTAGAGGTGGCATTGGGGGATAGCCTTCAGGTCTGCGCTTTTTCATCTCAGGGTGCTTGAATTCACTTTTGAGTGCCTGCTCAAGCTCCTGGGCGTGTGCCCAGAGATTTTCGGCTTTTTCCATTTCGCCTCGCTGTTTTGCCTCGCGGGCCAATTCTTTTAGATGAACAATTTGCTGCTTGAGCTTTTGGACCTTTTTATCTTTACCCTCTCTTGCATAGGCCTCCATCTTTTCGGCTAACATCTTGGCCTTTTGGTGGAGCTGGTCGGCCCTATCGTGTTGGCCTTCTCTTTCGGCGTGCTCAGCGGCTTCTTTTAGCTCGGCGATTCGTGCGTGCAGCTTCTCCATTTTCGCGGCCATCTCGGGATGCTCTGGTTTATCTTTGAGCACTATCCTAATCTCCTCGTGCTTAATGCGTTTTTTACGTTCGGGGCCTTTAAGCTCGCGCTCGATATTCTTTAGCTGTTGATTGATCTTTCGTAACTCGGCCTGGATTTCGCGGGCCTCATCGTCCTGGCCGTCCCGCAGGCCTTTCAACTCGCGCTTGAGGTTACGTGCGCGCTCCTGCAGCTCACGGCGATGTAGGCTAAGCTCACGGCGGTGGGCATCTTCAGGCGGCCTGCGTTCCTCAGTGCGGCGTTCGATTTTGATTCGCTTGAGCCACTTCTGACCCTCCTCAGTCACAAAAACTATTTCCACTTTGTCACCTTCGCGCAGATTGCGAGCGGCGTGCATAAAATCGTCGTTGCG
>Ga0307435_1000781_pt1 | contig 13894 bp, 12 predicted proteins | sample SalMarWE160470MG_FD_202164 | JGI IMG/M metagenome (GOLD analysis project Ga0307435, IMG submission 202164) | Salt marsh sediment microbial communities from the Plum Island Ecosystem LTER, Massachusetts, United States - WE1604-70 | ecosystem: Environmental > Aquatic > Marine > Intertidal zone >... | reverse complement strand
TAAAGAACCGAACGGGCCAAAAAGGCAATTTCATCGGCAGAAAGATATTATGTTCCTTGGACATCGTAGCGATTCAAGCCGGTTTTGATTGACTTTTTTCCTTTAAAATGATATACTTTTATGGAGTTTTTGTTTGTACGATGAGGCGGGTTTTGTTGTGAATTGCATAATAGCAACATCTTTATTATTTTGCTTTCTGACCCCGGCACCACTACTCGATGAGCCTGCTTCACCGCTTAATTTCGGGCCTGAAGAGATAATTCAAGCCGAGGGCGTTGATATCCTCGTGCCAGGCTATTCGGTGCCCTCGTTCGTGGACTGGAATAACGATGGATTGCGTGACCTTATCATCGGCCAGGGAAGCGGCTCTTATCCGCCGGGCAAGGTTCGCGTTTATCTCAATGTGGACACGGAGTCCGAGCCGCAGTTTTTAGATTACTTTTACGTACAATCCAACGGGGCCGACCTGACTGTCCCCGCCTCCGGCTGTATGGGATGCTTTCCTCGTGTTGTCTATTGGGATGCGGACGACCATAAGGACCTGCTTGTCGGTCTGGCAGACGGAACCATCAAAATCTTTCTCAATATCAATGACAACAACGAGCCTGTCTTTGACGGCGGCTCAAACATCCAGGCAGTTTTATTCAACTCCATCTCCAGTGTTTCAATCCGTACCGGTGGGCGGGCGACACCTGATTTCGTTGACTGGAATAGTGATGGCATAGCCGACCTGGTTGTCGGAGCTATTGACGGGAAAATACACTTTTATCTTAATTTCCCTTATGAGGGCTCGACCATCCCCACGCTTTGGGCCGCTCAGGCTGCGGGGACACTCGTCAAGGAAGATGGTCAGGATTTGATTGTGCCGTCTCAGCGTTCAAGCCCCGTAATTTTCGACATGGATGGTGACGGTAATATCGACCTGCTTACGGGTAACACCAACGGCCAACTTCTGTTCTACCGCAATCTTGGCACAAATATCGAACTTATCTTTTCGGGCTACATGCCCGTGGAATCCAATGGCGTACCAATAGACCTTGCCGGCTCTCCACGCTCCAGGCCGTCCATCTGCTTCTGGACCGCAGACGGTTATCCTGATGTTCTCATCGGAGCCGGTGACGGAAAGGTGCATCTATTCCAGGGCATACCTGAAATTTGCGACATAAACCTCGACGGCAGCGTGGATTTCATCGATTTTGCCCTGCTTGCCGCCCTTTGGGGACAAAGTGACACCAAAAAATTCAGCGAAGCCGACTTTACCGGTGACGGCAAGATAAACATTGATGATTTAGCCCTGCTTGCCGAAAACTGGCTTATGATGCCTTAGCCCCCAGTTTCACTTGGGATTTTTCTCCGCACACTCATTTTTCGCATTCTGTTCCGTTTTTTTTTATTAGCAATTCATCGTTCTTTGTTTATAATCGTAGCCTCGTTTTTGTTAGAGAAACAGGGGATTTGTATGCTTAGGAATAAAATAACGATAGTCGGTGCTGGTAACGTCGGCGCAACAGCCGCATATATCGCCGCAACGAAACAGCTCGGCGACATTGTCTTGTTAGACATAGTTAAGGGATTGGCCGAGGGCAAAGCCCTTGACATAGCTGAGGCAAGCCCCGTTCAGCTTTATGACTGTGAGACAATCGGCACAACCGACTGGGAGCAAACCTCAGACAGCAATATCGTTATAATAACAAGCGGCCTACCCCGCAAACCCGGCATGAGCCGTGATGACCTGCTTGCAAAGAACGTCCAGATAGTCAAGGATGTCAGTAAAAAAATCGCTGAATATTCGCCTGACAGCATAATCATTGTAGTTTGTAACCCTCTCGATGCGATGGTTTATACAGCAGCTAAAGTTACCGGCTTCGATAAGAAGAAAATCATGGGAATGGCCGGTGCCTTGGATTCGGCGCGTTTTAGCTACTTTCTCGCACAGGAGCTTGGTGTGAGCGTTGAAGATATAAAGACCGTCTTATTGGGTGGCCACGGCGATGATATGGTGCCGCTGCCACGCTTTACCTCTGTCGGCGGAATACCCATCGCTGAGTTGCTCGATGAGGAAAAAATCGACGAACTTATAGAAAGGACCCAAAACGGCGGCATCGAGATTGTAAATCTGTTCGGCTACAGCGCTTTTTATGCACCGGCTGCCGGGACCGTTAAAATGGCTGAAGCGATACTCAAAGACAAAAAAACAGTGATGTCCTGCTGTGCCTATTGTGACAGCGAGTATGGTGCCGGCGGATATTTCGTGGGCGTCCCGGTAATCCTCGGCAAAGACGGCATCGAGAAAATCATAGAGCTTGATTTGAATGATCTCGAACGGAATCTGTTTAAAAAATCTCTTGCTCGCGTCCAACAGCTTGTAGTTCAGGTTAATAAGCTTCGATAGACATTTACGCCGGACTTTCGTTGATATGTAACAAAAAAACACGTTTCATAAGGAAAGAGTGAAGCTTCTTTTTCGGGCCAAAATAGCCAAATGGGAAAAAGACTAAAACCAGTACTTAACTTTTTCCTGAATCTGTCGAGAATAGACTTGAAGGTCTATTCCTGTGTGTATAGCGAACAAACTTTCGAATCAGAGAAAGACAGATGTGCAAATTTTTAGTTTTATCGGTCGAACTTATTTGTTGAGCTACTGCAGATAATATTGTAGCTTATCAATTTTAAGTATTTGAATATAGGAGCGCAAATGGAATTGATAAAAAAAGTCAAAGAGGCTGAGCAGCAGGCTCAACAAATCATCGAACAAGCCAAAGCTGAGATGGCTAAGCAAGCCGAAGAAAGCCGGGAACATCGCCGCCAGGTCCTGGAAGAGGCTGAGCAGGGAAGGAAAAAAGCTATAACAGATGCCGTCGCCCAAGCGGAAGCACAGGCTCAGCAGGAAGTTGAGAATCTTAAATTGCAGGCTGAAAAGCAACGTCAAGAATTGCGGGGTAAAGCAGAAGGCAGAAAAGCTGGGGCCGTGGCAAAGGTGATGGATTGCATCTCAATTCGTTATACTGAGCGAATCGAAAGGTCTGACCATAACAACCATAACAACCATAACAACATGGGGGATTCTTTTCAGAGTTTATCCTCGAGCGAAGTGAAGGACTCAGATGACATTTTATGCTTCAGGTGATTACTTACGAGGCTAATTATGGCCATAGCCCAAATGTCAAAAGTGATAATTGTAAGCTTTCGCACAGAAGCTTCGCAGCTTCTGGAGGCCTTGCAGCTTGAAGGCATCTGCCAAATCCTCAATGCCGAAGAGGCAATGGTCAGCAAGGATTCGCCTGACTTAGCTGCTGCAGCCCGGCGTCCAAGAGATATTGAAGAGATGCTGCATCGCCTGCAAAGTAGCATTGCATTTCTTGAAAATTACGCCGAAGAAAAAAAGGGCTTGGCTACCGTTCTTTCACCGCGGACGGTCGTTGATGAGAAATCTTACAATGATGTGGTTTCAGATGAACAAATTCTCAAAATAATCGACCGCTGTGTTCATTTGGAATCATCCATCGAAAAGCTCAGGAATCAATGCGATGGTCTTCGTGGCACTTTGGAGCAACTCCATCCTTGGAAGTCACTACAAACCCCGGTGGAGGAGATTGGTCAGCTTCAGCAAACTATTTGCCTGACTGGATTGCTGCCGATAGGTCAGTTTGAGCATCTCCAGGAAGAATTATCCGAGCTTGCCGGTGCAATTCAGCAGGTTGGGGCGGCAGGCAATCGGTTTGCCTGTCTTGTTGTTTGTCTGAAAGAAAAAATAGGTGATATGCAAAAACTGTTGCGGTCAGCGGAGTTCGAACCTGTCAACTTCGGTGCCTGGACCGGCACCGTAGCGGAATTGATAAAAGAGCATACCGACAAATTAAACGATGCGGAGAATCAATTAAAAAACCAAATAAATTCTGCAGTAGTATTAACTGAAAATTTACTTAAGCTGCGAATTCTTCATGATCATTACGAGAATCTCTTAAAGAGAGAACAGGCCAAGGATAGTGCTCCGGCAACACAGCATGCAGTGTTTTTAGAGGGCTGGGTAAAAGAGCATGATTATCCCCGCCTGCAAAAAATTGTCTCGAAGTTTAAGGCATCGAGTTTGACGAAAGTAGAACCGGCTGAGGGCGAAGAGATTCCGGTAGAGATTGAAAATAAGGCTGCCGTCAAACCGTTTGAGGTGATAACGCGTCTGTATGGTATGCCGCACCATTTGAACGTCGATCCGACGGTGTATCTTGCGCCGTTTTTTGCAGTATTTTTCGGAATGTGCCTGGCCGACGCAGGCTACGGTCTTATCATGGTTGTTTTAACCGCATTACTCACGCGAAAAATGCAGGGTGACAAGAAATTGATAATGATGCTGGGACTCTGTGGAGCGGCTACTATTGTAATAGGTGCGTTAACAGGAGGGTGGTTTGGAGACTCGGTTCAGCAGTTTGTCCCGGCCCTAAAGCCACTGCGGCAAAAGCTGATGTGGTTCGATCCATTAGATAAGCCGATGTACTTTTTTCTCGCGGCTGTCGGACTCGGGTATTTTCAGATACAGACAGGTCTGGTGATAGCATTAGTGCACAACATTAAACAGAAAGACTATGCTTCGGCGCTGTTCAACAAACTAACCTGGCTTGTAATGCTGAATTCAGTCCTGATCTTTGGTGTTAGCAAGGCAGGATACATCCCGCCACACATCGGCAGTATCTTTGGAAAGGTCGCAATCATTCCGGCAGCGATGATATTCCTCTTTAGCCATCGCCAAGGCGGGTTGGGTGCTCGCCTGGGAATGGGATTTTATAATCTCTTCAGTTCAATATTCTACTTAGGCGACGTACTCAGCTATCTTCGGCTGATGGCGCTTGGCATGGTAGGTGCGGGATTGGCGATGGCTATCAACGTTATAGCCGGAATTTCATACAAGATTCCTGTGATAGGTATCCTTGTGATGATATTAGTGCTCGTGGGCGGGCATTTGTTCAATCTTGTTCTGGCGGTGTTAAGCGCGTTCGTTCATACGCTGCGGCTCCAATATGTGGAGTTCTTTCCGAAGTTCCTCGTCGGCGGCGGAAAATCATTTGAGCCGCTCAACAAGAAATATGAACATATCTATGTTACGAAGGGAATCTAAAAACATTTTTAATTGAGAAAGAGAGGTTTTGAATGAGTGGTCTGACATTAGCCTTGATCGGAGCAGGGTTGGCGGCTCTTTTGGCCGGTATCGGTTCAGCAATCGGGATAGGCATTGCCGGCAGGAGTGCTACGGGCGTATTGAGTGAGAAGCCGGAGAGGTACGGCCAGATGTTTATTATGGTTGTGCTTCCGGGCACCCAGGGCTTCTATGGCTTCCTTGCTGCGTTTATGGTCATGCTTCAGCTTCACTTTTTCGAAAAGAAGGTCCCGGATTTGACCTTCGCACAGGGTTTGGAAGTTCTGGTGGCCTGTATGCCGATCGCTTTTGCGGGTTTGGTAAGCGCGATCTATCAGGGCAAGGTTTGCTCAGGTGGTATCCTGATGGCCGCCAAACATCCTGAGATGGCCTTCAAAGCAGGTGTTGTTTATGCGGTCATGGTTGAGATTTACGCCATATTGGGACTGCTTATAACCCTGTTTATGATATTGTTCGGCATTAGCTGGCCGGCAGTAGCTTAATGACTTAACCAAAATACGAAATACGAGTTGCGAGATGCAAAACTATGGAAGCTGAACAGGTTATAGAAAAGATATTAGCCGAATCAGAAACCGAAGCCGGGAAAATAAGAGAAAAGGCCCAGGAAAAAGAAGCTGCTGAACAAGCTAAAATCGATGAACAATTGGCTGAGTACAAAAAGCAGACAGAGATTCTTTCACAAAAGGCGGCTGAAAGCAAGAAGCTGCATCTCCTTGCAGCAGCAAGAATGCAGATAGCCAAAGATTTCCTGTCAGAGAAACGAAAGATACTTGAAGAAGTCTTTACACAGACCCGCGAGCAACTTCTTAATTTGCCCGACGACCAGTATCGCCAATTGATAATCAATCTGATGCTCAATGCAGTGGAAACCGGCGATGAAGAGGTCATCATTGATAAAAATGAAAGGCGAATCGACCAGCAATTGATCGATCAGGTCAATGAGCGGTTGCGTTCTAACGGCAGAGGCAATTTGTCGCTATCCGACAAAAGGCAAAACCTTGGAGGCGGCTTTATTTTGAAGCGCGGCAAGATAAAAAATAATGTTTCGCTTGATGTGCTGTTAGCGCAAGCCAGAAGAGAGCTGGAAATTGAATTGGCAAAAGAACTGTTTCAAAAATAAATTACGAAATTCGAATATCAAAGCTCGAAACAATTTCAAAATTTAAATGACCTAAACGTTAGGTTTTGAATTTAGTGCTTTGGTAATTTGTATTTGTTTCGGATTTCGTTCTTCGTACTTCTGATTTATGTAAGATGCAAGATACAAATTCTGAACAAGCTATTTTAGATTTCTACACGTATCCGCCTGTCGGCGGTGATGACTGGCGGTATGTTTTCGAGACCGCACAGGCAAGGGCGATACAGATTCAAATGCTAACCAGAGCCGCTCTATTGGATATGGCCAATGCATCAGGTTTCGAGTCCGCCACGGATCTTTTATCCTCCACCGATTACTCCCTGCCGCGTAGAGGCGGAAATTTCACGGGGGTTGAGGATACTTTGCTTAAACTGCGCTCGGCGGTTCAGCAGCTTTTTACTGATTTGATGATTGATGAGTCTATCGTCGAGCTTTTCAGAACACGGGTTGATTTTGCCAATCTCCGCTTAGCAACGCGGCGAACATTGACCGGGAAGCCTTTGGGAACGGATTACAGCACCGACGGCAATTTCCCGCCCGAGTTGTTTGAGCAGGTCTTTGAGCAGGAAAATTACAATCTTTTTCCTGATTATATGGCTGAGGCGGCTGAGCAGGCCGTCTTAGCATACTATAAAGATAAAGATGTCCGCCGGATTGATTATGCGATCGACAGTGTGCAAGCTAAATATAATTTAAAAAGGGCGCGTCAGCTAAACAGCATTTTTCTTTCAGGGCTTTTCAGGATACAGATTGATTTAACCAATATTCGTACTTTACTTCGGCTGAAATTCACCGAATCAGAACAAAGAAATGTTTTTATAGATGGCGGATTTATCGAATTAGAGCGATTTGAGCACGGCCTCGACTTTGGGCTCGAAGCGTTGGGGTCTTTGTTTTTCGTGACTCCCTACTACCGAGTTGTTGAAGCGGGAGCAAGCTATTTAGCGTCGAACAAATCTTTTTTAAAGTTAGAGCAGCAGTGCGAAGAGCATTTAATGGGATTTTTAAGATCAACGATTCAGATTACTGCCGGGCCTCAGCCGATTATTGCGTATTTATTGATGAGGGAAAACGAAATTCGTACGGTTAGACTGATACTGACAGCAAAGAAAAACTTCCTCGACACACAACTGATTTTGGACCGTATCTCGTAAAGCATGATATTTATTACGGAATACGGGCACAGTAAAGGTAATTTTGGATTAATATACAAGGAGATTAAAAGGGTGATAAAAATGAAACGAATAAAATTATTCTGGTTGGTTTTGGTGCTAATGTTTATTCCAATTGGATGTCAGGAAAAAGAGTCTAAGCAGGCTGTGAAAGTTGACCCGATGGTTGTTGAGAGCTTAGCTAAGCGTTCCGATCCGAATGCAGCATTGTACCAGGCTGTTTATGACGGCGATATTAAAATGGTGCAATCATGCATTCTATTGGATGCTGATATCAATATTAAAGACAGGTACGGTCAATCGCTTTTGCACATCGCAGCCCAGAGAGGCTATAAAAATATTGCTGAGCTTCTTATTTCCAAAGGAGCCGAGCTTAATGCGAAAAATTCCCAGAGCCATACGCCCTTATTTGTAGCTATCAATGCGGGCCACATGGATGTGGCTGAGCTTCTTATAGACTCCGGCACCAATGTCGATACGGAAATCAACGAGGGCTGGACGATTCTGCATTTTGCAGCCGAAAAAGGCCGAAAGGACATAGCCGATTTCCTTATCAGCAAAGGTGCCGATATCAATGCGAAGGACAATAACAGCTGGACGCCTTTATATTTTGCGCTGGTTTATAACCGCGCAGATGTGGCAAAACTGCTGATTAACAAAGGTGCCGATGTAAAAACAAAGGATAAACACGATCAGACACCTTTACACTTTGCTGCATCTCACGGCCACGAGGATATTGTCTTATTGCTTATTGCCGATGGCGCTGACGTCAATGCGAAAACCGAAGATGGTCAGACACCTCTGCAATGGGCACGGCAGGAAGGAAATATGGAAATCGTTAATATGTTGCGCAAATATGGCGCGAAAGAATAGCTTACTCGTGACTCGTCGCTCGTAACCTTAAACTTTTAAAAGCACGAAGCACGAAATTAGAAATTCGATATTCGGATTTATAGGATATATGGAAGGTAAAATTGCAGTTTTAGGTGACACCGATTTTGTGATGCCGTTTACGGCGCTGGGAGTGGATACGTACCCTGTTGACCAAACGCAGCAGGTAGTTGAAGCTGCCAAAAAGATAGCCGGTGGCAAATACGCCCTTGTTGTGGTTGCTGAAGATAAGCTCAAAGCTGCCGAAGAGGCTTTTGCGGCTTACGAGGATTCGCCAACTCCCTGCGTTGTGGCGGTGCCGTTTACAACCGAATCAAAGGGCCTTGCAACAGAGACGTTGGGAAAAGTACTAAAAATGGCTACAGGCATTAATATCCTGCAAGGTGGTTGATACCGGGCGGCAAGGAAAATTCAAAAATTAGAATTCAAAAATAAAAATGACATATAAAAATGCAAAATGTGAAAGCCATTTTTGAATTTTGATTTGTAATTTTGATATTTGATTTTTGAAGTTTAATTTCAAAGTTAGGATTTTGACAATGGATGAAACAAGAACAGGCAGAATTGTTAAGGTTGCAGGTCCCGTTGTTGTTGCTGAGGACATGGCTGGCGCGCGGATGTATGATGTTGTTCGTGTCGGCGAGCTGAAGCTGATAGGCGAAATCGTGGAGCTGCACGAAGACCTGGCCTCGATTCAGGTCTATGAAGAAACCGGCGGCATTGGCCCCGGTGAACAGGTAATAGATACGCGGGCCCCTCTGAGTGTCGAGTTGGGGCCGGGCCTGATTGAGAGTATTTATGACGGTATCCAAAGACCGTTAGATGCTCTCGTAAAGCTTGAGGGCGAATATATGAGCAGGGGCAGCTCCCTGCCCGGCCTGAACAGAGAAAAGAAATGGCACTTTAAGCCGACTGTAGAGAACGGAACAAAAGTAGGCCCAGGTGATATTGTAGGCGAAGTCCAGGAAACAACACCTGTTTTGCACAAGATTATGGTGCCGGCAGGAGTGTCCGGAACTTTGCAGGAAATAAAAGAGGGCGACTACACAGTCACTGACACGATGGCGGTAGTGGTATCAGAAGATGGAAAAAGGACCGAGCTGAAGTTAATGCAAATATGTCCCGTTCGCAGTGCCAGGCGGATGAAGGCTCGGCTTGCACCCAATAAAGTTCTTGTTACAGGTCAACGAGTCGTTGACAGTTTCTTTCCCGTGGTCAAGGGCGGAACCGCCTGCGTGCCGGGACCGTTCGGCTCAGGCAAAACCGTCATCCAGCACCAGTTAGCCAAGTGGGTCGATGCCGACATTGTTGTCTATGTCGGTTGCGGTGAACGCGGCAATGAGATGACCGATGTTTTGACCGATTTTCCGAAGCTGAAAGACCCGCGAACCGGCGAACCTCTTATGAAACGCTCGGTGCTGATCGCCAACACCTCCAATATGCCGGTCGCCGCGAGAGAAGCGTCAGTCTATACCGGAATCACCATAGCCGAGTACTTCCGTGATATGGGTTATGTCGTAGCTTTGATGGCCGACAGCACCAGCCGATGGGCTGAAGCGATGCGTGAAATTTCAACCCGTCTGGAGGAAATGCCTGCGGAAGAAGGTTATCCTGCATATCTGGCAGCTCGAATTGCAGCGTTTTACGAAAGAGCTGGATATGTGCAATGCTTAGGCAAGCCGCAGCGCGAAGGTGCACTATCGGTTGTCGGTGCGGTAAGCCCCCCTGGGGGTGACCTGTCGGATTCTGTTGTCCAGGCAACGCTGCATGTCGTGAAAGTCTTCTGGTCGCTCAAAGCGGAACTCGCCTATCAGAGACACTTCCCGGCTATTGATTGGTTGACGAGCTATTCGTTCTATCAACAATATCTGAGGGGATGCTTCGAGGACAAAGACCAGGGCCAAGAAATGCACGAACTGACTGCCCAGGCAATGAGCTTGCTGCAGGATGAATCTGAACTTCGTGAGATTGTCCGTTTGGTAGGTGCCGAAGCCCTTTCACCAAAAGAGAGATTAGTGCTGGAGACAGCTCGGTCTATTCGTGAGGACTTTTTACATCAGAACGCCTTTCACAAGGTCGATACGTTTACTTCGATGAACAAGCAGTTTGAAATGTTAAAAACGGTGCTTCACTTTTATAAGCGTGCCCTCGACGCAGTTGATGCCGGTGTCGAAACTGCAGACATCTTCAAGCTGGCTGTGCGTGAGGAAATTGCAAGAGCAAAATATATGCCGGAAAGTGACATGGCTCAAATTGTCAAGATACGGGAAACGATTGATGGGCAGATGAAACAATTGCAAACCGTAGCGGTGGCATGATAAGTCAAGAACCCTCCAATAAATTGTTGGGTTCACAATGTGAAATCAGGAGTTTGAAATGCTTAAAGAGTATCAGACAGTAGCTGAAATTGCAGGACCGTTGATGCTGGTCAAGATGGTTGATGAGGCAAAATATGCCCACATTGTACAGATTGAGCTTGGTGACGGCTCGTTACGCAACGGCCAGATCCTGCAGGTGGAAAAAGACACGGCTCTCGTACAGGTCTTCGAAGGGACCGACGGCATCGATGTCGAGGACAGCACAGTTCGTTTTTTAGGCAGGCCCCTTGAATTAGGTGTCTCACCGGACATATTGGGCAGAGTGTTCAGCGGCTTAGGTGAGCCGAAAGACGACGGTCCAGCTTTAATACCTGATAAGCTGATGAATATAAACGGCAGCCCAATCAATCCATATGCTCGTGACTATCCGAACGAATTTATCCAGACGGGCATATCAACGATTGACGGCCTGAATCCCCTTGTACGCGGGCAGAAACTGCCGATATTTTCCGGTTCGGGCCTGCCGCACGATAATGTTACTGCTCAACTGGCGCGCCAGGCTACGGTTCTTGGCCAGGCTGAAGAATTCGCGGTTGTTTTTGCCGCTATGGGAATCACCTTCGAGGCTGCGCAATTCTTCATCAACGACCTCCAGGTAACCGGCGCCATTGAGCGGGCGGTTATGTTTGTTAATCTTGCGAATGACCCTGCTATTGAGCGCATAGCAACGCCGAGATTTGCACTGACTGCTGCCGAATATCTGGCGTTTGATCTCGATAAGCATGTGCTGGTAATCTTAAATGACATGACAAACTACTGCGAGGCCCTGCGGGAAATCAGTGCCGCCAGAAAAGAAGTGCCGGGCCGCCGCGGTTATCCGGGTTATCTCTACACAGATTTGGCAACTGTTTACGAAAGGTCCGGACGAATCAAGGGCAAAAAGGGTTCTATCACGATGGTACCGGTGTTGACTATGCCGGAGGATGACAAGACCCATCCGGTGCCGGACCTTACGGGCTATATCACCGAGGGACAAATTATCCTGTCACGGCCTCTACAGAGAAAGGGCGTCTCGCCACCTGTCGATGTTTTGCCGAGTTTGTCACGACTGAAAGATAAAGGTATCGGCAAAGGCAAAACCCGTGAGGACCACGCTGACCTTTACAATCAGCTCTATGCTGCGTACGCACGCGGCAAAGAAATGCAGGAATTGGCAACAATTATGGGCGAAGCCGCCCTGTCGGATGAAGATAAGAAATATATGACTTTTGCCAACGAGTTCGAGAAAAGGTATGTCTCGCAGGATTATTATGAAAATCGCACAATCGAAACGACCCTCGATCTTGGCTGGGAACTCTTGAGCATGTTCGAAAACGTCGAGCTAAAGCGCATCGATATTAAACTGATAGAAAAGTACATGCCGAAGTTTAGAAAAAAAGAAGCTGCTGAGGAGAAAGAAAAGCCAGTTGAGGAACCTGAAAAAGAAACCGCCGCAACAGAAAAAGGAGCCGAATAAGTGCTTGCGAATGTAAATGCTACACGAATGGAGCTGTTACGTCTGCGAAGGCGTGTGTCACTTGCCAGCCGGGGCCATCGCCTTTTAAGTGAGAAGCGAGATGAGATATCACGCCAGCTAATCAAGATAGCGAGGGAGATTCGGCCTTTGCGTGAGAAGGTCGAAAAAGAGCTTTTGGAGACCTGCCGTCGGTTTATGTTGGCTCGGGCAACGATGGAGCCGGAAGATGTGAAGGCTGCCCTTGAGGTTCCGACAAAGAAGTTTAGTTTAACCGTTGAGTTAGCCCGTGTAATGAATGTGAAAGTTCCGCGTTTGGTTAAGGAGATTTCCGGCGAGATTATTTGCTATGGCTATGCGACGACGTCCGGCGAGATGGACGTCGCCTTGATGGCTCTTGAGCGCGCTTTTGATTATTTAATCCAGCTCGCCGAAAAAGAGAAGCAGGCTCGGCTCCTCGCTACGGAATTGAATATGACCCGCCGAAGGGTCAATGTCCTGGAGCACGTGGTGATTCCGGAATTACATGAAACGATTAAGTTCATCTTTGACAAGTTAGCCGAAGCCGAGCGTGACAACATCTCACGCCTAATGAAAATCACCGACATCATCAGAGCGTAATTTATATCCACAGTCTTTTGACGCAGTTTCTTTTACCCTTTTTGGGTCACTGGCGATCACGCTGCTATTCAATGTGGAACATAATTTTGCCTTTATTATACGCTGTCACATCACCATCACGTGAGATCTTAATTGCGTAACCAAAATAAGACGCCGACAGAGCAGCAGCGCTTCTTGTTCCTTCAACCGATCGCCCTTTTACCAATGGATGGGGGCGGATATGAGTCCCGGAAGCTAGTATCGCCCCAGTTTTCGAGAGTATAACAGCACCGTCAATAATGGACATGTTCTTAATGATTTCGGTCGGAGCATTTTCGATATTGAGCATCCCTTTTAGCGTTGAGTCCACCATGTCCTTCCTGTTTTCGATTAGGCCTTCAGGAATCTTAGAATTATCGACAATTACAAAGAGTGCTCCTTTCCTGCGTGCGGATAAGTCTTCAATCAACCACAAGAGTTTCTTCGCACATTTTGAATCTGATGAATAAATCCTAAAACTGTCAAAAAAGGAACTTAAGGGCACGGTAGACCATAAACCATTTTTGTATCGCAACTTTAAGAGTCCACGACAAATCAGTTCAATTTCTCGGTTTTGCGTCGTCAAGATCGCCCAATCTCGGCCCCGTAATACTCTGTATATCCACTGAGGCTGTGGAATGTATTCCTTTTCCTCTATTTCGCCATCAAAATCGTCTCTTCGAGTTGCAACTGCATATATTTTCCGTTGTCTACTAATGACGAACAGGCTATTTTTCCCATCAACAAGTATCAATCCTCTTTTAGTTCGAAGAAAAGAGTTCTTGAATGAAAGTTTCTTAATAGGAGTTATAGTGATACCAATCTTTTCAGCATTCTGTTTTATATAATAGAAGTTTCGTGTCAGAATCACTCCAGTTGAAACAGGCTCTCCTTCATAGTCACGAAGGATTATACGTTGGAAATCAGACAGAAGCCCCAGTGATAAATCAATACTGTAATTATTAACCCTAAGCTGATGTGCTATCATAGACGGTTGGAAAGATTGAGCTAATATAGGAACAAGCCTTTCGAAATCTCTTGCTCGCTTGAACCTAGTAAAATAACTCGTTAGTA
>Ga0307435_1000778_pt1 | contig 13926 bp, 17 predicted proteins | sample SalMarWE160470MG_FD_202164 | JGI IMG/M metagenome (GOLD analysis project Ga0307435, IMG submission 202164) | Salt marsh sediment microbial communities from the Plum Island Ecosystem LTER, Massachusetts, United States - WE1604-70 | ecosystem: Environmental > Aquatic > Marine > Intertidal zone >... | reverse complement strand
TGGCGGCGAGCTTTAGTTTACCTACCTCTTGGTCAATTTCTTCAGGCACAGGATAGACCGCGGGCTCAAGCTTTCCTTTCATCTTGGTGAGATACTCCAGACATAGAGCCTGGTTGGCAAAGCTCATGTCCATAACGCTGGCCGGGTGTCCCTCGGCGGCAGCTAGATTGATTAGCCTGCCCTCGCCCAACAGATAGATACGCCGTCCATCGCCTAAAGTGTATTCATCAACGGAAGAACGTATTCGTTGCTTCGATTTGGCCAGGCTTTCCAAAGCCGGGATGTTTATTTCTACATTGAAGTGGCCGCTATTAGCCAGAATAGCTCCGTCTTTCATCTTTAAAATGTGTGCCTTGTCAATGACGTGGGTATCGCCTGTGGCGGTGATGAAGACCTCTCCTATCTCGCAAGCCTTGATCAAAGGCATGACCTGATAGCTATCCATGGCTGCTTCCAGGGCAGGGATAGGCTGGACCTCGGTGACGATAACCTGCGCCCCGAGCCCTTGAGCCCGCTTGGCTATCCCTTTGCCACACCAGCCATAGCCACAAACAACCACTTTCCTCCCCGCCCAGAGTATATTGGTGGCCCTGGTGATGCCATCAATTGTGCTTTGCCCCGTTCCATACCTGTTGTCAAAGAAATGTTTGGTTTGAGCATCGTTTACGGCAATAATAGGATAAATCAATTTACCGGCCCTCGCCATGTTCCTCAGCCTGATGACCCCCGTGGTCGTTTCTTCAGTACCGCCAATGACGTTGGCAGCCAGTTCGGTGTAGTCCTTATGAAGGGTAGAAACCAGGTCCGCACCGTCATCCATTGTAATTTGCGGCTTATGTTCCAGGGCAGTGATGATATGTTTGTAGTAAGTCTTATTATCCTCTCCCCTTACGGCGTTGACGGGAACACCATATTCAACCAGGGCGGCAGTTACGTCATCCTGGGTACTTAAAGGATTGGAGGCGCACAGGACTAATTCAGCACCACCTTCTTTTAGAGCCAGGGCTAAGTTGGCCGTTTCCGTAGTTATATGGAGGCAAGCAGAAACACGCACTCCTGCCAGGGGCTTTTCCCTGCCGAATCTTTCCTTTATAAGCTTGATGACTGGCATTTCCTTGCCAGCCCAGTCAATGCGAAGTTTGCCCTCTGGGGCCAGGGAAGGGTCTTTAATGTCATAGTTCTTCATCTTTTTAGCTCCGTAATAATTGCGTTAGTTTGAACTGCTCAGCAACCCAATCAGGTATATCCAGTGTGCCCATAAGGAGCGGTTTTTGATGACAGTCGCTGCCTCCGGTCATGAGCATATTGTGCTTCCTGGTAAACTTAATATAGTGTGCCGTGGTTTTTTCGCCATGTCTGGAATGCCAGCACTCCACACCATCGATGTATTGTAGCATATATTTTTCTATGACATTCGTTTGTTCGTTCAAATCGCGCGTTATGCTTACCAAGGATGTTCCGTTGGGATCATTGGGGTGGGCATGTACCAGTACGCCCCCGGCGTTCCTGATCAGCTTTGATGCTTCAGCAAGGGAGAGAGGGTACTTGGGGACATTGCACTTAACCAGATATTTATCGAAAGCTTCTTGCTTATCCTTTACAATCCCCTTTTCTATCAAGTAGTTCGCTATATGGGGTCGCCCGAACACGCCGTCTACACTATCCTCTATTTTCCTGAGGTCTTCCTCGGTAAATTTTTCAATACCCTCTTTATCGAACTCAACGTTCAGGTTTTCTAAAATTTGACGCGCCCTTCTTTCCCTGTGTTCCTTCATCAATTGAATCTTGCTCTTTAGCTCTTGATTACCGATGTCATACCCGTATCCTAGGAAGTCCAGGGAAACATCTTTATTGCCCTCAGGGTAATGGAAAGTCACGTTTAATTCCACCCCCGTGATGTAAGACATGCCGTGCTTTCTCGCCAGGGCGATAGCTGTTCCCTGGCAGTCTATAGAATCGTGGTCGGTTATCGAGATTAAATCGATGTTTCTGTTTTTGGCTTCCTGGAAAACCTCTTCGATAGGGAGGTTGCCGTCCGAGCCGGTCCTGGTATGGATGTGCAAATCTATCTTCATTCCTATCTTTTTTCCATGCCGATGATATACCAATCTTCGGGCGGGTCATATCGGGTATCAACTGTCAGCTGGATGATATTGAGTCCGGGATACAATCGCTTCAGGTCATCCACGTCCACTTCTTCGAACCTCTTTTTATTGTTGAGGTAGGCCTGCTCGGTAAGGGCATTCGATTCGTAGTCCTCCTGGGTACGTCTTAGTATTCGCTCTATGGATACTTCCTGCGGGCAGTGGGTCTGCAGGATGACGAACGTCTTATTATGTTTGGCCGCTATCTCAGCAGCCCGTCTTCTCAACGATTGGGTGATGAAGGTAGCATCAAGTATTACACTATCGTCCTTCTCCAGGACCTCGTCTGCCCGTCGGAATACCTCATCATAGACCACTGTTCGTTTGCTCATATCCGAGGCGACCTTTTCATCGAATATATTCTCACCTTTCAATACTTCCAGTCTGATGATGTCGGACCGGAGGATGGGGTAGCCCTTAATCCTGGAAATCTCCTCGCTGGTCTCGGTCTTCCAGGTACCCGGCAGGCCGCAGGTGATAAGTAAAACACCAGCGCCCAGCTCGCTTTCTATGAATTTGGCAAACGGCTCCTTCAATTTACGCCTCCTGTACAGCTCAACATCGTCGCGTTAAATTATAACTGTTCAAATTCTCTTTGTCATAGCGCCACCTAATTTGACCGTCTCACCTAGCCAATGCTAAACTGTTTTCGGGCAGCGTAGCTCAGGGGTAGAGCAGAGGACTCATAAGCCTTTGGTCGCTGGTTCAAATCCAGCCGCTGCCACTTATTTATTTGTTTGGCATATTGTCTTTCCGGATACAGCCCGTTAAAGTATAAAATGAAATATATTTTTACCCCTATGAACGAGAAATATGCCAATGATATTGTTTCCAATTGGCACTATGATGATGTCTATTCGTTTTATGACATGGTAGCAGATGAAGATGACCTCAGGATATTTATGGACATCAAAAACTGGCAGAATACTATTAGGGCTGTATTGAATGAAAATGATGAACTGGTAGGATGGGCATCTTTTTACACTGAAAACGATGAATTCTGGCTATCATTAGGTCTAAGACCTGACTTAGCCGGCCAAGGATTGGGTGAGGAATTCGTATCGGAGTGTGTAAGATATGCAATGTCAGGGTATAAATTGACTAAGCATACCATTAAACTTGCTGTTGCTCTCTTTAACCAACGCGCTATCAAAGTCTATCAAAGAGTGGGTTTTATAGAGACTAACAAGACAATCAGGGATACCCCTATCGGGCAAGTAGACTTTATTGAAATGGAAAAGCACATCGCCCATTAACTGGTTCAAATCCAGCCGCTGCCACCAATAAACATAAATCCTCTATAACCGATCCGCTACCGGAAATTCAGTCCACTTGACAACCTGGGGAGATGAAACGTAGTATGCTGGGAAAACAGTAATTGGAGGTGTTGATATGATTGCGATTACGATTATTGTTATTGGTGTTTTATTGGTACTTGTAGCATTATTTGTTTGGAGGAGGCAAAAAGGGGAGAAGCTGGAAGGAATAAGCAAGGAACAGAAGAAAGCATTCTTCGCACAATGGATAGTAGGGATTGTTTTAGCATTGGTAGCTGCTATTTTTATGATTGATGGCGATATCCTGGGAGAAAATACCGTAGGTATTTCCACTATCCTAGGGATAATTGGAATTTGCCTGATAGCAACTTCCAATGTCCGCCTGCTACCTCTCAAGCGTAAATAAAGCAGATTAGCGAACCAAACAGAAATCACCCCACAGAACAGCGGCTAAGCGACTATTTGATAGACCATCGCTCAGTAGCCGCTGCGGCACTGGGTAGTGATTGACATTCGGTCACACCGGTGAAGTTTTTATTTCTTACTAATTGTAGACGCACCGGATGTATTGATGGTGCCCATTATAGGCTCGCCAATGTACCATAGTCTTGATGCACCGCTAAGGTTAGCATCCAGTCTACCATTCAGGTTTACAGTGCCCGAGCTGGCACCACTAAAATCGACGTCGGCATTGTTAACTGTGAAACCGCCAAGATTTAAACGGCTAGCGCCACTTGCACCAGCAACCATGTCGTTAGCAGACCCCTCCAGTTGAATAGTGCTTGCTCCGCTTATGTCAAACTCGACATTGCCTGCTGTGATGTCACCATTAACCCTGCTGGCTCCAGATACCGTGATATCCAAATCCTCAGTGGAACTGAAGTCGGAAACTGTACCGCGCGATGCTCCGGAGACAGTCAGGCCTCGAAGCTCAGGCATAGTCACCGAAGCCCTCAAAGTTACGGGCCCAAACCAAGCGACTGTCCTAAGCCCTATCTTCAAAGTTTGACCGTCTTTGGAAACCTGGACATAGTCTATTACATTATCGTCCGCGGTAACATTTATACTGTACGAGCTGGATTGCTTAATTTCAAATTCAAAAGCGGAGCTGATCTCAACTTCAGTGAAATTAGTAAAAGCATACTCTTCAGTCTCGAGATTTCCGGACCCAATCAGACCTCCCGGCCAACCCCTTAAAACTAACACAGTACAGGTTACCGCTACCGCTGCCGCTATTACAATTATTATTATTGCTTTCTTCATATCACACCTCCTTATCTTTGACCTGCCTCCACCTAATTATACCACCCGTAGGAAGTCGTAGAATGCAAGAATAGGCTCTCTAACCATAGGCCAGTGTGGAGATCGATTTAATCCACACTTTATCCCTGAACAAATGCCTTTTTATAGGCGGTCAAATTTGATAAAACTGCTTGGTTAAATATGCTCCTCGTAACTAACAGTTCCCCTGACTACATTAACAATTAGCTTTATCACACCAACCAGTATTGCGATTCCTATCCCGACTGAAATAAAAATCAAGAATATCATGACGCCTAAATAAGTGGCATCAGCTGCAGCAGGGTTAGGTATTACACTGAAGTCGAAAGGAAAGACAGACAGAAGAGTTAAAACCGTCCAGAGTGAAAATGCATTTATAACGATATGAATCATTTCACGCAGCATATACCTATCAAGGATAATCAAAATAATGTGACCGATAATACTTATAATTAGTGTTGCTGTAAGAATAGGTAGCCATAGGTTGATGTCTTCTGTAAAGAACGGATATCTTATCCACGTAGTAATGCCGTCTACTGTTTCCGAATGATAATAGGCTACGTATTGATTAAAAAAGTTGAAGAATATTAATAAAGCGATACTCCAGGCGATGGCAAAAGCGGAAGCTGTTATTCTTCCACCTCTACTTCTAAAATGAGCATCTATTTTATCTCCGATTCGTTTACCTGAATCTGCAGTGGGGGGTGGTGTAGGTGCTGCTGACTCTGATTCTGCTGTTGGTTCTGAGGGTGGAGGTTCAGAGTATTCATCTGTTACCCCTGATGAAGCGACTATCTTCTCAGCAACATCACCAGCCCATGGTAATTTATACCACTCACCATTAGAAGCCTTGACCATCATTATTATCCAGACAATGAACCCTATAATTCCTATGATTGAGGAAAAAGCAACACCGACCACCGGTATCAGACCAAGTATAATCCCGGCAACTGTGAGGGTGCCAAACGCAACAATCGACTGCGCCGCGTGGAAACGAACAAATTTGTTTCTCTGCTCTAAAACGAGAAAGATGATGCCGCTTATCCATATGCCAACATAGCACAATAAGCCGGCAACATTTGGCGATAGCCCTGTACTTGTACCTGCTGGCGCTGTCAGTTTCTCTCTCTCTATCTTTTCCCGTGCCTCAATCCGCGCCTTCTCTTCCTCGTAGATTCTCTTTTTGTCTTCTGGTGATAATCCCATATCAACCCCCTTAATATTGGCGTCGTAGTTTCAGAATAGCCATCTTTGCTTTTGTTGTCAATACCACCGTTTAATCCGACATTTACCATATCTAAGAAGGTGGTATCTTACACCTCTGCAAATGCTACCACATAATTATGGCCATGAATCTTGGCACACTTGGGGCAGGTTGTGTAGTAGAAATAATACTTTTTAACTGTCTTGCCTTTTTGGTTTACATACTGATCAATTTCTTTAATCCACTTTGGTACGGCGTTATACGGACCATCGAAAACCTTGGTGATATATGTTCCTGATAGTTTGACGTTTTCAGCGTTCGGGGTTTCCTTTGTCACATTGATATATAGTTCACCTTTCCAGGGTGATGATTCGGTGGCAAGCATGACAAAGTCCTTGGTATCCGGATTTGCTCCTGCGTCTTCAATTTTCTTCCACATCCTTCCGACTGTTTTACCGAATGCTCCGGGTAGCGGCATATGCATGAATTGCATCATAGTGTCTTTGACGAAGAGCTTGTCTTCCCACGTTATTTCTTTATCATGCCATGGTTCAGGGTCAAACTTAGGACAGCATTGCGCGTCACTATCATTCCTTGTCATATTTCAAGCCCTCCTTTTATTTGGTTCAAATCCAGCCGCTGCCATATTCTGCAATAGGGACAGGATTGGTTCCTCTTGTGCTCACCGCCTATCGGTCAACCTGGCCTGTACTTCTGCAATCAGGTCTTGAACCGCGATACGTAATACTGTCTGGCCTTGCTTTAACGTGTCAACGAGAACATCATAGTCCTCGTAGAAATAGACTGTCTTCCCATCCGTGAATACTACGAAGGATGATAAAGCCTTGGATTGACCTCGTATAAAGCGGAAGCTCGACCGTATCCGCTGTAGAGGCACCGAACTATCCAACAATTTCATCAGGACCTTTAATTCGAAGATGTCTTCTATAGAATATAGACGGCGCGAACCTCTTCCGGATGCTGCTCTCAGACTCGGGCTCACCAGGCCTGTCTTATCCCAATACGCAAGCTGGCTATAGGTAGCGCCGACCACATGTGATACCTCTGAGGTACGGAATGATATAGGTTTTTTCCTACGCGGCATTGCGAATTCCAGCCAATATGATACAGGTCATATCGTCATATTGCAGTTTAGACACTAATTCAAACCCAGCCGCTGCCACTTCAAGTTAACTCCTATTTCTTCTTGGGAGTTGCTTTCTTTTCCGGCTTCGCTACAGGTTTATCAGTGTATAGCTCCGGGTGGTGATGCCTACAGGTCTTACACATGTTCATGACCTCCTTGCCTGTTTTATACCGAAATCATATCAACTAGTCCGATTCTTTGCCAACACGGGTGGCCCAAGAAATGCACAGTAGCTCGAATCCAGTCGTTACTACTTTTTATATCAGGAAAAACCAACGCTTATTTTAGTTACAAAATGCTTGTACTGTGCCCACCACGCCTCCAAATTTTCTATAGTAAAGGAAATAGGCGATGATTTTGGTGTCCCAGCTACTTCGCTGGCATCGAATTGGCGCTACTAACAGGTCAAGGCTATGAGGTACTGCAGAGAGTCTGAGTACGAAATTAGAGTACACTCTCCTGACTGGTCAGAGCAGTGCCCGGCCTAGAAAGTACGGCCAGACTACTATGGCAAGCAAAATCTCCCACCAAACCAGACCGGCATAACCGATTGTAAATAGCCAGCCGATGAACCAAATAGGGCCTACCAAAGTCGCGGAGCGGCGGCGGTGGTACCAACGCTTCTTTTCCTCTGCCATGGTTTCCTCCTTTCATAAGATAATCTACTCTTGATTTGATGATTTTCCCTACAATATCTTAATGATAAGTCTACTGGATAGCAAGACCTATTTTCTCAATACTATCCCACAATACCATAGCCACCGGTGACGGGGTCTCTGAAGAGCGGCACTTGCGGTGTATAGAAAGTGAACAGCACGAAGAGAATGCCCAGGACCACTAAGGCAATCGGGGCGAAACGGTTAAGCCCTTCCGGTAACGAAGAGGCGGTTAGCAGTTTGTAGCTCACCACCTGCCCAACTATGACAGCTACAACGAAAATCGCAATGTCAACTATCAGAAGACCATGCCCCACGATAGCTGTGTACGCATAGTAAAGGACCACGATAGTGATTGGTATTAGATAAATTCCTAGAGTCTTGGCAAAGGGAAAATTGTTTGCCGACTTCCCGAAGCGGCTATATTCCAAAGCCGCATATACCAACGCCGGCCAGAAACCCAGCTTCAGATGTTCCCATACACTTTCATTCACAGCGGCAATCGGGGCGATGGGAATCGCGCTACCGGACCACTCGAAGGCAAAGTGCAGCAGCGACCCCAAAACAACTATGAAGACGATTCCCCCTAGCTCCCAGCGCAAAATGTTACTTTTCGCGGCCATGGCTTCACGGAGATGATATTGCAGGACTAGCTGTAGCTCCCCCTTTTCTCCAGCGGAGCCACAGGGCCCAGGCCGTTACCAGCACGGCTATCACGGCAATATAAATTTCCGCATGAAGAACGGTAAAGAGCCCTGCTTGCAACAAAACTATGCTGTAGTTCAGTAAGCCGTGCAGGACAGAGGCTATGAGGTAAAACTGCCATCCCCAACCCTTGGCCAGACCATACCCGGCCAGGGCGGAAAAAGCGATATGAGCAGCTACGACAAAGAACCTCTCCCAAAATCCAAGCAGTGCCATGAAGCCGCCACTTTGCACTGCTTCCCAGGTCACCCCTGAGGCGAAGATGGCATTGAGTGCCCACTGCGCTTCGAAGATGCCAAATCCAGCTCCGGCCATAGCGCCGATAGCGAGCCCCAGCTTGGGGTCAATGTTCTTGCCGCTACGCTGCCAGTAGACGACCACCGGCACCAGTTTTGCCCCTTCCTGCACCAGCCCGCTGAGGAGTATTTGTGGTATCGCGGCCAGAAGAATCCAGCGCGTGAGGACCTCCTGGCTCCAGAAATGGTTCAGTGCTTGTCCAGTCCAGGTCTGGAGAGGAATTTGAATAAAGCAAACAACAGCCAGGGTTAGAAAGGCACCGCTTACCAGGACCGCCCAGAGCCAGGGTTTCTTAAAGAGCGGTGGTCGGTAACCGGCCAGCCAGACCACACCAAAGGCTATAGCCAGACCGATCCCCCAGGCGCTGGGGTTTTGAAAGAAAGAGACGAAATAGCTGAGCATGTAATCTACCATGGACTCCTCCTACACTTTAAAATGGTTCTTATCCAGTTCATCGGTTTTAGTTCTCCAGTCACATTCTCTTAAAGCTCGCGTATTATACCTGCATGTGAAATAAAAAATATACCCCTGGGCAAGGGGCACGTTGCAGGTTCTGATAAGGCTTTGGTCGCTGGTTCAAGTCCAGCCGCGGCCACTTTTGTTTTCACAGTTGGGCCTTCTTTATCGATTTAAACGAGCTTCACAGTTTCTTTGTATCGGGGGACTTTTGTGGTCCACCCGGTCTTCTCGTTCAGGAGCTTCGCAAAGCTATTGGCTGCTTTTTCTTCCCCGTGACTGATAAATACACAGCGCGGCGGGACACGAATGTCGGATAGCCAGGTTAGTAATCCATCACGGTCGGCGTGGGCAGAAAACCCATCGATTTTTTCAATATTTGCTTTCACCGGATGTATTTGCCCTAAGAGACGGATTTCTTCGGCACCATCCAGCAATATTCTGCCCGGCGTTCCCTCCGCCTGGTAGCCGACAAATAATATTGTGCTTTCTGCCCTTCCGATGTTATTGACAATATGGTGCTTCACACGGCCACCGGTTACCATACCGCTGCCGGCTATTATGATACTGCTTCCCTTTATGTTGTTAATGGCCTTGGACTCTTCCACACTCTGTACCATTTTGAGGTTTTCAAAACTAAAAAAGGAATTACCCTGGCGCAGACGTTGCATCATCTCCTTGTCAAAGAGTTCAGCGTGATGTTTAAATACTTCGGTAATCCGTATTGCCATAGGGCTATCCAGAAAGACAATTAAAGGTGGAATTTCTTTACGTAAAAATAATTCGTTCAGGTGATACAGTAGTTCCTGGCTCCGCTCCAGAGCAAAACTGGGAATAATGATGTTGCCCCCGGCGCTTACCGTCCTGTTGATACAATCGCGTAATTGTTTTTGAATATCGCTGTTCTCGTGTTCTTCGTGAGTACGGTCGCCATAAGTTGACTCTATAACTATATATTCGGCCTCCTCAAAAACAGCCGGGTCATTTATTATAGGGCGGTCAGGCTCGCCGATATCACCGGAAAAAATCACTCTGTGGTTCTTGCCGTCCTGCTTGATATTTATATTTATGACTGCAGCCCCCAGTACATGACCTGCCTCATAATAACAGCCTTCGACATTGCTATTAATTTTGACACAACTCAGATATTCTACGGCGGAAAAATGTGGCTGAACTGCTTCGGCATCTTCTACGGTATAAAGAGGTATTTCAGGATAAGGACCACGGCGCCCCTCCCTTCTATGGCGTTCTGCCTTAAATGCAGCGTCTTCTTCCTGCAGCTTTGCGGCATCGAGAAGGATAATCTGGGCTATCTCAGCCGTCGCCTCAGTGCAGTATATCTTGCCCTTGTAACCGTCACGTACCAGTTTAGGCAAAAGTCCGCAATGATCGAGATGAGCATGGGTCAAAAAAACGGCATCGATTGATTTAGGGTCGAACGGAAATGGCTGCCAGTTTCTCCCCTGGTACTTCCGCTCCTGGTACAGCCCGCAATCTATAAGCACACGGGTATCCTGACTCTCTAAAAGGTAACAGGAACCTGTAACATTTCGCGCTGCACCCAGAAATGTCAGTTTAGCCAGCATAGATGACGCGACTCCTTAATAATTTATTTTAACCTGGAAATTCCGCACGGCATATTCCCGGCTATTATAGTTTACAGTCTCATTATAAGCTGGTGCAAATCCCGCCGCTGCCAGTTAGTTTTACTTCTGAATATCTTCGAGTTTTCTTTTTTTGATTAGAACAATATGTACTGTAACCCCGATAGCAATACAAATTAGCACTATCCTGATAACTATGTTCTGTACTCCAAAAGTTATACTGAGTCCGATAGTTAGCCAAAGCAGAAGGATGGTAAATATCTTTATCCTTATAGGCATTCCTCTGCCTTCAATGTAATTCCTGACATAGGCTCCGAATATTCTGTTATTTATAAGCCATTGATAAAACCGTTCAGAGCTCCGCATATAACAGGCAGCGGCGAGTAATAGAAATGGGGTCGTAGGTAGGATAGGGATAAAAATACCGATAATCCCTAGCCCTGTGCATAAAGTTCCTGCTCCGATTAGAAGCCTTCTTTTTGCTGTTGTTCGCATCTATATCTATGATACACCTTCTCCCTTGATGGGGAACTTTGTAGTGCGACCCTTCAGGGTCGTGCCACTCCATGCTGATAGTTGAAATGAGAGTCGGAAGGAAGTAGCATCGTTGAATGAATCGGGGCTAGTTTGAATACTCTTTTATAGCCTCCTTAGCCCTGGCTATGATTTCCTCGTCGGACACTCCGTACGATGTTATGGCGAAAGAGCCTGCTACCTTGCCCCGGCTTTTCTCTATTTTAGCCGTTATGTTCGCCAGAGCTTTCTCTGAATTGTCGCCACGCATGGTAAAGAATGGAATAATACTCCGACCTTCAAAATTTGTCTTGTATATAAATGAGTTAATAGCCGGTGCCGGTCTTGAACCCCAGGTTGGAGAACCAATAAATATCCTTTCATATTGCTTTAAATCGACACCTATGGGATTTATCTCTCTCCCCCTGTTCGTCATAGCTGCGAAGCCGCCACTCAAATAGACGAAGGGTATGGGTATGGGCCTTCTCTCCTCAATCTCCACTAGCGTTGCATTCAGGGCTTCGGCGATTACTTCAGATACTAGCTTCGTTTTACCTGTCAAAGAATAATAAACTACTAACGGTTTCATGCACCTTCCAGAGTATTTATTTCTTAAATTATACCTCACCGGTGTGTTGTATTGGAATCTTGGTTGTATCTAAAATCGTAACCACATCCCTCTTGCCCTTCTCCTGGTTCTCGGTTATCGTCTCGCATCTCGAAGAGAATAAGGAGAGGTTCAATGTCTAGCACGATAAAACAAGCGATTGGTGGATTTCCGTGGTAATATCTTTGCCCTCGGTGCTATAATTTTTGAAAGTAGTCAGTACTTCTAAAAGGAGGTATTCATGGAAGCCATGTGGATAGCCATTTCAATCATTGCCCTGGTTGTTATTGTGGTACTTTTGCTTATAGCCAGGGGAAGGCAATATCAACAACCCTCAAACCTCGCTATACTTGGTATGTCCTTAGTGGTTCTGGGGATTATTTTCGGTGATTCTCGTCTGATAGGTTACTCCTTCATAGCTGTCGGAGTTCTTCTTTCAGTAATTGAGGCTATTAGAAACAGAAGATAATAATTTGAGGTAGGCTTTCTGTCAACAAGGGGAGGTTCAATACCATATAGCTCAAGGATGGCGGGCCACATTAATGATGACTAACCGATATTGCCAGGCAGTGGGATGCTAAGATAATTAAGACACTAGTCAGGTATTAGGTGAAAAAGAAGAGCTAATATCCTAATAAACATGTGTGTGGAATGGCAAGCATTCCGATGTTTGTGCAATGGTAATAAATTCTAGCTTCGATTAATTTGAAAAGGTCCCCGTACAGAATTACTGGTGAGCACCTTCTGCATCTTTGTAGAGTTCGAACTTTGCTGCCATGGTATTCCCTCCTCCCGCAGTACTAGATTTTTGTATCCCCGCTGGTCGGCGGCCCTATCACACCCTGTATGCTTAGAATTCGTTCTGCACGGTAGTAGTGATGATCGGCGCTGCCCTCAGGTTCTCCTTCTCTTTGCCAGATGGCGTAAGCCAACCCCTTCTTCTGTTCCTCTGGAGATAGGTCACTATCCCAATATGGAGCCAGACCATAGTGAAGGTAGCACTTAGCCAGCCAGTCAGAGTTAATCTCTTTCGCCCACGTATCCTTGTCCATACCGGGGGCTGTTTCTAGGACATTTTTGGGCATATCAACAACGAACTTCTTTTTCTCGGGAGACCACACCATAATCTCCCAGGGCACGGCGAACCACTTGTCGGAGATGCCAAAAAAGCCTCCAAATGCGACGATAGCGAAAGCAATGCGCCCGGTCAGCATATCGGCCACGAAGGTCGTTACCTGCCCCAGGTCCTGGCCTTGTTCGTTGACTAAATCGTATCGTTCTAGCCTGTTAGTTGGAATGAATCTTGTTGACTGCTTCATATTATCCCCCCTTGTTTTAGTAATAACAATAACCAGGTTTAATAATCATTCCGCTTAAGATTTCTTAATTGTTCGACTAGGGATTAATCATGATATGGCTCTCAACTTCTGTACCTTATTTTTGCATAATCGCCTCCTACTTGCATCCGCCCTTTTTGCCTCCACTCTTGGCTCCTTGACCTTTTCGCGTGCTCCTCTGACCTTTTCCGCCTACTCCTTGACCACGTCCATCACGCGGTCCGCTTCCAGCCGGTCCAGTCCCATCTTTCGCTGGCATGTTTCCTACCCTCCTTTCAGCTAATATAGTTGTATTGATTCTGCTTAAACTCTAACGCTTTTACTTAAACCTCGTTATATTCAGATGTTAAGACTAATGTCTATCTTCTTACTCGCGGCACCAGCCAGACAATCAGCAAGATGACTCCAATCACAAGTAAAATCCAGAGGAACGGACCTGCTATGAAGTGGAGAAGTAGACCCAGCAACCACAAAATCAACAGGATAACACCAATAATCACGAGCAACCTTAACATATTGCCCTCCTTTTACTTATCAATACTACTCACCTAGCTGCCCAGCAAGGTGAGCGTGTTTGGTTATTATACAAGCCTCCCTGATAATGACGCTCTGTGTTATGCAAGGCACAAGCAAAACACTAATTATCGGTGGCTAACTCAGTACCACCAGAGTCATCTTTACCTGAGGTACGCTATAAT